>ERZ795051.4348-NODE-4348-length-13373-cov-3.657306_pt1 | contig 13373 bp, 16 predicted proteins | sample MGYA00375135_ERZ795051 | MGnify/ENA primary metagenome ERZ795051 (study PRJEB30180, sample SAMN05720222) | activated sludge metagenome | isolation source: Anaerobic digester | place: Japan | collected 2015-05-26 ... | reverse complement strand
CATGCTTCATTTGGGGCATGTTTCACCATGTGAGGGAAATCCATGCCCGGATTATTACTTGAGGTGCTGAACCAGTTATATGTGTCTGTTACAAGAGGCCAATATGAAGGTTCAGTTATTCTGTCAGCTTTTAAACTTACAGCGAAATGTTGTGGCCACGGTGTTGAATCAAATACGCAGACTAATCTGTAATTCATTCCATAACCAGGGCCCCAGTTTACCGGAGCAGGATAAGATTCGCATCGAAATATTGATTTATATAAGTTTGACGTTGAATATTGTTTATGAGGGTAAGCCCATGGATAGAGTGTTTGATACCAATAGGCCCCACTACTCATTCCATTATACCTTAATGGGGGCCATCCGCCATTATGATCTCCTGCATAACTGGAAAAAGATAACATTTGCTGCCTAAGATTACTAAAGCATATCACTTGTTGTGCTGTCATTTTAGCTCGGTTTATTGATGGAAGGAGTAAAGAAAAAAGAATCGCAATTATAGCAATGATTATGAGTAACTCAATTAGAGTAAATTTAGTTTTTTGCCTGAAAATCGTTTTTCGATATAGTGCAAATATAAACATATCTTACCCCCCTTTTTTTTTTACTTTTTTTATAGTCTCCTAAATATTATTTTTTATGATATGAAAAATATATCATTAATTAACCAATAGTATATTATATATAAATCATTTTTCAAGTAAAAAATAAAAAAAATAATGGATTATTTACAATTTTAGAATTAAATTTATGAAACAAATATGAAAATTGATGGAAAATGCAAGAATCAAAATCGAAAGAAAAAAGAGATAAAAATATAAAAGAAATATTTATTCTTTTTATTATTTTATTGTTATTATTAACATTCTCCGTTTTTATTATAAAGTCTTGTTTTTCCAGTTCTGAAAAGATGCTAAGAACTTCTATTGACGTTATAGAAAAACTTTCTGAAATTTTCTCTACGAAGGAAAGTTTTAATAAAACTCTTGGCCCAATAATTTCGGAATCTCCACATCGACGTCTTCAATTTTATCAAAGAGATCAAGTGGCTCTCTTCAGGATAATACGATATAGAGGGAGGGATGACAAATTAAATCATGATTACGTGCAATGTTATAAAAAGGAATCTGACAAAATACAACCTGACGAACTCCCAATTTTTTTGAAACAGTATTGTATATGGGAAGCGAAGGGGACTTATGAATTTAATTTTTATATTGATCTTGGAGATCTTGATAAATGGGATTATAAATGGGACAAGGAAAAATACTCTTTAACACTTTTTCCTCCTGATATAGGAGTTAATACTCCGGCAGAAATTGAAAATCTACAGTTTACAAAAATTAAAGATAGTGTAAGCATCGATGAAACATATACCAGGAGACGTCTTGAAGAAGCTATTACTTCAGGAATTAATGGAGAAAAGCCACTAAAAATCCAACTTGCTGAAGAACAGAAGAAGTTATTTTATAACCAGGCAAGAGAAGCAATCAAAGATTTATATATTAAATTTCTATCAAAAATACCAAATATCAAGATAGAAAAATATCCCGAAATAATTGTAGTTTTTCCTCATGAGAGAGAAAAACTTCATCTCTCAAAGAAAAAATTATGATCAGGAAAAAACTATTGTTCTTCCATTGAATACTATAATTCTATTCTCAAGTTCTGCTCTTATTGCTCGAGCCAGAACTACTCTCTCTATGTCTTTTCCTATTTGTTTTAGCTCTTCAACGTCATTTTCGTGGTTGACGCGCTCTACATCTTGCTCAATAATGGGACCTTTATCTAATTCTGCTGTTACATAATGAGCCGTTGCACCAATCATTTTTACTCCGCGTTCATGTGCCTGACGGTAAGGATTTGCCCCCTGGAATGCAGGTAGAAAAGCGTGGTGAATATTGATTATTTTATTTGGATATTTTTCCACAAAGTTAGAACTTAAAATCCGCATGTATTTAGCGAGGACAATAAGATTAACTTTATGTTTTGAAAGGAGCTCTAAGATTTTTCTTTCTTGAGAAGCTTTATCATTGTTTTTAAGAGGAATGCAGAAAAATGGTATCCTAAATTGATCTGCAACGTATTCAAGATCAGGATGATTCGAAATTATCAGAGGGATATCACAGAGAAACTCTTTCTCTCTCCATCGTATTATTATGTCGTAAAGACAATGTGATTCCTTAGTAACCATAATGGCGATTCTACGTGTTCGGTCAGAATAGTTTACTGTCCACTCAAGAGCTAAATTCTTTGCAAAATCTGCAAATTCACGTTCAAGGGCAGCTCTGGTTATTTCTACATCAGTAAGATCGAGTTTTAAACGCATAAAGTATCGTTGACAGGAACTGTCTGTATGTTGTTGACAATTCACGATATTGAATCCTCTTTGAAAGAAAAAACCCGTTATTTCAGATACAAGTCCTTTGCGATCTTCGCAATGAATTAAAAAAACGGCAGTATTCATAATTTTATAATTAATTTCTTTTAGTTTGTGAAAAAATGTTTTTTCGTGTCAAGTTATGAAGATTTATATATTCTATTCTCTTCCCTCTAAATAGGATCACAGGTTGAGCAATTTTTAGCCTTTCCACTCTATTTCTCCTTCGAGATCTTTTATTTCGTGTTCAATTCTATCAACTACTTGAGTTGTCTTTGTTACAAAAACTTCTTCTTCTTTGATTTTTTTTTCTATAAAGTAAAGAGATTTCTGAATATTATCGAGTTGGCGATTTATCTTCGCAAGGACAATCAGCATTATTACAAAACTTAACATTATTGAGAAAATTGTGAGAGCGCCTATAATCATGGATTATGAAAGTTTTAGAGGTAATATTCAGGCATAAACAGTATTTTTCAAGCTTATTTATTGCAAATTTTCTTAATCCGGTGCCTTCTCAATGCAAAACAGAAGGGCCATAACGTGGTCCTGAACCTCCTCCTCCAATCCAGTCATCGCAAGTGTCTTCATTTATATCTATTATAGCAACGGGATCACCTGATTCGTTATATTCATATGTATGTCCCATCTGCAGCCAGCCTGCGCCAGTAGGATTTGATTCTTCATCGTAAGCAGTTGTTGGGTATTCACCGGTATCCACATAATTTCTGTTATATCCAGAACTTCTCCAGCTTTCCTTGCCAAGATTTTGCAAACATGAAAGGTAATAATATCCGCCTGCAGGAGGCGAGCTACCAGGGTTTTCAAGGTCGCTTATACCATCAAGCCAAAGGAGGAATTCATATAGCTCGTATTGTCGGCTATCAAAAGGATTATATGGCGTTGAAGGATCTTGCATAGCGATAGGAATAAGGCGTGATTTTGTGAATATGGGTAGAACCATTTTTGCAACAGTGGGTGGAATGGAATCGCCGAGTGAACCAAGTGGTTTTGCGAGAGCTGATGACTCAGTATCAATAGTTTGAGGACTGCCTTTTGTTACTATATTTCCTGATTTTAGATTATTAATAGAATAAGCACTGGACTGATAATCAACCTTTATTTCAGAAGTCATCTTAGATAAAGCTCCTCCATAAGCGTATTCAGTTTTTAAAGGACTTCTTAAGTATGAACCACTAAGCCATTCAGATGAAGGGCTTGCTGATTCCCAGTTAGAATCGTAAATACACCAACGTTGATAAGGGAGAGGTGAGTTAATTTCATCAAGATCATCAGGCTCTTCATCGTCATCAAATTCATCTGCAATAATCATGCTTCTTTCTGATGCAATATTTTCAAGGTATGGCAGTGCATCTTCGCGAATAGATAGGTCGCCGGCAGAAGAAAATTCAATATGCAGAGGTAAATACTCGCTTTCCTCAATAAAATCTGTCATTTCAGAAATAATTTCAAGATCCCACCATTTTCCTTCGAAGCTATAGGTCTTTAAGAGGTTTCTTAGAGTCGGATAACACCAATATCTTGCGGCGATCGAATCGTATAAGCCGAGATCCATTAGCCATGATGGATCAATCTGAGGGAGACCGGCAAATAATGTATTTGGGGCAACGGCAATCCCGCCACCTTCGTTGCATATTTGATATAGCATATTTGAGTAAGGCTCTCTCCAGCTATAGCCCTCAATTTCCTGAGGAATACCAACGTCCTCTCCATAATAGTTATCATCCATTAAATGTTCTATGTGTTGATAGACTATTGAGGTGTAATGAGAATTATTAGACATTCTATTGTTCTTTGCTGCTTGTTGAGCAGCGCCAAATCCAATGAGAGGTCCAACAAAGCTTATACGCGCCTGCATTTCAGTCAGAATATCAACTGAGCTTTCTATTCCTTCTGGACTGTCGTCCCCTAAGGGATAAATATCACTTACCAACGCAGTACATGCCTTTACCAGATTAAGTTCTCCTATCAGATTGAGACTTTGTACTTGCCAATTACAAGCGGCGAGAGAGGCTGCGTCAACTGCAGTTTGAGAACGGAATTTAGTTTTTATTACAGATGAAAGGTCAAAAATAATTAATGTTGCGATAAATAAAAAAAGGATTGCAAGAACCCCCAATATCAGAGTCTGACCTGATTGTTTGTGGATCTTTTCTTTTACCATTTGTTCCCCTTATTCTTCGGATAAATAATCCGCTGCATGGTTAAACATTACAGCACTTGAACTTATGTCCGTTGAAGGTCCGAGAGGTAGCCAGGTCCTATCTTTGTCTGCCATGTCAACTATCGAATATGGATAATCTCTAAACGACACCGTCTGAGTTATCATTCCAGCTCCGCCGCCACCTGCAGTTGAATAATTAAGATAAGTTCTAGGGGGTGAGACACTTGCGTGGTAAAAAGTGCTGTCATATTCATTTCCACCACGCCAGTATTCATATTCAAGCCATCTTGAACCTCCCAGGTAATCCGGAATCATAAAGCGTTCTGCAGCAAATTGCTGTTGAGGCGATAAGTATTCCTGATTGTCTGGGTAAATTATCTTACCTGAAGCTCCGATAGCAGCTGCTCTTGCACTTCTAATAATTAAATAATCATCAAAACCTACAATATAAGAACGAAGAGACCTAAAAGCAGAATAAGAGGTTAATAATTTTGCATTTGCTAATAGAAATATTTGCATGAGCCCGAAAAGAACTAAAAGAAGAACCAACATTGTCAAAAAAGACTCCAATATTGCCTGTCCAGACTCAGAACTCCCAATATTTTTTGTATCTGTTTTCATAATATCAGATTCCAGGTACCTTCTTCTTAAAAAGCACTAAACTGCTTCTGTGAATATACGGAATCCCCCCTCAGCCTCCATTCTAAGGGCGCTTTACTCTTATCTCAATTTCCAGGCCGTATGAAAAATAATGTCAAATATAATCAACATTATTCATCAACGCTTACACCATCAGCTTCCATGTTCTGAAGGATTTCTATTGCTTGAGTATCAACAGCATCTGCTGCGTCATCAGATCCGAGAGAAGACGCTGCCCCGGCAATAAGCGTTCTTACCCTGTCGCTGAATAATCCAAGCACAACGAGAGAAGCAATTGCAACCAGCGTTATGATCAGAATGTATTCAACGATTGTCTGACCACCACTTTTTTTTCTCATTTTTTTCATTTTTTTTCTCCTTTTTTTTGGGGTGCCCCCTACCTATATTTTAAGGATAATCAAGACCTACTAATGAAAGTAGCCTCCAACCATAATCACTCAATGCAGACAACAATATGATCATTACTGTTGCGATTGTGACACAAAGCACAATCATCACAGAATATTCAACCGTTGTCTGTCCACTTTCTTTATTCATAATATTATAAATGCAAGTTTTATGCCAAACTACCTTTTTTCTGAATAATTTCATTTTTATCATTCAAAACAATGATCTTTGGCTTAAAATTAAAAGACTCTTTTTCGTTAAATATTCCAAAAGCCATGATAGTAAGATGATCTCCAGGTTTTCCGAGTTTTGCTGCTGGACCATTTAACATTATCTGTTTTTTTCCGGCTGTTCCAGGAATTGCGTATGTTTCGAAACGTTCTCCATTTGAGGCATTTGAAACCAGAATCTTTTCATAAGGTAAAATCCCGGACTCTTTAAGTAATTCTGTATCAATTAGTAGACTCCCCTCATAGTCTGGCTCACAAGCGGTCACCCTGGCTTTGTGTATTTTACTTTTGCACAAAGTTACAAACACTGTTCCTATACTCCTTTTTTTTAATATAAATAACAACGGTTTAATAATGCAAAATATTGCAAAAATATTAACCCATAATTTCGGACTTTGAATCGAGGAATATTCCCCTCAAATTCATCTTAAGAGCTTCCGGATTTGTTGCTGCTTTTAGTGCATCTTCTTCTGTTATTAAGCCTTCATTTACAAGGCCAAGTAGAGATTGATTAAATGACTGCATTCCATCGTCTTTGCTGTTTTCGATTGCAGCAGGTAATTTTTCAAGTTTATTTTCATTGATTAATTTTCTGACTAAGGCTGTGTTTATAAGTATTTCAACGGCTGGTATGACTCCACCTCCAATGGCTCTTGGAAGAAGGCGTTGGGCGCATATTGCTCTGATATTTATGGCTAAAGCACTCCTGATCGAATCTTGCTCGGATTTTTCATAAAAATCAAGGATTCTTGTTACCGCTTGAGACGCATTAGTTGAATGCAAAGTTGTCAAAACAAGGTGTCCTGTATCTGATGCCTGCAAAGCAGCATCAAAGCTCTCTTTATTTCTCATTTCACCAATCATTATTACATCAGGATCCTGGCGTAAAACGTGAACAAGAGCGGAGTAAAAAGTTTCCGTGTCAAGACCTACTTCTCTTTGTTCTATTACTGATTTTTTGTCTTTAAACTCATATTCGATGGGATCTTCAATAGTTATGATGTGCTTTCTTAAATTCTGGTTTATATGCTCAATCATTGCTGCAAGTGTGGTGGATTTTCCAGATCCGGCGGTCCCTGAAACTATTACTATCCCCCTTTCGGATTCGGCTATTTTTTTCAAAACTTCTGGAACTCCCAGTTCTTTAAAGTCCATTACATTTGATTTTACATGCCTCATTGTTATTGAGGTTGTTCCTCTTTGTCGATGTATATTAACTCTGAATCTTCCAATTCCGTCTTCTACATAGGAAAGGTCTAAATCACCAGTCCTTTTAAATCGTGCCATCCACTCATCACTGCGTATTAAAGTTTCCAAGACTTTACTCATAAAGTCACTATCGGCTACAAAATCACTATCGACTAATTCTCCAGCTATCCTGAGGGTAACAGGACAGCCTTCTCTAATATGCCAGTCAGATGCATTGGAATTTACGCCGAGTTCGAGGATATCTTTCAGAACACTTTCAGGCATAATTCACCTACCATTTTTGTATTTTTTCATTTTTTCTTTCATTAAAGATACAGCTTTACCTAAACCAGTGAAAATAGACATAGCAATTATACTGTGTCCTATATTTAATTCAACTAAATGAGGTATTTCGAGTATCCCATCAATGTTGTCATAATCTATTCCATGTCCAGCGTTGACGTTTAGACCAATAGATTTTGCGAAATTCGCAGCGCGACAAAGTTTTTTGAGCTCAGTTCTTTGATTTGCTTTATCTGCTGATGCAAATTTCCCGGTATGTAGTTCTATAAAAGGTGCACCAGCAACTGCAGCGGCTTCAATTTGTTTTTCATCAGGATCTATAAAAATACTTACAGTTATTCCATTCTTTTTCAATCTTCTTACGGCTTTTTTTACTCTTTCAATATCAGATAGTACATCAAGTCCGCCTTCTGTTGTTAGTTCCTGCCTTTTTTCTGGTACTAAACAACAACTTTCTGGTTTTAAGCTACATGCGATGGACAACATTTCCTTTGTAATTGCCATTTCCATATTTAATGGCCTTGCATGTCTGCAGAGCATACGTATATCTTTATCCTGTATGTGTCTTCTGTCTTCTCTCAGATGAGCTGTTATCCCATCTGCCCCAGAATCTAAGGCGATTATGGCGGCTTTTATGGGGTCTGGTTCTTTTGCCAACCTTACTTGTCTGAGGGTGGCGATATGGTCAATGTTTACGCCAAGTTTTAACATTTATCTTAATAAGCTCCTTTGAATAACACATTAAATAAGTTATATTTCATACCTCTTTTTTCAAGTTTAAAAATAATATGTGGAAATATGATGGAGCAAATGATATTTTTTATTTCTTTAATAGCATATAGTCTTTTTCTATCTTTATTTGCTTTTTTCGTTCTCCGTACGAGGGAAAATAATATACATTTAAGAGAAAAACTTTGTAGGGAAAAATTAATCGGTGTTGTAATGGCTTTTATTGCCTTTGTATGGTGTGCAAAGCATGGACAAAGTATTTTTCCAGGAGGAAAAATTGCGGCTTATTTTGTTCCTATGGCATTTATATTTACATGGCTTTCTTACTTTTTACTTGATTATCTTGCGGCAAGAGCATTTGCGGCTCTTTTAATTTTAATAGCGCATTATCATCTTTACTGGATATTTGCAGAGAATCCTTTTATGGCATCAATAAGTTCTTTAGCCTGTTATATATTGGGGACTTTTGGTATTGTGATTGCAGGCAAACCTTGCCTTTTAAGAGATTTTTTTAGAAAGTCGGTTAAGAGTAATTCATTTAGAATATATTCATCACTTATTATTTTTCTTATATCTTTTATTTTCTTTTTTACCGGGATTTATCTTATTATAAACAGGTAAGAAGAATGATAAAGTTATCTTTAAATAAGGAAATCATAGAATTTCTAAAGCAATGTGGGATAGATGATGACGATACACTGGGAAAATTTGATCTCTATAGAAGATTCCTCTTTGAGGAAAATAGAAAATATAATCTCACTTCAATAAAAGATGAGGAAGGTTTCTGGATAAGGCATATTTGTGATTCTGCATCAATTTTCCGCGAAAATCGCAATTGTTTTAGTTCCGGAAAAAAAATATGCGATATTGGTTCTGGGGCTGGTTTCCCTGCAATTATTATAGCTATGTGCTCAGAATCATATGTGTATTCAATAGAATCATCCAGGAAAAAAGCAGATTTCATAAGAAAAATAGCAGAACTAATTGGTATAAAAAATATCACTGTCTTTAATTGTCGAGCTGAAGAAATGAATAAAAAATTGGAATTCTATGGTTTTTTTGATATAATAACTGCTCGAGCTGTATCAAAAGTTAGTAATATTATTAAGCATAGTATAAAAATGCTTGGTAGGGATTCTCAGTATATACTATATAAAACACCTTTTTCTGCAGAAACTGAAGTAAAAGAGGCTCAAACTAAATTTAAAAATATGTTTTTTACCTACCAAGAAAAATTTTGTCTTCCTCTGAATATGGGGACAAGGTTATTTGTTATTGCGAAAAGGGTAAAAAATGAAAAATGAGTTAAGAGAAATTCAAAAAAAAGTCAGAGTTGCTGCTCAAAAAAAACAGTATGAAGAGTTACAAAAGAAGCAGCAGATAAAAAAAAGTTCTGAAGAATATATATTGGAGGAGAAGAAAAAACTTGAAGAAGAAATCAAGAAAAAAGGTCCCAATTACAATGTTATATTTGCTATTCCATTATTCATAATATGTTTTTCTCTTCTCTCATATGTTTTTGTGGAAATTTACAGACTTTATAATAGCGAAAGTGATGTATTCCAGAGAATTCAGTTAAAAGATGTTGATATAAAAAATGCAGAAAACTTCTTGAAAGAAGTATTCCTGAAAGTAAAAAAACATGAAAAAATATCTGGATACCTGGCAAATATTCCAGAAACATGGAAAAAAAGAATTGAAGAAGAACTATGCAAAGAAAAACAACGATGGAAGATTTCCTCCATATCTCAGGATAAGTTTAAAATTGGTAATGTTCCATTACTCATCTGTGAAGTCATAAATGAAAATAATAATATTGTTTTGCGCTTATTCCTCTTGAAAGAATCAGAAAAGTTTTTAATTTTTAAAGTTGAAAAAATAAAAATGGAAGACAAACATGAAGAAAAGTAATGGTAGCAGAAAAAATCTTTTTTTCAGTCTCGTTGAAATCCTCGTCGTAATTACAATAATTTCCCTTCTTGCGGGCATTCTTATGCCTGGATTAATGAAATCACGAAAGCATGCTTTAAGCAAAAACTGCATTTCCAATCTTCGTCAATTGGGAATTGCCGTTAAAATTTATAATCAAGACTATGGATATTATCCTGATGCGTATGTAAACTATGACGGAAAAGAGAAATATTGGTGTGCAGAGTTTAATGGGAATAATTCAGATTTTTATAAATCTCCTCTGGCTGAATATATAAAAATTCCAGCACTCCTCATTTGTCCGGCTTTTACAGATTTCACTTCCAAAGACCCTTCTAAAAAAGCGGTTTGCTCCTATGGTATTAATGTTGAATTTGCAGGAGGTAAACCAAGTCCTGGAGCAAATGTTACACAAATACTGAATAATCCGCCCCCATTGACGGATGAAGTGAAAAGACCTGATAGGATGATCCTTTTTGCTGATGCTGCGGAGGATGCGTCTGGTCTGACTGAGAGTTATTTTATCTGGGCAAGGTTCAGTTATGAGATGGGCTTTGAACTTGAAGCGACAGCACATTTCAGGCACGATAATAAAAATGCCGCAGTATTTTGTGATGGTCATTGTGAAGATACTCTGAAGCCCGATGCCATTAAAAATGAAAATTTGAAACTTGGTTGGCTTGAACAAGATTTAATTCAGGTATATTAAGGTAGTTAAATCGGTTATTTCACGAAGGCAGTGTGCCGTAGATACTATGTATCAAGATAACACCGTAGTCTGCAAGTTGCAGATAACAAGGCAGATATGGCCCAATGACTTCGTCCTCCGGATGAAACAATTGAAAAATGGAATATTGATGTTTGAGTTCGAATTAATAGAAGAGAAGAAAAAAGTATTTTTCAGGAAAATTGTTGCAATATTAATATTTTTAGCATATATATGTAATGGCGCAATTTATCCATATTATGAAAATTTTCCGGAACCATTAAATTTTCTCAGCAGTCTCTTATCTTTGCAGTTTTCGTTTCTCGCTGCGTGTTTGATTCCGGCGATCATGATTTTAAAAAAAAATGAAATTTATGCAGAGTTTAAAATAAGAAAACTTGACAAATTCAAATCACTCAAAATTTGCATTTTAGCTTTGTTTATATTCCCATTTATCCTTATAACAGCAATAATAAGTTCTGAAATAGCTAAAAAGTTTAACTTAGATGTTGATGATAAATTCACAACTTTTCTGAGAACTCAAAAAGAATTTGCCATGACTATATTGATTTTTGGAGGAATATTTCTTGCTCCTGTTGTTGAAGAGCTTGTATTTCGATTGTGCCTTTTTAACTATTTTCGAGGCATACTAAAGCGATTTAATATTCTTTTTCCTGTAATCCTGACTTCCGCAATATTTGCCTTACTCCATGGCGATATAATCAGAGCACCTGCTTTGTTTTTACTTGGCATTGTTCTTCAGTACATCTTTTTCAGATATAAAACAATACTTGCCCCAATCCTATTTCACTCGATGCACAATGTCCTGGCTTTTGTTTCTTTTTATTTTTTTTCTTAACCAGGAAGCTCTTTCTTATTCATTGCTCTCTGAAATTTCTGAATTTTTCTGGACTTAAATTGAAGAATTTTCTAAAAACTTTACAGAAATAACTCGTATCTGAATAGCCACACATCATAGCAATTTCTTTTATTGATATTCTTTCTGTTTGTATTAATCTAAGTGCATATTTCATTCTAAGATTTGTCAGAAAGACAGCAGGACTCATCCCTTGTGATTTTTTAAATACTCTGCTGAAATGGTAACGGCTCAGACCGGCCACATTGGCCATATCATCAACACCTATATCTTGGGCTATATTATCTACACAAAAATTAATTACTTTTGATATAAAATCAGGTTCCATAATTACATGCGACCTTGGCAATATTTCCTGACACAACAACATAATAAGCTCGTATGCAATCAAAGATGCTTCATAAGGGCTTTTTATATTCTCATTTCCCGCAGAGTATATTTCTATAAGTCTCTTAATAATTTTTGCATCATAATTTATTCTTATTACCGGTCCACATAACTTCTCTATCTGTAGCCATAAGTTAAGTGCTTCCCTCCCAACAAGACTGAAATAAATGAATTCCCATTTATTAGATTTTTCTGGAAAATAATATATATGATTATGTGGAACATGAACAATGAAAGCTTTTTCCTCCGACAGATCAAAATTCTTATCTTCCCACCGTAAGGCACCACATCCTGAAATCGTATACTGAAAAATGCAAAATTCATTTTTACCCCTCTTTTGACCATCCCAGAAATAAGAGCTTGATTTCTCCAGACTATATCCACATCCTGAGAGCATAACATGTAAAGGAATCATTCTGACACTAGGAAATAAAGGAGCAAAGGCTCCATATCCTCTATTTTTTAACTTGTTGAGCATAAAATTACCTCAAATAGCATCTATTTTATATTATTTTAACTTGAATAATATACACTCATGTAGCATAATATTCATATCTTTAACTTAAAAAAAGGAGAAAAAAGATGGCAAAAATTGCATTTATTGGAGCAGGAAGTTTTGGTTTTACCAGAACGTTGGTAAGAGATATTCTTACCTATCCGTTGCTGGAGAACTCTACAATTGCATTAATGGATATAAACAAAGAACGGCTTGACTATATTACAAAGGCTGTAAAAAAAATCATAGAAGCAGGAAATTATCCCGCAAAAGTGATTTCAACAATGGATAGAAAAGAAGCTCTAAAAGGAGCTGACGCCGTAATGTGTACGATTCTCGCTGGTAGCGTTGATGTTTGGCAGTATGATATAAAAATCCCAATGAAATATGGCGTTGATTTTAATGTCGGAGATACAAGAGGAATAGCAGGAATTTTCCGGGCACTGAGAACAATACCAGTTATGCTCGACATATGCAGAGATATTGAAGAACTTTGTCCAGATGCAGTGATGTTAAATTATACGAATCCTATGGCTATGCTTTGTGCCGCAATGCAGAGAACTACAAAGTTAAATATAACTGGTTTATGCCATAGTGTTCAGGGAATGCCAGGTGTTTTTGGAAAATGGCTCGGAATTCCAGGAAATGAAATAGATTATCTTGCTGCAGGAATAAATCATCAGGCATGGTATCTAGAATTAAAACATAAAGGGAAAGATATCTATCCTAAATTGCGTGAAGTAGTCAGAAAAAATAAGAAAATCTATAATGAGGAACCTGTAAGGAATGAGATGTTTCTTCAGCTTGGCTACTATGTTACCGAATCAAGTGGGCATAACTCAGAATATAACTGGTGGTTCAGAAAACGCCCCGATCTCATAAAAAAATATTGCTCAAATGCGCCAGGTAGAGCATG
>ERZ795051.4347-NODE-4347-length-13373-cov-3.713771_pt1 | contig 13373 bp, 11 predicted proteins | sample MGYA00375135_ERZ795051 | MGnify/ENA primary metagenome ERZ795051 (study PRJEB30180, sample SAMN05720222) | activated sludge metagenome | isolation source: Anaerobic digester | place: Japan | collected 2015-05-26 ... | reverse complement strand
AACAAAAGAACATTTTTTATTTCTAATTGGTTTTCCTGGAAGATTTTTATACAAAAAACGTTTATTATAGGCGGACATCCAGTCCTTTGTCTTTCAAATACTGTTTTATTTCTGATATGGTATACTTCCTGAAATGTAAAAGAGAAGCAAGAAGAATAGCGTCAGCTCCACCTTCTTTTATGACTTTATAAAGATGGTCAAGAGTACCTGCTCCTCCCGAAGCAATTACAGGTATGCTGATGTTTTTAGAAACAGATCTGGTCATTTCAATGTCGTATCCTTTCTGGGTACCATCCATATCTATACTGGTAAGTAAAATTTCTCCTGCTCCAAGTTTTTCAACCTTTTTTGCCCATTCAACAACATCTTTTCCCGTCGGAGTCTTCCCACTTTCAATATACACTTCCCATTTTTCGGGGCCGACTTTTTTGCCATCTATTGCTATAACAATACACTGGCTCCCAAATTTATCTGTACTTTCTTTTATCAATGAAGGATTTTTGACCGCGGCGGTATTTATCGAAATTTTGTCTGCACCTGCTTTTAAAAGATCTTCTATATCGCCTATGCTGTTAATACCTCCACCAACAGTAAGAGGTATAAAAACTGCGCTTGCAACTTTTTTCACAACATCCACCATTGTTTTTCTGCCTTCTATGGTTGCACTTATATCAAGAAAGACAATCTCATCCGCTTTTTCTTTACTGTAAAATGCCGCCTGTTCGACAGGGTCTCCTGCCTGTATGAGATTTTCAAAATGGATACCCTTTACTACACTACCTTCTTTTACATCAAGACATGGTATAATCCTTACAGTAGCCATCTTCCCTCCAGAAAGTTCTTCAGAAATATTAATCCACAATCCCCGCTTTTTTCAGGGTGAAACTGCACCCCCACTATATTGTTCATCTTGACTGCGGAAACAAATCTATAACCATAGTTAGTTGTAGCGGCAATTACTGTTGATTCTTCAGGTATCACATAATAGGAATGGGCGAAGTAGAACCACATATTATCTGGTATATTATTAAAAAGTTTTTTACCTGGCTCTATTATTTTTACAATACTCCAACCCATATGAGGGACTTTCATCTTATGAAACGGTTGAAAAACAAACTTTCTAACATTTCCTTTGATAAGATTTAATCCTTCGCAGTCTCCTTCTTCACTATAAGAAAACAGAATCTGCATCCCAAGACATATTCCAAGGAAAGGCTTTCCTGTTTTTATTATATCAAAAAGCGCGGTCTTAATACCAGATTCTTGTAGGTGTTGTATACCTTTACCGAAGGCTCCAACTCCTGGCAGTATAATCTTATCCGCTTTTAAAAAATCAGATGGTTTTTCAATGATAAAAGATTCTTCTCCGCATTTTTTCACTGCGGAAACCACACTGTATATATTGCCTACTCCATAATTAACGATTCCTGTCAATTTCACTCCCCACCCAGGAAGATTAATAATTCAGGTAGAGATAAACGAAATGAGAACATTATCCGCACCTATTTATTTTTAATTCTGCATGGTACTCCTGGATACTTTTAACGTTAATATCATCTTCCTTTATTTTTTTTATAGCAACCAGCGTAGATTTAGCACCAGGTATCGTAGTTATAAGTGGAATATTTCTGTTGACTGCAATACTCCTCATTGATACGATATCCTTTTGTGTTTTTTTACCAGAAGGAGTGTTGATTATGAGAGAAATTTTGTTATTTTTCATATAATCAACAATATTTGGTCTTGTTCCTTCATAAACCTTAGGTATTATTTTGACATCTAATCCCTTTTCAAGCAAAAATTTTCCTGTGCCTGAACTGGCAAGAATCTCAAATCCTATTTCACGAAAGCCTTTTGCAATAGGAACAACAGCAGGCTTATCTTTATCTTTTACGCTGATAAAAACAGTTCCTGCAATAGGCAGTTTCTGCCCTGCTGCAATCTGACTTTTCGCATAGGCCATCTCAAAATTTCGGTCAATACCTATAACTTCTCCTGTAGATCTCATTTCAGGACCCAAAGTAGCATCTATGCCTTGAAATCTTGTAAAGGGGAAAACAGATTCTTTAACTGCAAAGAAGTTGGGACTAACTGTTTGCGTAAATCCGATCTGTATAAGTGTCTTACCGGTCATTATCTTTGTTGCAAGTTTGGCGAGGGGAACGTTTATAACCTTGCTTACAAAAGGTACTGTTCTTGAGGCGCGGGGATTGACTTCCAGTATATAAACATCACTGTTTTTTACAGCGTACTGTATATTCAGAAGCCCTCTTATGTTGAGTTCAAGGGCAATCTTTTTAGTTGATTCTTCGATTTCGGATATAACACTTTTGCTCAGGCTATAAGGGGGCAGTACCATTGCGCTATCTCCGGAATGAACCCCTGCTTCTTCTATATGTTCCATAATTCCGCCTATAACACATATCTTTCCATCACAGATAGCATCAACATCCACTTCTATTGCATCCGTAAGAAATTTATCTATCAGCACAGGATGTTCGGGAGAAATATCTACTGCTTTCTGCATAAAAGATTTAAGAGAATTACTGTCATAGACAATCTCCATTGCCCTGCCTCCAAGAACGTATGAAGGTCTTACAAGAACTGGATAACCTATACGGGCAGCGATAGCCTCTGCCTGTTTGAACGAAATGGCTGTCGCATTTTGTGTCTGTTTGATAGAGAGATTCTCAAGAAGTTGTCTGAATTTTTCTCTGTCTTCTGCAATGTCAATGGCTTGAGGGCTAGTTCCAAGAATATTGACACCTTCGTTCTGTAAGGAAATGGCAAGATTTAGAGGTGTCTGGCCTCCAAACTGTAGTATTACCCCTTCAGGTTTTTCTTTGTCTATGATATTCATCACATCTTCAACGGTTACAGGTTCGAAATACAACCTGTCAGAGGTGTCATAATCGGTACTGACGGTTTCAGGATTACAGTTAACCATAACGCTTTCATATCCTTCTTCACGTAGAGCAAAAGAAGCATGGACACAACAATAGTCAAACTCAATACCCTGGCCTATCCTGTTAGGTCCTCCTCCTAATATGATAACCTTCTTCTTTTGGGAATATCTACCTTCATCATACTTTTCATATGTAGAGTAATAGTATGGCTTTTCAGCTTTGTATTCACCTGCTGTGCTATCTACAAGCTTGAAAACGTTTAAAATATTCTTTTCTTTTCTTTTTTCTCTAACTGCTTTCTCTGTTGTTTTGAAAAGTATCGCCAGCTGATGGTCTGAAAAACCTGTTTTTTTTGCCTCATAGAGCAATGTATCAGGCAATTTATTGATATCTCCATATTTATAAAGTTTTTGTTCCATATCTACAATTTTCTTTATATTATGCAGAAACCACATATCTATGTTCGAAAGACTATGAATTTCTTCAATCGGTAGATTAGCAAGAAGGCCGTATCTGACATAAAAAAGTCTTTCATCATCTGGAATGGATATCCTCTTTTTTATCAGTTCTTTTTCATCTTCAGTAAACTTGTGTGATGTATTCCATCTATCTTTTCCATCACAGCCAAGACCATACCTGCCTATTTCAAGTGACCTTATTCCTTTCTGCAAGGCTTCGCGAAAATTTCTACCGATGGCCATAGATTCTCCTACGGCTTTCATTGAAGTGCCTATAGTTTTTTCTGCCGTCGGAAATTTTTCAAAAGTAAACCTTGGTATTTTAAAAACACAGTAATCAACAGTAGGTTCATAAAAACAGGTTGTATTTCCCACCAGATGATTCGTAACCTCATCAAGGGTGAATCCAACTGCAAGTTTGGAAGCAATACGGGCTATAGGGAACCCTGTAGCTTTCGAAGCAAGAGCCGAACTTCTTGAGACTCTCGGGTTGACTTCTATGATAACAACTTCACCATTTTCAGGATTTACAGCATACTGTATGTTAGAACCTCCAACTACCCCTATTGTTCTTATAATTTTTTTGGAATAATCAACTAGTTTTTCGTATTCTTTTCTGCTAAGTGTTTGTGCAGGAGCAACAACTATACTATCTCCGGTATGAACACCCATTGGGTCAACGTTTTCCATAGATGTTATTATGATGACGTTATCACGGCAATCTCTCATAACTTCAAATTCTATCTCCTTCCATCCTAAAACAGACTGTTCTACAAGGACCTCATGGATAGGGCTTGTTTCCAGGCCATACTCAAGTTTTTTTTCAAGTTCTTCCAGATTATAAGCAACAGAACCTCCTGTACCTCCAAGTGTGTAGGCAGGTCTCAAGATCAAGGGAAAACCAATCTTCTTCGCTGCATTTATTCCTTCTTGCAAATCATAAGCAAGTACACTTTCTGGAACCTTTATACCAATCTCTAACATAGTATTTTTGAAAATCTCACGGTCCTCGGCAATAGCAATACTCTTAATGTCAGCTCCTATAACCTTTAGATTGTACTTTTCAAGAATTCCGTCTCTATAAAGAAATGTTGCCAGATTCAATCCTGTTTGTCCTCCGAGAGTAGGAAGTATGGCATCAGGTTTTTCTTTTTCTATTATCTTTTTAAGCATATCTACAGTAAGAGGTTCAAGGTATGTACGTTCAGCCATATCAGGGTCTGTCATAATAGTCGCAGGATTACTATTAACAAGTACCACCTGATATCCTTCTTCTTCCAAAGCCTTGCATGCCTGCGAACCTGAATAGTCAAACTCGCAAGCCTGTCCTATAATTATTGGGCCTGAACCTATTATCATTATCTTGTGAATATCTTTTGTTCCTGGCATTTTATTCCTCTATCAGTGAAAAAAACCTCTGGAAATGTTCTTCCTGTGGGATGAAACTGACAGAAAAAGCTTTCATCTCTTCGTGGAATAACCCCTCAACTGTTCCATCATGCATGTGGATGGTTTCTATTATATCTTCAGGCAGGTCTTCTCTCTGTAATATCAGGCTGTGCATCTGTTCGGTAATAATACAATTCTTTTTCTTGAGATTCACAACAGGATGGTTCACACCATAATGATTCACAGTACTGTTGGCAATTTTTCCTCCAAGTGCTTTTCCGAGAATTAAATGGCCTATACCCACACCGAAAACAGGCAGTTTTCCAAGGATGTTTGTTAGAAAAGCCGCCATCTGAGAGATAAGAATCTTATGAGATGGTCCTGATGTGATATAGAGGGCATTTGAAGAAAGAATCTGTTGTTTTGCATCCCCGTCTGCTGGATTTATTATTTTTATCCCGTAACCTGAAGATGCAAGATGAAACATCTCGGTATTTTTCAAACCGAGGTTCAAAACGGCTATATTATGTTTCCTTAAACCCATAACAGAGGCTCTTTTTTCTGGTACATAAAAGGGAACCTTTTCCTCTGAGAAAGATTGTTTTTTTTCTTTAATTTCACAAAGGACTTTTTTCACATCTGCGTCAAAAGACACAATAGATGCCCACAGGTTACAATTGTCTCTAACTATTTTAGTAATATATTGAGTATCTATTTTGGAAATAACCGAGATTTTTGTTTTTAAGATAAAATCTGCAAATGGAATATTACTCCTATAATTACTTGCAATACTACTTAACTCTGATATGATGAGTACTGATGGGAAAACATCCTTTGTTTCAATATCCTGATAACTAATACCATAGTTGCCAATTAGGGGATATGATAAACAGACAATTTTATCTTTATATTCTGGACAGCTCAATGTCTTCTCATATCCTACTATTCTTGTATCAAAAATAACCCTTTCTATCTTTTCTTTAAGAGGATTAAGAATCTGATATCCTTCTACACACTCTCCAGTTTCAAAAACTATTTTACTTTTTCTCATTCCTCTACCATTTGTCCTGTAAAGCAGGATAAACAGAGTTTATCTGCAGGTAATCCTATAGATGAAATAAAATCTTCAATGGAATTATACTTCAAGGTATCCGCCCCAATTTTTTTTCTTATCTCTTCTACAGAAAACTTCCTGGCGGCAAGTTCATTATACGAACGGGTTGAAATACCGTAAAAACATGGTGCTATAAGTGGAGGACAGGCAATCCTTACATGAACCTCTTTTGCACCTGCTTCTTTCAATTCTTTAACCTTAAACCTTATTTGTGTTCCTCTTACAATAGAATCGTCACACAAAATGATTTTTTTCCCCTTGACGTTATATTTTATTACAGAAAGTTTAATTTTAGCTTCTTCGTCTCTACTTTCTTGTGTCAAAGGGGTGTAGCTCCTGCTGGCAAACCTGTCTATAAGAAAAACCTCTTCATATCGGATACCTGATGTTTTGTGATATCCAAGAGCGCATCCTATTCCAGAAAAAGGCACTGGGGCAACAATGTCTGCTTCAATGTTTTTATCATAAGAAGCAAGTTTACTTCCGAAATTTTCTCGCGCTTCTATTACAGGTATGCCTTCTATCACTGAATCTATTGATGCGATATATGCCCATTCAAAAGCACAAAAAGCCGGTTTATGACACTCAACATTTGCTATTGTCTGGATACCTTTTTTATCTATAAAGACTATTTCTCCAGGTTTAACATCTCTTAAGATATCAATCTTCAGCAAGTCAAATGACCTTGATTCGGAAGAAACAGCAAAATGGTTTTTATTCATACCGAGGATAAGCGGTTTAAAACCGTTCTTGTCTCTTGCAGCATATATACCATCTTTTGAAAGTATTACCAGACTGTATGAACCCTTTATCTTATTGCTCAACTGGAATATACCTTCACCGAAATTATCATAGCAGGCAATAAGTTTACCTAAAAGCTCAATATCAGATTCCGTACTGAAAGAATGTCCTTTTTGCTCTAATTCTTTACGTAGTTGCATTCCATTAATGATATTGCCACTAAAAGCTATTGCAAACTTCCCTATTTTTGATATAAGGATTATTGGCTGCCTTTCTTTCAAACTTGTATGTCCTATACCAAAATTACCGTCCATGGAATCAAGGTCATCTGAAGAAAATGTATGCCTTACAAAACCCTTATGGGTTATTAGATTTATATCATTACCATAAGAAGCTATGCCACAGTATTTTTGTCCTCGATGCTGAAGTTTAAAAATACCGTAATATATGTTTTTTGCCACTGTGCTTGATGTATCTACGGCATATAAACCAAATATCCCACAGTTTTCATTCAATATTCGCGGATTTTCCAATGAACCTGCTCCTTTGAAAAATAATATAGGTATTTTTAATGTTTTATCAGATATATTCAATAGTGCTTGGTGGTTTTGGAGTAATATCATAGACAACCTTCACCACTCCTGGAACCTCTGCAAGGATTTTATTTCTAACTTTTTCAAGCTTTGTCCACGGAAGTTTACACGGTGTAGCAGTCATAGCATCTTTTGATTCAACTGCCCTTATTGCAATAATATCCCCATAAATTCTTTTGCCGTCTATGTTACCTGTGGCTTTATCAGACAAAAGGACAGCCAAAACCTGAAACACATTTCTTTCTTTGATTAAATCTTCTACAATCATAGTCGCAATTCTCACCTTTTCTACTCTGTCAGGGACAACTTCTCCGATAATTCTTGTAGCTAACGCTGGACCAGGAAAAGGTTTCCTTTCATAAATTTTTTTCGGCAACCCAAGCTGTTTTGCCACCATTCTTACTTGTGGTTTATATAGTTCCTTCAGAGGTTCAATAATTTTCAGTCCATAAGTGGCAGGATTTATTCCTATCTGAGAAAGCACATTATGCTGGGTTTTAATGCCCTTTTGTGTCTCTACTATATCTGCTGCGATTGTTCCCTGCACAAGAAATTCAGCAGAATAACTTTTTATTGCCTGTCTGAGGGTTTTATAAAAAATATCCCTGAACGCTATTCTTTTTTCTTCAGGGTCTTTCTTACCTTTAAGGGCATCAAAAAATTTCTCTTTAACATCCCATATCTGCAATTCTATACCCATTTTAGCAAAAAAATTGTTTACTTCTTCGGTTTCTCCCTGTCTCATCAATCCATTATCCAGATATAGCACTATGAGTCTGTTGCCTATGGCTTTGAATGTAAGCATAGCACAGGTCATACTGTCAACTCCACCTGATGTCGCGACAATTACTTTTTGCCCTTCAGTCTTTTTATCCAGCTCTTTTATTTTTTCCCTTATAAATTTGGCAGGTCCAAATCCCATATAAACCTCCTTCTGATAATTCTGTTTGATGTTTTATTTGATGTTTTAGGTGTTAGAAATATCTAAAAGATTTTTATAATTTTAACATAGAACGTATAAATCTGTCAAAATCTTTTTTTTCGTAGAAATTTTCCATTTTGCTTCTAATATCCAGATAAAAAACAGCTAACTCGCCGGCTATTTTTTTCAACTTCACATAATCCTTTGCAGTAGTAATGATATAGGAAGCATTATTTTTTGAACGTGCGAGAGCAATCCGCTCAATATCCTCGGTTCTGTAAGAAAAATGGTCAGGATAGACTATAGGGTGAATTTTCACTGGGTTAAGTTTAGTCAGCAAGTAAAAAAAGTTTCTTGGGTTACCCAATCCTGCCAGCCCTATAATTTCTTTACCGTCTATCTCAAGACAAGGCAGAGAGCCTTTATCACTTTTCAATCCTTTTATCTCATAGTCCATAACAAAAACAGGTCTACCGAACCCTTTCAATTTTGTAGCAATCTTATCTAACTGTTCTCTTGGAACCATATAAGGGTGAGAAAGCACAAAAACATCTGCCCTTTTCGCAAAATATACAGGTTCTCTCAAAAGTCCTGATGGTATAATGAGGTGATTGTCAAATGGATTGGAGGCGTCAATTATGAGAATATCAACATCTTTTTTAATAGCATGTGAATGGAAACCATCGTCAATAATAGCTATAACTTTGTTGCTGTACGCGATTTTTTCTACGCTTATAAGTTTATCTCTACGTTTAGATTCTACTATTATACCTGGCAGTTGCTCTTTAAGCATACGGAGTTCATCATCCCTTTCAGTTGAAGAATATTTTTTTATACTTTTTTCTGCGGCAGAAGATAATACTATAACCTTAAAATTATCTCTTATGAATCTTTCCGAAAGATAGGTTACCAAAGGGGTTTTTCCTGTTCCTCCTGTTACTATATTTCCCACACTGATAATAGGAAAAGAATACTTTTTAGGACGTATGAACAATTTCATAAGGCTTATAGTTAGTAGATAAAACAAAGAAAAGGGTATCAACAAAAATGAAAGAGTTTTGAAAACAAGGGATTTTTTACGGTAGATAAACCTCTCGTAAAAAAAATCAAAAAAGGGATTGTATATCCGCATCTTGATTAGATTCACCTGAAATTTTGATTGTTCCAAATTCGCCATCATAACCTGGTTTTATTTGTATCTCACCTTCTCTCATCTTGTAAAGCAGGTCCACAATATTTCCATCTATTTTCCCTTTTAATTCATTAAGAGGGATTTCAAAAAGAATTGAAAATTCACTTCCTATGCTTTTTACAGCTTCAATCAGTTTATTTCTTACTGATATAGAATCAGCAGGTTTATTTAAAGCAAAACCTATTATCTGAGAGAGAGGGATAAGTTTTTTGAAAGGTATGCTATCTTTGTGTTTTGTCCCGTAATCCCTGTCAGCAAGATCCCGTACACGATGCAAAACACCTATTGTAATTTTCCTGCCGCATACGGGACATAAATTATTTTTTTCTAATGATTCTTCAGGAGAGAGACACACATTACAATTTCTATGTCCATCAAAATGGTATTTCCCTTCTTCAGGAAAATACTCAACGGTAAAAAGAAACCTCTTGCGGTCTTTAGATTTCAATATATTTTTTAATTCAGAAAAACTAAAAGCAGAGTCAAAAACATTGGCTTCTCTGCCGATTTTCCATGGAGAATGGGCATCAGAGTTAGATATAAGCGAAAACTTATCAAGAGCAGAAACCATCCAGTTCATCGCGGGATCGCTACTTAAACCTGTTTCAAGAGCAAATATTTCTTTTACTGTTTCTTCAAAACATTCTTCAATAGTATCGAATCCTGAATTGGAACCAAAAAGAGAAAAATGAGGGGTCCATATATGGGCAGGGACAACAAAACCTTTTTCATCCACATCAGAAACGATATTTACAATCTCTTTTGCCTCAAAAGGAAGTATAGGTCTCCCATCACTGTTTAAATCTGCATATCTTTCAAGAACCCTGTTTAATTTTCCAGCATGTTCTATTGAAGAAATAAAAATAATGTTGTGTACCTTTTTTGTCTTTCCATACTTTTCGTAGATATGAGAAACTTCTGTTGTGAGAATAAAAGCTATGCCTCCGTAATGATATATGCCTTCTCTATCTGTCTCTTTGAGTTTTTCTTTCAATTCATGGTACCACAGAAAATGAGTGAAATCTGAAGAACCAAGAAGATTTATTCCCTTATAACCCGCCCACCGGGCAAGTTCATCAAGCTGCATATTTTTGCTCGTAGCCCTGCTGTATTTTGAATGTATATGGAAATCTGCTATATACATAACCACCTCTTTAACCAGATTAAACAATGTTTTCAAACCCTGTATTTCTTATTCCTTAAGTAACTCTACATACAAAGTCAAATTCATATACTTTTTATTTTTTCCCCAGAACCGTTTTGTATTCCTTAGATAAAAGGACATACAATTCATGCAGCGACTGTGAAATTACCTTTGTTCCTGCAATAACAGGCATGAAGTTTGTATCTCCTATCCATCTGGGAACTATATGGAAATGCAGGTGTCCTTCTACTCCTGCTCCTGCTGATTTGCCCACATTTAAGCCTATATTAAATCCTTCTGGTTTCAAAACCTTCTTTAAAATTTTAAGGGATGCTTTTATAAAAACAGTACATTCATCCCCTTCGCCGGCTGTCAGTTTTTCTATGTTTTTTATATGTCTATTTGGCACAACCATCAGATGTCCGTTATTATACGGATAAAGGTTAAGGATAATGAATACATATATACCTTTATATAATACCAGATTTTCGTAATTTTTTTCTGACTTGCAGACACTACATAAAAAACATCCTCTTGTTTTGTTTCCTGCTACATAACCTATGCGCCATGGAGCCCACAATATATCTTTTTTATTCATTTTGCTCCTGAAATGCTTTGTAAAATCACATTTTTGTTTTCCTTTAGTTCTTTTATTAAAACCCTTTTCTTATTTTTAAGAAGACCGTCAACAACCCTATTTTCAAGGTAATCTTTCACAAGTCCCACATGCCTGCCTGGCTGTAATCCAAGTATTTCCATAATCTTATAACCGTCAATCGCCAGACGGAAAGATGTAAGTTTATCTTTCCTGTTGATTTCTTCCATCCTTTTTTGGAGTATATCTAATTGTTCAACTGCCCTTGCGACTCTTGTTATACTACTGCTCGTAATATCGGCTTTTGCAAGAATAAAAAGGGATTTTATATTCTTCCCTGTTTCTTTTATAAACCTTCTGAGAGCACTATCTGTGGGATTTTCCTTGGCAAGCAGATGTGGTCTTAGATGGTATCTAATAAGTAAGCAGATGAATTTTGTATTTTCTTCTGAAATTTTGAACCTTTTACAGATATAATAAGCCATTTTTTCTCCAACAAATTCATGTCTATGGAAACTTACTTTCCCCTTTTCTTCTCTGAAAGTTTTAGGTTTGCCAATATCATGTAAAAGAGCTGCCAGTTTGAGATAGGAATTTTTTGTATGCTTACTTACATTGTCCATAACTTTCATAGTGTGAGGAAAAATTTCCTTACAATTATCTGCAGTTTGTTTTTTTAGAAGAGCAACCTCTGGCAAGATAACATCAAGTATTCCTGTTGTATCCATAAGATAAAAACCTCTTGATGGAACGGACAATTCAAGAATTTTTAAGAGTTCGTCGGTTATTCTTTCCTGACTAATTATTTTAAGTCTGGAAACATTCTCTTTCATACCTTTCATAGTCTCGGGTTCTATAGTAAGCCGAAACTTTGAAGCAAACCTTATACCCCTCAATATCCTTAAAGGGTCATCATAAAATGTTATGAAAGGACTGACAGGAGTTCTTAAAATCTTGTTTTTTATATCCTGTTTTCCGGAAAACAAGTCTATAACTTCGCCAGTTACTAGATTCTCCATAAGAGTATTGATTGTAAAATCCCTTCTGGCACAGTCTTCTATCAAGGTAGCTTTTTCAACAAAAGGCTTTCTTGATTCATCAGGATAACTTTCTTTCCTGGCAGTTGCAAATTCTATTTTTATACCTTCTGTTTCAATCATTGCAGTCCCGAACCGTCCATAAAAAATCGGAGGAGGTAGTCTATATTCAAAGGCAAATTCTCGTGCAAAAGCAAGGGCGTCAGTTTCCATAACAATATCAATATCTTTACTTTTTTTTCTGAGAAGTTTGTCCCGTATATACCCACCTACAAGAAAAACGGGGATATTCTTTTTTTTAGCAAATATCCGTATCTTTTCAAGGATATTTTCAGGCTTAAAATTTTTCTTTTCCATTTTCCAAACCTACGAGCATTCCATCAAATTCTACTATGTATATATTGGTTTTATGTATAAGCGTTCTTAATGCTCTCTTACTTAATGCATTAAATCCTACTATGATACTACGTTGTAAAACACAGTTTTTGCCCACCTTTACATACCCCTCATTTTTTCCTGTGATAAGAATACCTATGTAGCCGTTTTCAGACATGAAAAGCCTTGCCTGCGCAGGAATAGAGGAAAAAGTTTTGTAATCTTTAAAAACCGTACAGGTTCTAAATCTACGTACAACATTTGAATTGTCAGGTAGCCTCAATGTTTTTATTGTAACTATTTTTTCTCCTGTATGACTGTTTCCGTATTTTATCCACTTCATTTTTTATCTATTAGGGTTTTCCCACTTGTCAAGAAAAAAACTTTTTCATTCTTTAAAAGGATACGTTATCCAGTATGGAGATTAGTGTAAATCTCATACCTTTATGATTAGATAGATAAAAATAATGATTTTTAAAGTTTACATTACTTGACATTATATAGCAAATCTAATAAAATAGTTAAAAGAAATTTCCAAAAAGACATAAGGAGGCACTATTAGATGAAAAGTGAATTGTTAGCACTGCTGAATTACTGGGAAAAAGAAAAGGGAATTGATAGAGTTTTTCTCATAAGCGCCCTTGAAAATGGACTTCTTACTGTCTATAGGAAAAAGGCAGGATTAGAAAGTGGTATAAGTATAAAGATAGACCCTGAATCAGGACAAGTGCTTTTTATCAACGAAAAAGGACAACAGATACCTCCTCCTCCTTTTCAGTGGCAAAGAATTGCTGCACAAACAGCAAGGCAGGTAATTATTCAGAAGCTGAGAGAAGCTGAAAAAAACACTATATACCAAGAGTTTAAAAAGATAGAAGGAACTATTGTAAGCGGTAAAGTTGAGAGA
>ERZ795051.4334-NODE-4334-length-13409-cov-5.524337_pt1 | contig 13409 bp, 9 predicted proteins | sample MGYA00375135_ERZ795051 | MGnify/ENA primary metagenome ERZ795051 (study PRJEB30180, sample SAMN05720222) | activated sludge metagenome | isolation source: Anaerobic digester | place: Japan | collected 2015-05-26 ... | reverse complement strand
TGGATGCGTTTTTCCAGCGGTATCTCGAGGCGCGGTTTCAGCAGGAACCGTTGTGGGCCACACGGCTGGGGGACCATCGGTTCGATGCGTTGCTGGAGGACCTTTCGCCGGCGGCGCGGGCGGCGTGGGTGGAATTGGACCGCCGGACCCTCGAGGCTTTGCCGCGAGAGATTGAGTATCAGCGGCTGTCGCGAGACCGGCAGATAGATTTTGAGATTCTGCGGCAGGAGCTGACCCAGGCCATCTGGCAGGCGGAGAACCTGCGTCCCTTCGAGGAGGACCCCCGCGTTTACAACCGGTATCTGAGCGACAGCGTGTTTTTGTTGCTGGCACAATCCACGCTGCCGCGGGAGACGAACGTGGCGCATTGCCTGGCGCGGATGCGGCAGATGCCGAAGGTGGTGGCGGCGGCGCGCGCGAACCTGAGCAACCCGCCCCGGCCCCTGGTGGAGACCGCCATCCGGCAAAACCGGGGAGCCATCGCCTTCTACGAGGGCGGGCTGTTCGAGCTGGCGGGCAAGACGCGGCAGCTTGCCGCGTTGAAGGCCGCGGCGCGGGAGGTGGCGGCGTGCTTGAAGGATTACCAGCAGTTTCTGGAGCAGGAGCTGCTGCCGCGCGCCGGGGGTGAGTGGCGGCTGGGGAAGGAGAAATTCAGCCGCAAGTTCGAGCTGGAGATGGATGCGGGGGTGACGGCGGACCAGGTGCTGGAGGAAGCGGAAGCGGAGTTCGGGCGGGTCGAGCGGGAGATGTATGTCATCGCCCGGCAACTTTGGAGCCGCCTGTTTCCGGGGAAGGTCCTGCCCCCCGACGACGCGGCGGGGCGGCGGGCGACGGTGCAAGGGGTTTTGGGCCGGATCGCCGAGGACCACAGCACGCCGAAAACGCTGGTGTCGGACGTGCGCAAAACGGCGGCGCGGATCAAGCGGTTTATCCGCCAGGCGGACATCCTGCGCCTGCCGGAGCCGGACGCCTGCCGGATCATTGAAATGCCGGAGTTCCAGCGCGGGAACTCGACGGCGTATATGAACTCCCCGCCGCCGCTGGACCCGAAAGCCGCGGGTTACTACGCGGTGAGCCCGCCGCCGCGGGACTGGGACGCGGCGCGGGTGAAGAGTTTCTTCGAGGAATACAACCGGCAGATGCTGCAGATTCTGACGATCCACGAGGCTTACCCCGGGCATTACGTGCAGTTCGAGTACTCGAACCGGAAGCCGTCGCCGATCCGGCGGGTGCTGGCATCCGGACCGTTTGTGGAGGGGTGGGCGGTTTACACCGAGCAGATGATGCTGGATCAGGGTTACGGCGACGGAAGCCTGGAGTTGCGCCTGACCCAGCTCAAGTTCTACCTCCGCGCGGTGGCCAACGCCATCTTGGACCACAAGATGCACTGTGCGGGGATGACGGACGACGAGGCGCTGCGGTTTCTAACCGAACAGGCTTGCCAGGCCGAGGGCGAGGCCCGGTTGAAGGTCATCCGGGCGAAGCAAAGTTCGGTGCAGCTTTCGACTTATTTCGTGGGGCGGATGGCCCACTACCGGCTGCGGCAGAGCCTCCAGCGGGAAATGGGCGAGGCGTTCGACCTCGGCCGGTATCATGAAGCGGTGCTGGCCCATGGGCCGGTGCCGCTCAAGTATCTGCCGGAGCTGGTTCGGGCGCGGTTGCAGGAGCCCCGCTGAGTCCGGGTTCACGCTGGCATCCGGGGGGAGAAATCGCGGGAAAGCCGGACTCGAGGCCAGAGGAACCTAAAAGACCAGGTTGATTTCGGCGCGGATGAAGACGCCGAGGTGGCGCTGGTCCGGCGCATAGAAATGACCCGGCCAGAACCACTCGCCCCAGAGATGGCCGGACCAGTGACGGTTCAGTTTAAAACGGGCGATGGTTTGCAGAAGATGTCCGCGAAAATGACCGCCGCCCGCCCAGGAGGGCTGGTCTGAGGGAGACTCGTTGGCAAAGAGGGGCATGTAATCGGCGGATATGAGCAAGGGGGGCGCCGGCTGGAAGGACCAGCCCACATTTGGCCGCTGGAGGTTCTTGTAGTCGCCGGAGCGGCCGCGGTTTTCGACGGCGAATTTGAGGACCATGAGTTCACTCCATTGGGCGCGCCGGGCCCAGAAGGGGTCCCATCCTTCGTCGGCGGGGGTGGCCGGATCATCGCCGGAAAGATACTCGTAGCCCGCCCGGAACTGGTGCTGCCAGGGGCCGCCGGCCAGGAAGGTGAGGCGGCCGTTAAGACCCCAGGCGCTCAGGTCCCGCCCATTGCGTTCGCCCCATTGGGGCGCGGACTCGAGGCGGTATTGCCAGCGTTCGGCCATCGCCCCTTCCACTCGGGCGCCGGCGGTCCAGACATCCCCCTGATTGCCTCGAGGGGAGGCGGGGTCTTGATGACGAAAAATGAGGAAGCCGTCCAACTGTGTTTTGGGCAGGGATTTGTTGCGGAGATACAGGACGCCCGCCTGCTCGTCTTGTTCGGTAATGAGACGGTGCTGGTCGTTGATCAGGGGCAGCCAGGCATCGCTCCGGGCGGACTGGCAGATGTAAATCGCATCGAGCGTCGTTTGGGCCTCCTCGAGTTCCAGTGTGAGGCGCGCGGCATCAAAGAATTCGCTGCGGGTGCCGTCCGTGGTGGAGCCGTCCCAAATCAGCCAGCGGTTGCCAAAACTGAACTCCTGGCGTCCCAAGGTGAGCGTCAACGGCTGGCCCGCGAGATTTTGCAGCCGCACATTAAAAAGGTCAAACAGGCCCTCCTCCAAGGTCCAGCCCTCTTTGGCGGCGGGACTGAGATAATAGCGCGGTTCGGAAACCAGCCGGGCGTTCAGGCTCAGGTTTGTGGCGGGGTGGAAAACCGTCCACAGGCGGGGGCGGAAGCGCAGAAAATCGGTGGTATTTTTTTCGACATCCAGCTCAATCTCGGCGCCATTGTGAGCATACTCGTTCCGGAGGCGGAAATCGAAGCCCCACTCGAACCAGTCCACGGGTTTCTTGACCGAGTCAATCCAGTCACCCTTGACCCCGGTCGGTCCGGCCGCCGCCGGCGGCTGCGGTGGCGGCAAATCCGCGGCGTGCAGGCCCGCCGCCGAAGACAAGGCTGCGGCGAGGAGGGCGACGAGCAGGATTCTCAACATGCGGTGAATCAGGAGGCATTTGCCAGCAACCACCGGTTCGCGCTCCGGCTCTCGCGCCACAGCGCACCAGGCAAGGGCGGCTTCAATCTCGAGCTCAGGTTCCCAACGGCTTGAGGGCGACGGCCTTCTCCTTCAAGGTGGCGAAATTGCCCTTTTCACAGCAGGCGACAAAGCCCTCGGTGACGCACTTCAGTTCCTCCCAGCGCGCCCGGATTTTGGCGGCTTCGCGGTCGGTGATGTCATTGTCGGCAGCCGCCGTGGCGATGACGGCCAGCAAATCGGCAAATTCCTGCACAATCTGGTTGGTGGCGGGGATGAGATAATGGGCGTGAGGCCCGTGGGTTTCAGGGTTGCGGATAAAGAAGCCGCCCGCCCGCTGGCAAATCCACTGCACGATGCGCAAGTCGTTGGTGGAGCGCACCAAAGCGTCCACGCGGTCCAGGGGATTGGTGCTGCCACTGCCCGCCGCGGGGTCGGCCGGCTCGGCCCATTTGTAGATCATGGACACCGAGAGGCCCAAATCGGCCGCGACCTGCTTCGGGCTGCTGCGCTGCAGCACTTCCCGCAAAATCTCGTGCGATTGCATGGAACAAGGGTGAGCGAAAACCGCCGGTCTTGACAAGGCGGAATCGGCGCGGCGTTGGGCGGGCGGGCCAACCAGCGTCCCGTCTTTCAGAAAGGCCGTCGCTTGGAACAGCGCAACAACCTGGTTTCAAGGGTCTTTGCCCCCGGTCCGGCGGGATGGATTTGGGCGGGGGGTCAACTAACTTTTTATTGCTTTTCAAATCCGGCCCGCTATTTACATTGCCCCGAGTGCGCCGTCGCCACCTTTCAGTTCTGGCAGCCGGGGCGTTGCTCCTGGCCGCGTTGACCGTTCGTTCCGCTCCGGAAGCGGAAGTGCGGTCCGTTGGACTTGCTCGCGTGGACATCACCCCGGACTATCCGGTGCGGCTCAGTGGTTATGCGGCGCGGAAGACGGAGAGCGAAGGGGTCGCGCAACGCCTGTGGGCCAAGGCGCTGGCTCTTGGCAGCGACCGGGAGAAGCCGGCTGTACTGATTTGCGTGGAGAATTGCGGGGTGCCCACGTGGCTGCGGGACGAGGTCGCCGGGCGGCTGGCCCGGGCGCGGCGCATTGATCCGGAGCGGGTGGCGCTGTGCTCGACGCACACTCATTCGGCGCCCCATCTTGAGGGCTACCTGACCAATTTGTTTCTGGGTCCGCTGCCGTCGGATCAACTCGAGCGGATCGGGCGCTACACGCGCGAGCTGGTGGCGGCGCTCGAACGGGTGGCGTTGGAGGCGCTGGACAACCGGGCGCCGGGCCGGCTTTGGCGGGGGCTGGGCACCGCGTCGTTTGCCGCGAACCGCCGGCAGGCCGACGGGCCGGTGGATCACGATGTGCCGGTGTTGGTGGTGCGGGGCGAAGACGGGCGGTTGCGGGGGGTGGTGGCGAGTTACGCCTGCCATTGCACCACGGTGACGGGCGAGTTCAACCAGATTTGCGGCGACTGGGCGGGTTATGCGCAGGAGTATCTGGAACGCGATCATCCGGGCGCAATCGTCATGGTGGCGATCGGGTGCGGGGGCGACGCCAATCCGCATCCCCGGCCCGGGTTCGAGCTGGCGCGGCGTCACGGCGAGGAGCTGGCCGGGGCGGTGAACCGGGTTTTGGGCGGCGCGCTGAGGCCGGTCAACGGCAAACTGGCGTGCCGGACGCGCACCATTGAACTGGCGTTCGGTCCGCTGCCGACGCGGGCGGAGTGGGAGGAGAAGGCGAAGGACCCGGGGTACGTTGGGCAGCATGCCCGGGTGAACCTGGCGCGGCTGGAGCGGGGCGAGCCATTGCCGACGCATCTGCCCTACCGGATTCAGGCGTGGACGTTCGGCAAAGACCTCGCCTGGGTTTTCCTGCAAGGCGAGGTGGTTTCGGATTACGCGCTGCGGTTGAAGCGGGAATGCGACCGCGAGCGCCTGTGGGTCAACGCCTACGCCAACGGCGTGCCGTGTTACATCCCGTCCGAACGGGCCTTGAAGACACCCGTGTATGAATACGAGGCCGGGGGAGCCATGATTTATTATGACTGGCCCACGCGTTTGGCTCCCGGGCTGGAAGATTTGATCGTCCGAACCGTGCGCGACCTTCTGCCGAAGAGCTATCGCGCTGCGAAACAATCCTGAACCTGCTTGATACAAAACTCGACTATGGAAAAAACAAACCAAACGAAATCTGCCGCCACGCCCTCGGCGGTTGTGGCTCAGCGGCTGGCGGTGTGCAGTTGGTCGCTCCAGCCCGCGAACGCCGACGAGCTCGTGGCCAAAATCGGGGAAACGCGCATCCGCAACGTGCAACTGGCGCTGGACCCGCTGCGGGAAGACCCGGCGGGCTGGGGGCGCGCGCCGGAACTTTTGGCGCGGGCGCAGATCACCATTGTGTCCGGCATGTTCGGGTGTGTGGGCGAGGATTACACGACGCTGGAGAGCATCCGGCGGACCGGCGGGATTGCGCCCGACGGCACGTGGGAGCAGAACCTGGCAAACATCCGCGCCACCGTGAGCCTGGCCAAACGCCTCAACCTGAAACTGGTGACCTTTCACGCCGGGTTCCTGCCGCATGACCCGGCCGATCCCGAGTTCGTGAAGATGCTCAAGCGTCTGGGCCAGGTGGCGGATTTGTTCGCGGCGGAAAACATCACGTTGGGCCTCGAGACGGGCCAGGAAACCGCTGCCTCGCTCAAGACCGTCTTGCAGAAACTGGCTCGGGGGAATGTGGGGGTGAACTTCGACCCCGCCAACATGATCCTTTACGACAAGGGCGACCCGATCGAAGCCCTGCGCATCCTCGGGCCGTGGATTCGCCAGGTCCATATCAAGGACGCCTGCCGCACGAAAGTGCCCGGCCAGTGGGGCGCGGAGGTCCCGGTCGGCACGGGCGAGGTCAAGTGGCCCGCGTTTTTCCAAACCCTGGAAGCGCTCGGGTTCGCCGGCAACTTCGTCATCGAACGGGAGGCGGGCAATCAGCGCGTGGCGGACATTTCCGCCGCCCGGGCTTTGATCGAGAAGCTCTTTGCCAGCCGCTGAAGGCGGACGTGTGGAGAGCCGGCATTTAATGAAACGAATCTGATCATCTGATATGAATTCCGCGAAATCTTCATCCGGCCATGCCCGGGTCAATGTTGCGGTCGTTGGCCTCGGCTTCATGGGAGTCACCCATCTGCGCGCCTACCAGCAAATCCCGGAGGCGAAAATCGTCGCGGTCTGCGACGCGGTGCGCCTGCCGGTCAACGGCGTGCTGCAAGGCGTGGCGGGGAACATCAAGAAAAGTGACGACATCAATCTCGGGCCGCAGGTGCGGGTGTATCGCAAGCTCGAGGAGGTGCTGGCGGACCCCGAGGTCGAGCTGGTGGACCTCTGCACCCCCACGCCCCTGCATCCCGGGCAGGCCATCGCTTCGCTGAAAGCCGGCAAGAACGTCTTCTGCGAGAAGCCGATGGCCCGCACGTCGGCGGCAGCGAAGGAGATTCTGGCGGTCGCGCGGCAATCACCGGGTTTTCTGATGCCGGCGATGTGCATGCGTTTCTGGCCCGGGTGGAGTTTCCTCAAAGAGGTGGTGTCCAGTCAGGTGTATGGCCGGGTGTATTCCGCGCGATTCAGCCGTTTTTCGGAAATGCCGGGCTGGAGCAAACAGGGGACCTACGCCGACACCAGCAAGGACCTGGGCGGCGCCTTGTTCGACCTGCACATCCACGACACGGACTTTGTCAACTTCCTGTTCGGCAAGCCCGCGGCGGTGTTTTCGTCGGGTGTGGTGCGGGCGGGCGGGTCCATTGACCATGTCGTGACTCAATACCAGTATCCCAACGGCCCGGTCGTGCTGTCCGAGGGCAGTTGGCTTCTGACCAAGGGATTCAACATGTCCTACTCGCTTCTCTGTGAGCGCGCGACCCTTGACTTTGATCTCTCGCGCGGCGCGGAGGCATTGAAAATCACTGAAACCGGCCGCGAACCCGAGGTGCGGCGGCTGGAGGGGGATGGCTACAGCGAGGAGGTTCGCTACGTCGTCCAATGTGCCCTGAAGCGTCGCGCGCCGGAGATTGTCACGGCCCAGGACGGACTCACCGCGCTGGAAATCTGCGAGGCGGAGGAGAAATCGGTCCGCACGGGCGCGCCGGCGGCGGTGGCTTGAGCCGCGTGGAACAAAATTGAGCCGGAAAGGGGCCGGAAGCCTGCGCTCTCCGGCCCTCGGTTTTTTTGGGGGGCGCAGGGCCGCCTTGGGCCCGCGCGGCCGTGGGCGGCGTCCCCGGAACAAGAAGCGGAACAGGGCGATTCTTTCCTGAGGCGGCGACTGACGCGTGACGGGGGCGGAGAGCGGAGGGGGATGCCGCCCGGATTGAGCCTCGCGGTCGCGGGCTGGAGGAGGAGCCGGAGTCATTGCCGCGCGCTTTATCGCCGTTCAGCGTCGTGTCCGTTCATTCTGGCGCGGCGCCGGCGGGTGTTTTTGCGATTGTCGGACGGGGGGAGTTGCCCTAATAGATTTGACCGAGATGGCAAAGGTCCAGGAGCACATGCATTGCCGGCCGCCGCTGGAGCGGATGATGCGGATTCATCAGTTGGTCGAGAACCGGCAGTATCCGAACTGCACCAAGCTGGCGCGGGAGTTCGAGGTCAGCACGCGGACCATCAAGCGCGACATTGATTTTTTGAAGACGCGGCTGGGTCTGCCGCTGGAATTTGACGTCCGGCGCAACGGGTATTACTTCACGCGCCCGGTGCCGCATTTTCCGCAACTGCCGATGAGCGAAGCGGAGACGTTCGCGCTGCTGGTGGCGCACAAGGCCATCGCGCAGTACCATGGCACGCCGTTTCAGCGCCCGCTCGAGGCGGCGTTCCGACGGCTGACGGGGCAATTGGACCAGACGGTGCGGTTTTCGCTGGGCAGCCTGGACGAGGTGTTGTCGTTCCGGCCCTTCGCGCCGATGGATGCGGACCTGGAGATGTTCCAGGTGTTGACGCGGGGGCTGCGGGAGCGGCGGGCGCTGAAGTTCCTGTATCGCAATCACGGGGCGGCGCGGTCGCAGCAGCGGCTGGTGCATCCGTATCATCTGGCGTGCATCGAGAACCAATGGTACCTGTTTGCGTTCGACGTGCGCCGGCAGGGGATGCGGACCTTCGCCCTGGCGCGGTTGCGCGCGCCGGAGCTGCTGCCGCAACGGTTCACGATCTCATCCAAATTTGACCCCAACCAGTATCTCGAAGGCAGCTTAAGCGTGTTCAAGGGGAGCGACGATTACGAGGTGGTGATCGAGTTTGACGCGTGGGCGGCGGACATGGTGCGGGGGCGGCGGTGGCATCCGCGGCAGGAGCTGACGGAGCTGCCGGGCGGTTTGCTGCGACTGCGGTTGCGGCTCAACAGCCTCGAGGAGGCGGAGGCCTGGGTGCTGGGGTTTGGCGCGCACGCGACCGTGGTTCGGCCGCAGGCGCTGGCCGAGCGGCTGCGCCGCACCGCCCGGGCGTTGATCGCGAAATATCCCGCGCCTGACGATCCGGCACGTGGTGGATAACGGGCGGCGCCGTGAAACGCGCAGCCCCCTGAAGGAGGCGTGCAGGGGGGAATGAATTTGGAAATTCCTCCCCCTGTCGCGAGGGCCGCGGGCTGCAACCGGCGCCGGGGGGACGGTTGAACGCCCGGGGCGGAGCTGATGCGAGGCCGCCTGGGCGGCGGGGTTCGTTGACATCCGCGGTTCAGCCGGTAAGCTGGCGCGCACATGTCTCGGCTGCCGTTTGAGTTTCTGCTGGCGCTGCGTTACCTGCGCCCCAAGCGAACGTTCGTCTCGGTGATCACGCTGATTTCCGTGGTGGGGGTGACGCTGGGGGTGGCGGTGCTCATTATCGTGATCAGCGTCATGAGCGGGTTCGACCGGCAGTTGCGCGAGAAAATCCTGGGCTTCAACACGCACCTCAAGGTGTTGAAACCGAACCGGACGATGCCGGATTACCGGGAGGTCATGAGCCAGGTGGCCACGCAATCGCTGGTGAAGGCGGTGGCGCCCTTTGTGATCGGGCGGGTGTTGCTGGAAACGGCGCCGCAGAACGGGCAGTCGCAGGTGGACGCGCCCTACGTGCGCGGCATTGACGCCAGCCTGGAGACCAACATCAGCATTCTGCCGCAGAGCATCGTGTCCGGCGTGTTCGACGTAAGCAACCGGGGTCTGCTGGTGGGAACGGAACTCGCGTATCAACTGCGGCTCGAGGTGGGGGATTTGGTGACCATTTATTCGCCCGAGGAACTGCGGAAGATGCGGGCCAGCCAGGGCCGGACCAATGCCCAGGCCATTCTGCCTGACGAATACGAGGTGCGCGGCATTTTCGACGTGGGCTACTACGAATACAACGTGTCGGTGGTCATGACCTCCCTCGAGGATGCCCAGGAGCTGTATGTCCTGGGCAACGACGTCCACGGCCTGCTGGTGATGCTGGAGGACCCTTATGCGGCCCCGGCGGTGGCCCAGGCCCTCAGCCGGCGGCTTGGCCCCGAATACCGCGTGACGACGTGGATGCAGGAAAACGCCAGCCTGCTCAATGCCCTGATTGTCGAAAAGAACGTCATGTTTTACCTACTGTTCTTCATCATGATCGTGGCGGCTCTGTGCATTCTCAGCGCGCTGATCACCTTTGTGGTTCAGAAAACGCGCGAGATTGGGATGCTGAAGGCGCTGGGCGCGACCGACCTGCAGGTCAGCCTGCTGTTTTTGAGCCAGGGGGCGCTGGTCGGCGCCCTGGGCGACCTGGCCGGATACGGCCTGGGCATGCTGGCCCTGGCCTACCGCAACGAATTTCTCCATTTCATGAATCGGATGACGGGGTTCGAGTTGTTCCCGGCTTCGATCTATGGCTTCACCGAATTGCCGGCTTTGATCGAGCCCAGGGACATTCTGCTGATTTGCGGAAGCGCGTGGGTGGTCTGCACGTTGGGCGGGGTAATCCCCGCCTGGCGCGCCGGCCGTCTCAAGCCCGTGGAGGCCTTGCGATATGAATGACCTGTTGCTGGCGGCCCGGGACGTGCACAAAACCTACCACCTCGGCCAGCGGTCGCTGGAGGTTTTGCGCGGCGTGGACCTCGAACTGAGGCGGGGGGATTTCGTGGCGCTGCGCGGCGCCTCCGGCGCCGGCAAAAGCACGCTGCTGCATCTGCTGGGCGGCCTGGATTCCCCCAGCCGCGGCGACATCTGGCTGGCGGGCCGGAACCTGGCGGAGCTCTCGGCGTGGGAACTGGCCCGGGTGCGGCGGGAGCGGGTGGGTTTCATCTTCCAGGCCTATTATCTGTTGCCCGAGCTGGATGCGCTCGAGAACGTCTGCCTGCCGGCGCGGATGGCCCGCAAGCCGGCGCGCCGGGTCGAGGTTCGCGGCCGCGAGCTGCTGGCGCGCGTGGGGCTGCAGGACCGCGCGGAGCACAAACCTTACGAGCTTTCGGGGGGCGAACAGCAGCGGGTGGCCATCGCGCGCGCGCTGATCAACGAGCCGGAGCTCATTCTCGCCGACGAGCCGACCGGCAACCTGGATTCGCACACCGGCCACGAGATCATTGAATTGTTATTGACGTTGCGGCAGGAAAAGCAAACCACGCTGGTCATGGCCACCCACGATGCCGCGCTGGCGGCGCGGGCCCCTCGCGTGTTGGAATTGGTGGATGGCGCCTTCGTCTCTTCCGGCGGCCCCCCCGCGGACGCTCCGGCGCCGCCGCCGGCCAGCCCCTCGACGCCTTGACCCGCCCCCGGGCAGCCAGCCCCCCCGACCGCGGCCTGTCTCTCAAAAGCCTTTTGACGGCCAGCCCGCGCGTGCTTAATGTATGGACAAGATGAGCATCAGGGATCGGAGATTATTCAGACTCGCGATCGTGGCGGGCAGCCTCTTCGTGAGCGGGATGCTCGCCTGGGCGGGGGAAGCGCAGCCGGCTTCCGGCGCCGCCCCTGCCCTGCCGGAGAGTGCCGAGGCCCCCAAGGCGGTCCCGCGCCCGTCCGAAATTCACAAGGACGGCCTGCAGCGACTGGAAGAGCAGCTCGCCCGGGCGCTCCAGATTTTCGCGCCCAAGGACGGCCCCGATAGCTGGCTGGCGCCCGGCCCGCGTCCGCCTCCCGCGCGGCCAGTGGTGCCGACGCGGCGGCTGCAGGAGCGGCTCGATCAAGAGCAGAACTGGATTCTGTTCACGCCCGAGGACGTGGCGAAAACGCCGGAGACTGAAGACATGTTCGGACTCTCGGAGCGAGAGAAGGATCAACGGGAGCGCACCAAGGCGTCCGCGCTGGAGCGGCTTTATGAGAAGCTGGGACGGGGTCCGGAGGATGAGCGTTCCAAGGACCAGGAGTTCGAGGCATTACTGAACAACGCGAGGCTTGCCGCGGCGGAAGAGCAACAACGGGAAAAGGAGCGCGAGGAAAAGACGCCGGAGAGCGTCCGGGAGCGCGAGGAGGCGCTCCGCCGGCTGCTCACGGCCGATGATTACAGTTCCCCGGCGGGCTCCGGCGAGCGGCGGGTGTTCGAGACGTTCGATCTGGGCAAGCCTTCGAGCGGACGGGACGAGCTGCGCGAGCCCAACCGGTACGTGCAGCAATTCCGCGAATTTTTCGACGGCGGCAGCGTGGCTGCCGCGCCCGCGGGTCCGCTGGCGCCGGTCAAACCCAATTTGGGTTCCACGCTGGCCAGCCCGCTGTATGCGCCGCGCATGGACTCGCTGATTGCGCCCCCGCAGCGCTCCACCGCCCCGTCGCCCAGCGTGAATTCAACCTTTAGTCTGCCCGCGGCGCCGGACGTCAACCGTCAGGCGGTCAACGACTGGAATCCGTACTACACCCCGCCGACAGTCGAGACGAAACGGTTCACGCCCCCCCGTCCGAATTTCGAGGCTCCGCGCCGAAGTTTCTAGGGGGAGCCGGCGTCAGGGTCCAGGGTGAGGACTCCGGAGCCGGCGATGGGCCGGCAGACCAGAATCGTGGGGGGCTGGCCGGCGGGGCCGGGGCAGTTGTGGGTCAATCGTTCCCGGAGAGCGGGAACACTTTCACGCCGGGCCAGCACCATCATGCAGCCTCCCAGGCCGGCGCCGGCAAGCTGGGCGCCGGCAACGCCCTCGGTGGCCAGGGCCGTGTCCACCATGTGGTCAATGGCGGGCAGACTGCACGAGTAGGAGCCGGGCTGCCAGCGCAGTTGAGCCCGCTCGACTCGCTCGGGGTCCCCGCTTTCCAGGTCGGCCATGAGGCCCAGCAGATAGTTGTTGCTGGTGGGCGCATGGTAGGGCTTGCTCCGGCCGTCGGGGGTCCAGGTGGTCACGCGGTCGCCGTCGTGGGACACCGTCATCATCCGCCCCAGCTCGGCCATGCGGCCGGCTTTCAAACAATCGGCGCAGGCGCGGGCGCGTTCACACTCGGCCAGCCCGAAAAGCACCACGCCGCGAATGGGGTAAAGGCCGTTGTCCGGCGGTTGGTGGGTGGCAAACAAGGGGTCGAGGTCCTCGCCTTCAAGCATCTCGTGCAGTTCCTCGCGCGTGGCCTGCTCGGGCAGGCCCAGGAGCATGCGGTAAATCCAGCTTAGCGGCACGCGCAAGGTTCGAACGTTGACATCCCGCAGGTGGTCCAGGACCGGGGCGAACTGGGGGTGCAGGCGTCGAATCAGGCGCAAGCCCAGCCGGTAGCAGGCCACGCGGTGATTGAACTGGTCGCGGGCGTTGCCGCTCTTCCGCGCCCGGACGCCCGAGTCGCCCACCACCATCACGTACTCAGCGGGGAACTCCAGCGCCTGCTTGACCGCGAAATCAAAAAAGGTCACCTGGATGACTTTGCCCCGGCGCCCCATTTTCACCGCCGCGTGGTCGGCGCTGCCGCCGCGGGTGCCCACGAACCATTCGCCCTCGCCGCAAAGGTCCACAAACTGGGCCGGGAACACGTCGAGCTGGTTGACCGCAATCGTGGCTTCGGCCGCCGCCACCACCAGGCTGGAGGAGGAACTGAGCCCGGCCGCCGGCGGGACGTTCCCGCTGACCACCACGTCCATGCCGCGAAGCCGGACGTGGGGAAACTTTTTTTGGAGCCGGAGAATCGCGGCCTTGAAGTATTGGGACCAGTCGCCGCCGGTGGTTCGCACCATTTCGCTGACCTTGTCGCTGTTGACCAGCGAGAGCCAGTCATCCCAGGGCAATTCCGCCAGCAGGTCGCCGATGGCAAACTCACGGGCGGGGTACAGGCCGGCATCGGTGTTGAACAGCCGGACGCGGTCGTCGGGGCGGGGATGCACGGCCAGGAG
>ERZ795051.4315-NODE-4315-length-13456-cov-5.338631_pt1 | contig 13456 bp, 15 predicted proteins | sample MGYA00375135_ERZ795051 | MGnify/ENA primary metagenome ERZ795051 (study PRJEB30180, sample SAMN05720222) | activated sludge metagenome | isolation source: Anaerobic digester | place: Japan | collected 2015-05-26 ... | reverse complement strand
CTGCCTCTGGCTGCTGGAGCGGCTTGGGCTGGTGCGACTTGAGGACTGGGACGAAGAGGATCCGGCCGCGGATCCGGCCTGTGGCGGCGCGGCGGCGCCGAAGCCGACGAACGGGCAATTGCTATTGTGAGGAGAGCCCGAGAGGCGATGAATCATGGCTGACAACGGCGAGGTGGTATTGCGGGGCCGGCCGACCAAGTGCACGCCGGAAGTGATTGAGCGGTTCGGGGCCTACATGGCGGCGGGCCTATACGCGGAGGAGGCCGCCGACCTGGTGGGCATTACGCCGATGACGGCCCGCCGGTGGCTACAGTGGGGCGAAGCGGCCCTAGATGCGGCAGGCAATGACCTGGACAAAGTGCCGCCGGAAAAGCGCGCGTACGCGAATTTTTGTGCTGTGGTTCGCGCGAAGGCCGCGGCCGCAGTCGCGCGAAACGTAGCACTAATCCAAGAAGCCGCGACGACGAACCGTGAGGGCGACTGGCGGGCGGCCGCCTGGTTCCTGGAGCACCGGCGCCCCGAGACTTGGGGGCGGCGGGAGGTGCGGCAGGAGCTGAGCGGCCGCGACGGCGAGCCGCTGGCAGTGAAGCTGACCCTGGTGCCGATACACGGGCCGGATGATCCGCTGGCCCAGCCGTGGACGGGGCAGGATACTGAGGGAGAGGAGGAGGCGGCGGAGACATAGCTATTGAATTGCGCCTAGGGGATCCGCTGGAGGATCCGGCCTGCGCCGAGCTGGCCGCGGTGGTGGCGAGATTCGCCGCACATCGGGGCCAGTCTGCTTTTTTGCAGGATCCGGCGCGGTATCGCGCGATCGTAGCCGGAATAGGTGGCGGCAAGTCGGAGGTGGCCGCCTATGAGGTCCTCCGGCACTGCATCCGCTACCCCGGGGGCGAGGCGCTGGTGGCGGCGCCGAGCTATCGGATGATATACCGAAGTGGCGGCCCCTGGCCGGTGATCAGGCGCGTGGCCGGATACTGGGGGGAGGGCCTGATCGCGACCGAAAGCAGGGGCAACGGTTGGCTACAGCTATTCAACGGCAGCCGGATCTGGTTCGCGTACGCGGCGGATCCGGATTCCCTGCGCGCCGCGGAGGCGGCATGGGGGTGGCTGGACGAGGCGAGCCTGTGCCCGCGGGATGCTTGGCGGATCCTGCTGGGGCGCTTGCGCCAGCAAGGGCCGTGGCCACACCGGGCGTGGTTGACCACCACGCCGCGGGGCGAGGACTGGGTGTGGGAAACATTCGTGCGGGGGCGGGACACCTGGCCGGAGGAGCGGCGGAAGCGCTATGGGTTCCATCACTGGACGAGCTATGATAACCCGGGCCTCCGGCCGGACGACCTGGAAGCCCTCGCCGAGGCCTACGGCGGCCGCGAAAGCCTGTGGTACCGGCAGGAGATGCTGGCGGACTTTGTGAGCTTCGCGGGGCTGGTCTACACGGGCTGGGATGAGGCCAGCCGCGTAGTCCGGACCCCGCCACCGCGCTCTACATTCCGGCGGATCGTGGCCGGCGTGGACTGGGGCGTAAGCGCCCCGGGCTGCATCATAGTCGTGGGGGAGACTACCGCCGGCGACTATTATATCCTGGAGGAAGTGTACGAGTCGGGGCTGATCACGCACGGATCTCCGACTGGCGATGATTGGCTGTCCCGCTACATGGAGGTAGCGCGGGAATGGGGGGTGGAGGTGGCCTGGGCGGATCCGAGCGACAAGAACGCGATCACGGCGTGGGCCAGGGCGGGGGTGCCGGTGCGACCGGCGAACAATGCGCGGGTGTCGGGGATTCGGGCGTGTCAAGCGGCGCTGACCCGCACGTGGGTGGTGGGGCCGCGGTGCCCGAATTGGCTGGCTGAGCGCCGGCAGTATCACTGGCGGCTGGACGCGAACGGGGAGCCCCGCGTGGACGCGGATCCGGCCAAGGGCAATGATCACGCGATGGACGCCTGGCGCTACGCAATAGTCGGGTTGGCCGAGTTGGGGCCGCGGCGGATAAGCGGGGCCGCGATCCGGCGGGGCCGCCCGCTGACGCCGCGGCAATACGGAGGCTGAACGCAGATGGGCAAGAGGCGACGCGCGCGGCGGATGCCACCTGGTGGGTGCTACACGCCCCCGGGGGATCTGGGCCCGCCTATCGGCGATCTGACCGCGGGGCCAGCCGGTGGCCCTGCGGAGGAGACCGAGGCTGAGGACGCGCTGGAGCCGGCGGCGGCATCCGCACCGGAGGGGACCGGATCCGGTGTGGGCCCGATCCGCGGCGGCGCGGATAGGCCGGCGCCGGATCTGCTTCGGGACGCGCCGCCCCCGCGGCCGGCCGGAATCCGAAGCCAGGCCCGCGGCCGCGCTCTCCCCGCCGGCTGGGAGCAGTGGGAAGTAGGGCCGTATACCCGCTGGCCAGCGCAGAGGCGGCGAGTGCACGAATACTACCTGATGCGGACATTCGATCCGGTAGTGAGAAGCGGGCTGGCCGTGATCCGGGCGCTGGTACTGGGGCGGCTGGGGCACTGTGAGCACCCGGACCCAGCAGTAGCAGAGAGGTTGAACGGGTGGCTGGAAGAGATCGATGGAGGTGTTGGGCGGGTAGTGTCCCAGTTGCTAAGTGCGCTGTGGGCGGGGTTCGCAGTGGTGGAGTTACGGTGGAATCTGGCTGATGAGTGGACAGTTGGGAGTACCGCGCTGCTGCACCCACTGAGTTTCTTCTCCCGGTACGGCAGTGAGGTCGGGCTGGTGCCGGACCCGCATAGTGGCCGGGTGGAAATCTTTCGGCAGTTGCCACAAGCGGCCGGCGAGGATGCGGTGGAGTTGCCTGCTGAGCGGGTGCTATACTGGCCCGCCTTCGCTGAGCTACGGGAGCAAGTCTTCGGCCAGAGCCTACTGGAAGCGGCGCGGCCAGTCTGGTTCGCGCGAGTGCGCCTGAGCGCCTACTGGAACACATATTGCGAAAGGCTGGCCGCACCCACCCCAGTGATACAAGTGCCAGTGGACACGGTGGAGGACCCGGCGACCGGAGAGACAGTTTCGGCGGCCGAATATGTGACGAGCGTCTTTGCGGAGCTGGAGCCGGGGATGGCGCTGGCATTGCCATACACCCCTGGGATGGAATGGAAAGTGGAGCCACTGGTAGTGGGAGGCGACGGAGGCAAAGCATTTGACTTGCGGCTAGCCGCGCTTGAGCGCGAGATGTGGTTAGCTATGCTGACTCCGCGGCTGTTGATGGCAGAGCCGGAGTACGGCACGCGAGCGATGGCGCAGACAAACCGCGACCTGTTCTTGGACGTGATCGATGGGATCCGCAAGGAGCTAGGCCGGGTGCTGGAGGAACAACTGGCGAATCGCCTGCTGGCAGTCAACGTCGGCGATGTGGCGCCGGCGAGCTGGCGCTGGGACCCGCTAGTGGACGAGGACCTTGAAAGGCTAGCGCGGGTGCTGCAGACAGTGGAGCAGGCGATGAACCTGGCCTGGCAACGGGGAGGCGTGAACCCGGCCGATGAGGAGCGGTGGCGACAAGTCTTCGGCAACGTATTGGCGAGTGCTGGGGATGCCGAAAATGCGGCGGCTGCCGCTGACCCTGGCGAAGGGCCGGCTGAGCTGGCCGCGCGGCTGTTGGCGACCGGCCGGAGGTACCTGGAGTGAGGGCTGACTGGGGGCCGCTGGAAGGTGAGCTGGTGGAGGCTATCGGCGAACCCTGCCGGCACTACTGGCGGCGGGTGGCGGCGGCGGGGAGCTTCGCTGAGGCGCAGCGCCTGCCGTTTCCGGAGCTGGAAAGGGTGGACCGGGTGCTGGCGGATGTAGTTCGCGCTGGCTACCGGGCGGCGCGCAAGGCTACCGTGGACCGGATCCGGCGGGACCTGCCAGCGCGATTGCGGCGGGCGATCGGCCGGCGGCCGGTGATACACGCGGCGGGGCCGGCCCGCGGGGACGCGGCGGCGCAGGCCACCGAGATCCTGATCCGGCGGCTGGACCAGCTGCTGATCCCCGAGGATTGGGTGGAGTACTATGCGGCGACGCGGGTCCCGCCGCTGACGTGGGCGCTGGAGGAGAAGGCACGGCGCGAACTGGCGGCGCGGGTGGCCACCGGGGCGGCGCAGGGCCTGGCCTGGCACGATATCAAGCGGAAGCTGCGCGACACATATGGGTTGGGCTGGGCGCATGCAGAGAATGTGGCCCGCACCGAGCTGGCGACGATGTACGCGCATGGGGCCTTGCTACACTACCGCCAGACTGATATAGTGGGGAAAGTACAGTTTATGGCCGTGGTGGACAGTAGGACGACACCAGTGTGTGCGCGTTTAAACGGGAAAGTCTTCCCTATCGGGGCGGCACCGGCTTCAGTGACCCCACCGCTGCACTACCAGTGCCGGAGCACCCTATCGCCAGTGCTGGCCTGGGAGGAGTTGCCGGCGGTGACGCCTGCGGAGGCTTTCGCTGGGGCTGGACCTGACGAGTTCCCGCTGCCCGGGTTCGGGGTGGCGGACCTGCCGGATGGTGAACCCTATAGCATAAGTGAGTTATTGCGGCCGGACCTGGCGGCGGCGACGGGTGATGTGAGGGATGCGCTGCGGTGGCTGGCGCGTGGAGCGGCGGCCGGCTGGTGGCTGAAGTGATGGAGGGGGCAGGCGCGAAAACTGGGCTGTAGAGGGCCGCTTAGTGGCATGGGTTGCCTGGCCCCCACCGGCGTGGCCGCGAGGCTCACAGAGGCATACAGAGCGAAACAGAGGTATTCTGTACGGGACCGCAGTGGGGCCGCAAGGGTGGAGGTGGCCTGACAGTATGCCGTACCCCAACGAGCATAGTTGCCGACTGGCGGAACCTGGTGACGGACCCTTCCGCCGGAAGCAGAAGGCGGCGCAAGTGGATGGCCGCTGGGTTGACCACATCTACCAGCAGAAGGGCGACGGGCTGGAGTTGCAGGCGGTCCGGTTCCGGCGGGAGGAAGGCTGGGGTGGCGAGGCCGCGACCCGCCAAGCGCGGGCATGGTGCAAAGCCAAAGGAGGAGAGTTCGAGCCGATGGCCGAGGAGACTAGTGCCGGGGACGCTGACGGCATGGCAGTGAGCCTGTACGTGCAGACACCGATCGGGGTGAAGGTGGAAGAGAGAGGTGCCGGGGAGACTTACCTGGTGGGCCTACCCTTGCTGAGGACGGGGCGGTGGAACGGCGTCGAGTACGACGCTGAGCGCCTGCGGGCGTTAGTGAGAAACCACCGGCTGATAGCGGAGCGGGAAGCAGTAACGCCAGCGCTGAAATCACGGCATACCTACGCGAACGGGCGGCCGGAGAACGTGGACGCGGCCGAGATCACGTTGGGGTGGATCGTGGACCTGAGTTACGATGAGGAGACGGGGGTGCTGCTAGGCGAAGTTCATGTCGTGCAGCCTGGGATGCTGGAGGACATAGCGGAGGGGCGACTGCGCTATGTCTCGGCCGAGATAGTGCCGAACTACGTGACCGCTGACGGCGACGAGGTTGGGCCGGCCCTGGTGGGCGCGGCTTGGGTGGATTGGCCCGCAGTAAGGGGCCTACCGTGGGAAATAGTCATCAACAGAGAGGAGTGGACTGACCTGGCCCGTGGGGATGGTGGTGACACACCGTCCGCGGGATCCTGTCGCGACGGTAGCACGATGAACGGAGGTGACGGTATGAGTACTTGGAGCCGGTTTGTAGACGTATTGGCCGGGCTGTTTGCCGGCCGGGAAAAGGTGGAGGCGTTGGATGAGTTTCGGGACCTGGACCCGGCTGGCGGCATGAGCACTGGGGAAGAGTCCGGCGACGACAAAGCTGAGACCGAGGTCTTGGCTGAGAGCGAGACGCGGTCCGGGCCGAAGGGCGTGCCGACAGAAGAAGTGGAGCTGCTGCGGCAGGCGCACCGCGAGGCCGAGGCGCGGATTGCGGAGCTGGAGCGGGCGTACCGTACGGCGCAGGTGGAGGCGCTGGTGGACAAACTGGTAGCCGCGGGGGCGGTGCGGCCCGCGACCCGAAGTGATGTGGGGGCGCTGCTGGACCTGCTGCTGCAGAGCGACCGTGAGGTGCAGGTCCTCCGCGCTGACGGGGAAACGGAATCGGTGAAGGCCGTGGAGGTGCTGGTGCGAATCCTGAGGGACACGGCACCGAAGCTGGCTGGTGGCCCGACTGGGCGGGCCTACCCTGGACTTGGGGAAGACGATGACAAACCGCGAGTATATTCTGACGAGGAGCTGGCCCGGCTAGTCGAGCTGGCAAGCAAGTAGGAGGTGGGCAGAAATGGCGAGTGAGTACGGAATAGGCAAGACGGAAACCACTGAGGGGCCGCGGCTGACGGCGGAGCTGATGACGCGAAGCATAGTGGTAGCGGCGACCGCACAGGACCCTGACGGTGTGGCCCCAGTGACGACGATTCGGGCGATGACGCTGATGGCACCTGGGGCTGATGGGCACTACCTGCCGGTACGGATGTCTCCGGCTACGGCGGAGGCGACAGTCTACGTATCCACTGCAGTAACGGTGGCTGACCCGGAGAGGTTTGCAGTCGGCGACACGATTGGCGTGGTGCCGGCCGCGAGCCCGACGGCCGACAGTACCACGATAGGCGAAGTGGCTGACGTGGACCTGACGACCGGCGAGCTGACCCTGACCGCGGCTGCTGCTGCTGGGGTGGCAGTTGGCGATATCGTGCTAGTCGAGGACACCGAGCAGATGGGTGGCAACGCGGTAGTCCTGAGGCGCGACGTGGCCACACAGAACTTGGCGACTGGGCAGAGGGTAGCGGTGGGCGCTGTGGGGGTGAGCTGCGGGCAGGCCCGCTTGGCAGACGTTGTCGGCGGGTGCGCCGATTCCGACGCAGTGGACGCGCGCATCCGTGCCGAGCTGCGCCTGTTTGACCTGATATAGGAAGGAGTGGTGTGGGATGATGGACATACTGGAGCCTGTGAATATCATAGGACTATCCCAGAAGTTTGCTGAGGCAATGGAGCTGCCGCTGGCGGCTTACTTCCCGCGCGTTGGTGCCCCCACCGCGGGAGCCACAGTGACGTACGATATCGTGACCTATGCCCGCGACATGGCCGAGCTGAACACGCGGGATGGGGCACCTAACCCGGTAGCACAGGTGAAGCGAGGGACCGTGACTCTGCGAGCGCCGAGTATCGCAGAGCAGGTGACGATTCCGGCGCACACGGTGGCGAACCTGCGAGCCCCTGGCGAGCTGGACCAGAAGAATGGCGAGCAGTGGGTCGCGCGCAATATTCAGAACTTGACGCGGCGCCTGGAGCGGCGGATTGAATTGCTGCGCGCGCAGGCGCTGGGCGCGGACCCGACCCGCCCGGGCTGCCTCCGCTTCCGCGAGCCGGGGCTGGAGGAGGACACCGTAGTGGAGCTGGGCTATAGGGACGACCACCTGGTGCTGCATACGTCCGACTGGAGCGATCCCGACGCTGATATCATCGGCGATATTGAGGCGGGGATCGCGAAGATCGCCGAGGACGGCGGCAAGGTGGCCGATACGCTGATCGTGGGGTCGCGGGTCATGTCGTACTTGCGGCAGAACGCGGGGGTGCTGGCCCTGCTGACGGATGCCGAACGGGCCCAGTTGCTGCTGGGGACCGGCTTGCTGCGCTTGGTTGACACCAACGTGCGCGTGGTCCGCGGGGTATATGACGATAACGGGACATTGCGGCCGTTTATCCCCGAGAACGGCGTGATCCTCCTCGCGGGGGACAACAGCGATCGGATGCTGATTGAGTGCAGCCCGACTTCGCTACATGCGCCCGAAGGGACCCGCGGGCTGTTCGTGCACCGAATTGACGGCGAGGGCCTGCGGGATGGCATCACCATTCAGTATGAATGGACGGGCTGTCCCGTAGTGATGAACCCGGACGAGATCATAGCTGACGTGGACGTCACGAGCTAGTTGGCCGCCTGGTGGGTGGGGGCCGAAGCCTGCGATTCGGCCCCCACAGCAGAAGGGAGGTACCCGTGGACTATTACGATGCGGGTGCGCCACTGGTAAGTGGAGGTTGGGCGAACCCGGCCGACGTGAAGCGGTTCCTGCCTGACGTGGAGGTAATGTTGGGGGGCGACCGCGCAGAGCTGGAGGCGGCGGTGCTGGAGGCGACTGGGCAGGTACAGTCGCTGCTAAGGGCGCGGTACCCGGCGGGCTGGCCATGGGGCACGGTTGTGCCGGTGGAGGTGCGCGGGGCCGTGGGGCGGATTGCGGCGTATACGCTGGCATTGGGGCACCTATCGAGCACAGTTGGGAGTGACCTGGCGGATGCGCTACGCCTGGAAAGGGACGCGGCCCTGCGCTATGTGGAAAGCCTCGTGAAGCGTGAGGCGCACCCGGCGCTGCCGCAGGTGCCCAGCCGGTTCCGACCGGCCGTGGCGCGGCCGCCTGGCGGGGAGTTCGGGCTGAAGCCCTAAGGAGGCACCATGGGCTCCCGGATTAGTGGGCTGAAGCGAGTTGACCGAGCACTGACCCGCCTGGCGCTGGTGGTGGAACCGCACCATCGCAAGCGACTGCTGCAGGCCGCGGGGACCGCGATCGTGCGCTACATTCACACTTGCTTCGCGCGGGAGGCGGCGCCCGAATGGCCGGCGGAATCGGATCGGCCTGGGCAGACGCGAGTGGTCCGGCAGGCGGCAGGGAAGCCCTGGGTACCGCTGTCGCCGGTGACTATTGAGGCGCGGCGGAAGGGGAAGCGCAAAGGCGGCCGAATCCGCATACTGAGAGATACGGGGATGCTATATCGGTCTGTCAGCGCATTCGCGACTTGGGATTACGTCGAGGTGGGGGCGCGGGAACGGTACGGGCGGAAGCATCAGTTCGGCGGCCGGCGCCTGCCGGCGCGGCCCTTCGTGGGCTGGGAACCCGCGGGGGCGCAGAGATTCGTGGGCTACGTGTATGACCGGATCCGGAGGGCCGTGTGATGAGGCTGGGGCCCTATACCTATAGCGGTATCACGGAACGGCTGGCGCGGATCCTGGCTGAGGATGAGCGGATGGGGGAGGGGCTGCGCGAGCAGCCGGTAATCCTGCTGGGGCCGCCGCGGATCAGCGCGCTCAACGCGCCGTACGCGATCTTTGTGTATCGCGCCCGGGGCGCCGAACCTGCATACGCGAGCGGAATCCGCGGGGTGGACGAGGTGATGCTGTGGGAGCTGGGGCTGCTGGTCCAGCGCGTAGGGGATCCGGCCGAGGTGGAACAGGCGTTGAGTATCCTGTTGGCCAATACATATCGGGTCCTGTACGATTACCGCGCCGATCCGCCACATTGGACTACATTGCGCGTGCTGGGGACGCGAGGGGGAGAACTGAGGAGCGAAAGCGAGCAAAGCTACGAGCTGGAAGTGGTGGAAGTTGAGGTGCGGCTGTATTGCACCGATCTGTAGGCCGAGGAGGGCAAAGATGCGAGTGCGAGTGCGCCGCTGGTGCGGCCGGTATCGGGTGGGCGAGATCGTGGAGGGGCCGGAGGCGGAACGGCTGGCGGCCCTGTATCCGCAATGCATAGCGGAGGTGCCGGCCGAGGAAGGGGCAGCGAGAGAGAATACTGCAGGCGCCGAAGGCGCCGAAGAGCCGGAGGGAAGCGATGAGCTCGGGATTTGATCAGGTATTGCAGTGGAGAGTTGGCGATACCGGAGATTTTACTGCGTTTGACCGGCACACAGGTGAAGCCACGCCTGATGGCGGCGAATGGGAGCATGCACTGGGTGCTGGCGGTACCGTAGTGGAGTGGCTTAACATGATCGAGCCGGCAGGTTCTGCCGACACTTCGCTGCAGGCTGGGTCCCTTATCCCGTACATATACCCGGCCAGTATTGGGGAGTTGCCTGACGCGCTGACGATACAGGCGGGGCTGGCGGGTGACGCTACCGGCGGAGTTCAATACGGTGATGCATACCTCACCGCCGTGGAGCTGAGCCTAGAGGAGAACGGTGTAGTGGCAGTGAACTACGAGTGGAAGGCGCTATCGCTGACTTCGGCCACTATCACCGCGGCCACGCCTAGCAATGCCGAGCCATTCCCGTGGCATGGGGCTACCTGCACCATCGGTGGGCAAAGCTACCACGTGGGCAGCTGGACGGTGCGCTTGGAGCACGATATCAGCTTGCATACTGACCTGGATGCCAAGGCGGCTGGGTCCGCGCGGTTGCCAGTGTGGGCGGAGCCGGGGCCGTGGACGACTTCAGTGACGGCAACAGTTCGCGTGCCGATGGGGCTGGCACACCTGGGCGATAGTGGGGCGGTCCTGGATATGGAGCTGACAACCACGTCCTACGGCACGCCTGCGAGCACGCTCACCATCACCGGCAGTGACCTGCGGGTGGACGGGGTGAGCAACCGGATAGTGGAAGGTGGGGAGTTGGTGGAATACGAGCTAACGATGCACGGCCGGCCGAATGATCTGTCCGCAGTGACGGTAGCAATAGCATAGGAGGAGTGCCGCGTGAAGATCGGCAGCGAGTTGACGCGCGTGGCGGTGGGGGATGTGACGCTGTGGGTATCGCTGACCTGGGGGCAGCTGAAGGCGCTGCAGGCGGCGGTGGGGCGGCTGGACGAATCGCGGCCGGAAAGCATCAATGCAGTGGAGGAGCAGATATTCGGGGTTATTCGGCGCGTGGAGGGGCTGGAGGGGCCGAATGGCGAGCCGATCACCGAGATGACGCGGGAGGTCTGGGACGCGCTGCCGGCGGGGTTTGTTGTGATCTGCTTGCGGCGGCTGCTGGAGGTGGGGACGGCGATGGGGGATGATACGTTTCCCGCAGGGGCGTGAGGCGGGACGGATCCGGTACGAATCGTGGGCGGCGGAATGGGTGGCCGGCCGGCGGACGGATGCGGGGCCGGAGGCGATAGACTTCGTGCTGTTGCGCGAGTTGCCCGGGTATACACGCCGAACGCTCAATGAGGAGCCTGCCGCCGTGGTGCGGCGCTGGCTGGCAATTATCAACGCGCGCGAGCGGCACGCCGAGCAGGAGCACAGGCGTGCCGCATTGCGTATGAGGGGAAGAGCCGATGGGCCGGCAATTTGATGTATCGCTGATCGTGGGGCTGAAGGATCAGGCGAGCTTGGGCCTGCAGCGCCTGCGAGCTACCGCGAACCGGACATTCACGGAACTGGGGCGGATGGCGAGCTGGAGCATGGGGCGCATTGAGCGGGGGCTGGCAATCGCGGGACGGCGGGCAATGTGGGCACAGGCTATCCTGGGGGGCACCGTAGCATACGGGCTGCGGGCGGCAATCAACGCATTCGCGAATTACGAGCAAGGGATCCGGAATGCGGTGACCGTGACCGGAGTGGTGGGGCGCGCCGCGGACGAGGCGGAGGAGGCTATGTTCCGGCTGGGGCTGCAGCTATTGCGGACCAGCACATTCGGGGGACAGCAGATCTCGCAGGTGTTCTATGAACTTGCGTCGGCGGGGTTGAGCGTCAAAGATTCGATGCAGGCGGCGCGGGGCGTGATCGCGCTATCGGAGGGGACGCTATCCGATCTCGGGGCGGCTGCACAACTGATCACATCACAATTGGCGGCATTCGGAATGGGGACGGAGGAGACTGATCGGCTGGTCAACGTGCTGGCCGCGGCCACGTCGGCGACCCTGATGAAGATGGAAGATCTCGCTACGGCGTTGCCCTATGTCGGGGCCGTAGCGCGGGCTATGGGCCTGGACGTGGAGACTACGGCGGCGGCCCTCGGCCTGTTGCAGAATAATGGCCTAGACGCGAGCATGGCGGGGACATCGCTACGGATGGCTTTGACGGGGTTGGCGCGGCAGACGCCGGCCGGTATCCGGACGCTGCAGAAGTATGGGCTTTCGCTCAAAGATCTTGACGTGTCGGCGCACGGCTTGTTTGAGGTGCTGGAGCGCCTGCGGCGGGCGCAGATCAGCTACGCGGATGCGGTGGGACTATTCGGCGTGCGGGGGGTGTTGGCCTATAGCATCCTGACGCGGCAGCTTGGGGCCCTGATCGCGCTCAAGCGGGCGATCACAGGGACCAACATGGCCTATCAGATGCAGGCGAGGCAACTGGCCACCATGCAGGGGCGATGGAAGCTGTTACGTAGCGCCGTAGAAGATGCTGCTATTCGCTTGGGCCGCGGGCTAGCGCCTGCCGTGCGGCGGCTATTGGAGGTTTTTGCGCAGATCGTGGGGCGGGCTGCGGATCTGGGGGTGTTCGAACGCTGGGCGGCGCGGTTGGGCGCGATCCTGGAGGGCCTCAGTCGGTGGGTAGCGGGGGCCGGCGGTGCGCGCTTCGCGGCGGCGATGCGGGCGATGTTCGGCCGGATCGGCGCGTGGCTGGGGGAATTCGGCCGGCGGCTGGCCGGCGATTGGCGCGCGATCATGGCGAACCTCGCCGCGGGGGTCAGTGGGCTATACAGCTGGCTGACCGGCGGCGGTGGGTTCCCCGCGGAGGCGCTTGGAGGGCTTGCGCGTGCGGTGGCCCAGGGGGTGCGGGATGCCCTGCAGCAGGTGCTGGCCAGCCTGCAGGGGAGCGCTATCTGGCAGGAGATGGGGCGGCTGATCGCGCAGGCATTCTCGCTGACGCCCGCAGAGGCAGAGGCCGTAGTCGCCGAATGGCGCGCTATCCTGGCGGAGGTGGGCCGGAACCTGTTAAGTATCCTGCAGGCGCTACGTGCGGCGTTGCCGCACATCTTGGCGGGGATCGGCCGGATCTTGCAGTGGGCGGGCGAGCATCCGACAATTACACAGGTGGGGATCCTGCTGGTGCTATTCCAGAAGCTGACGGGGTTGCTGCCGCTGGTGGCCACGCTGCTGGGGCGGGTAGGGCTGTGGCTATTGCGGATCACGGGGGTGACCAAGTGGCTGGCGCAGGCGGTGCCGGCGCTGGGGCGGGCCCTGCTGCCGGTACTGGGCAAGATCGGGACCAAGGTGCTGGGGATAGTCGGGGCGCTGATCAGCGTATGGGACATCATCCGGACGATTATCGCGGCGGTGGGGGCTTGGCGAGCGGGACGCGAAGCGGCGCGAAGAGGGCGCGAGGTGCAGGAACTGCTGGGGACGCGGGGCCGGCTGGAAGATATATTGGGGGCCCCGATCACGCCGGAACAGTTGCGGCATGCACGTGGTGTGCTGGGCCTGGCGCCTCGGCCCGCGGGCGGAGAGGTGCGCGGGGCGGCGGTGCGGCGGGAAGAGAGCTTCCTGGCGTATCGGCCGGCGGCGGTACCGGCGCCCGCGGTTGGGCGCGGTGGGCCGACGAATGTAGCGGTGAATGTGCGCGTGGAGGCCCCCGTGTATGGGGTGGACGATCTGGAGACGAAGATCTCGGCGATCGCGAGCCGGCAGGTGCGGGCGGCCCTGGCGGGTGTTGTGTGATGAGGGCGGTGCCCCTGGAGGAGGGTTATGTCCGCGGCGCGGTCTGCGGCGGGCTGACCCGGGGGGAACCGGATGTTGCAAAAAAAGGGGCCTCCCGCGGGCTAACCCCTGGGGCTGCGATTAATTCCCTATGGGGCGGCGGAAAGCGGCTTGCAG
>ERZ795051.4313-NODE-4313-length-13466-cov-3.911267_pt1 | contig 13466 bp, 11 predicted proteins | sample MGYA00375135_ERZ795051 | MGnify/ENA primary metagenome ERZ795051 (study PRJEB30180, sample SAMN05720222) | activated sludge metagenome | isolation source: Anaerobic digester | place: Japan | collected 2015-05-26 ... | reverse complement strand
AAAATTGCAAAAAATGCAAATTCAGATGCACTTTTGTGCATAAATGATTATGGAATCGTAAATGATGAAGAACATGCCAATCACTACATAAAAACAATAAAATACTTACTTGAAAATGGAGCGCCTCTCGAAGGAATAGGAGAACAGGGGCACTATGGAGCTCAACCTCCTTCTATTGAAAAAGTTATTAAAACATATGATATGCTCGGAGCATTCGGCTTACCAGTTATATGCACTGAATTTGACATAGATACCGACGATGAAGATTTGCAGGCAGATTTTACAAGAGATTATATGACAGCTCTTTTTAGCCACCCTGCATGTAAAGGATTCTTGATGTGGGGATTCTGGGAAAAAGCTCATTGGCGCCACAAAGCAGCCATGCTAAGAAGCGATTGGTCTCCGAAGCAAAATTATAAAATATATTGCGATCTGGTCTTTTCAAAATGGTGGACAAAAGAATCAGGAATTACAGATAAAAATGGCGAATACTCTACTAGAGCTTTTTATGGGGATTATGAGATTTCTGTTAAGAAAGATGAAAAAACAAAATTTATAAAAGCAAAACATATCAATGAAGGAACTCAAATAAAAATAAAACTGGATTGATTTAAAATATGTTAGAAAAAAAACAATTTACAATAATAGAATTACTTATTGTAATTGCGATAATCGCAATTCTTGCAGCACTTCTTTTCCCCGCATTAAAAAAGGCAAAGGAAATGGCAAAATTAACGGGTTGTTTTAATAAGTTAAAACAGATTTACTTGCTTAATACGCAATATCTTGAGTACAATCAGGGCTGGGCCCCATATCCATCATGGGCATGGAAAGGAAAAATATCTGAATATCTCCCTCCCCATAAATCGGGTAGCTCTACTATCGGTTCCCTTACAACAGGCAATGCAGATACAAATATTTTCTATTGTCCATCAGCATATTATACCTCTGGAGGAGAAAGATTTCCAGCAATAATACCAAAAGGAAGTTTTGATGGAAGAAACTGCTCTTACACAGCGTCGTATACTGGAAGTGGCCACATGAACGTATACAGACTTCCTAAACCAGCATTCCAGGCGTGTGTCTATGACGGAGTGGTAGTCCCTTCGTGGGGCTGGAGAGCAGGTGATTGGAATGCAACATTTGGAACACCACATATTGGCGTTTTAGGAGCAAAAATTGCCTATGATGGACACGTTCAAGCAACAAGAATAGGAAGCCAATGGTAAAATTAATAACAATAATTAAAAAAAGGAGTATAAGATGATAAGAACATTGAAATGCCTAACAAGTGGAGTGATTATTTTAACCTGTTTAATTGGAACATTTTTATTTTCAGATGAAAAAAAACTTTACGACTTTGAGAATGGAATACAGGGTTGGTGGAATTTTAAATCTGAAGATGTAACACTTGAATTACAACAAGAAACACAGGACAATTATAACAATACAAAAGGTGCTCTTAAAATAACCTATAAATATGGGAAACCAGGTTCATATCTTGGAATAGGAGTAGAACCAAAATGGGTAATGGAGGGAAAAGCCGAAATTACTAAATTCAAAAATGGCCACATTAAACTTGCAATAAAAGCTCTCCCTCCTACAAAAGTTAAAATTGAGCTAAGATGCAGTGATAAAAAAACATATTCTTACACCTTACCAAAAGTTGGAGAAATTTGGGGAATTTATTCCATTCCACTATCAGAATTTAAGAGCAAAGACACCCCATTAAATGCAGAGGGTCTATCAATTTCACAACTCATAATAATTCCATTAAAATCAACTGATTCAGAATCTGTTATCTGGATCGATGAAATATCTATATCTTCAGAAAAATTAAATTTATCAGAAAAACCATATGAATACAGAATAAAAGGAAAAATTTTATCAGGCAAAGAAGGAGTTCCTGATGTAAGTATCAACTTAAAAAAAAAAGATGGGATAACAGAACTTGCTGAGTGGAAATCAAAAGAAAATGGAGAATTTCTATATACATATCATATTCCACGAGAGACTTTTCTTGTCGAACCAGAAAATGCATGCATATCTGAAAAACAGATAGAAGCCATTATTACAGCAGAAAAAGACGGATTCGCTACAAGCTTGAAAGAAGTAGAATTAAACTTAGGAAATAACTCAGTGGAAATTCAACTCAAACAAGGAAAAAAAATAAAAGAATTGCACGTATCTGGAAATAAAATAATAACAAGCGATGGAGAAGAAGTTTGGCTCCAGGGACTTTGCATCGATAGTCTGGAATGGTCTGCTACAGGTGATAACGTCCTTAAATCAGTAATCGTTGCCATTGATGAATGGAATGCAAATGTAATACGATTACCAGTAAAAGATGACTTCTGGTTCGGAAAAGGAAAATGGCAAAATGATGGAGGTGTTTTCTACAGAAACCTTATTGATGAAGTTCTTAAACTTTGCTCTGAAAGAGCTGTCTATCTTGTTCTGGATCTCCACAGATTTGGTGCACCTATGCCAGAACATGCAAAATTCTGGGAAAATGTTGCGGAAAAATATAAAAATAATCCAGGTATTTTATTCGAAATATTCAATGAAGCCCATGGCATAAGTTGGGAAATATGGAAAAATGGAGGAGACCTTAAAGGAGCAAAGGAAAAAAGTGGAGATGTAAATGTTGAGGAAAACAAAGAAAAAAACTCAGGCAACTATTCTGTCGGTATGCAAGAATTAATTAACACAATTAGAAATACCGGAGCAAAAAATATTATTATTGCAGGTGGTCTTGACTGGTCATATGATCTCACTGGAATTGTAGATGGCTTTGCTCTCGACGATAAAGGTGGAAACGGTATAGTATATTCTACCCATATTTATCCATGGAAAAGGAACTGGGAAAAATTCCTATGTCTTGCAGATAAATATCCAATTTTCATAGGGGAAGTTGGAAATCTTCGTAGATGGGAAGATTTTTCCTTTATAAAACCTGAAGCGCGTCATGAACCAGTAGGTCCGGAAAGCGCATGGCCAAAAGATATGCTCGGACTTATCCAGAAATACAAATTCCATTGGACAGGATTCAGCTTTCATCCAAGATGTGGTCCTATGGTCATTCAAGATTGGAATTATACTCCAACAGATTATTGGGGTGTATTCGTAAAAGATGCCTTAACCGGGAAAAAATTTGAATTAAAAAATCTTCGTTAAAATTTGAAAAAAAAGTTACTTTTTTTGCTAAGCTAATTTTTCAACAAAAAGTCTGAAAATAGTATTGGCAAATATTTTATAACATATTATATTATAATGAGTTGCAAAAATAGCGGATTTGCCAGTTAGGTAATATGACACTTCAGTAGATAATTTTTAATTTAGATGCATTTTTTTAGGTTAAAATTAAAAATGACTTTAGCATGTGTTGACTATCCTCATTGCCGCGCATGCGGCTCCAAATCCATTATCAATATTCACAACCGTAATTCCACTACTGCAACTATTTAACATTGCGAACATCGCAACTAAACCCTTCATTGAAGAACCATACCCCACACTTGTAGGAACAGCAATAATTGGAGATGAAAGTAAGCCCCCTATAACGCTCGGAAGAGCCCCTTCCATACCTGCTATCACAATTAAAACAGAAAACTTTTTCAATTTATTAATTCTCTCAAAAAGACGATGAATACCAGCTACACCCACATCAGAAATTAGCTCATATTTATATCCACAAGCATCAAGCGTATTTATTGCCTCATAAGCTACAGGCAAATCGCAAGTTCCCGCTGTAACAATACCTATAACTCTATCTTTTTTTGTTTTTGCTTTTGCTTTTATAAAAAAACATTTTGACCTTTCATCGTATTTCCCTTCCTGAAATCTTTCCATTAGTTTCTTCCCAAACTCTTCTCTTAGTCTCGTAACAATAACCGGCAAATTATCTTTGCGAATTTCGCAAATAACAGATACTAAATGTTCAAGAGTTTTGCCTTCTCCATAGATAAATTCAGGAAAACCACATCTGTTTATTCTATTTCTATCGTAAATTATCTCTTCCATAAAATTACACCCCCTTTTTTATCTTACTTTTTTAACAAACGGATAAATTGACTCATAACAAAAAAGAGAAAAGCTATTATGACAACTGTGGCACCAGTAGCTGTACGAGCCCAATCCTGGACAGATATTAAAAATCCCGCTAAAGAAGATAAAAGCGCAATAATCATAGCCCACCATAACATCCCCCCTGCACTCCTGGCAAGATTTCTTCCGGCAGCAGCAGGAACTATCAACATAGCAGTAACAAGTAAAACACCAACAGCCCAAACAGAGAAAATTATTATCAATGATAAAAGAATAGAATATGAATATTGGTAAAATTTAACTTTTACTCTATGAGCAGTCGCAAGGGTATTACTTAATCCGAGATATAAAAGTTTATTATAAGAAAAAAACAAAAAGAGAATGATTAAAGAAGATAAAATCATCAGTGCAAAAATCTCAGAATCGCTAATCGTAAGAATATCTCCATAAAGAAATGTCTGCAAATTCCTCGATATATTTTTTTCTCTACTTACAACAGTTAGACCAAATGCGACAACGCCCGAAAAGAAGACTCCAATAATTGAATCTTCTGCGAGATGGCTTTTTTGTAAGAAGGATATAATAGAAACACCTACAAAAACAGCAAATATAGGCGCAGTAAGATAAGGATTAATACCCATAATAAGTCCCAATGCAATTCCTGTAAAAGCAGAATGACTTATAGTATCAGTAAAAAACGCCATTCTAAAATTAACCACCTGCACACCCATTATTGCCGCCGTTGGAGCAAGGATAAGCAACCCCATAAGAGCTCTTTGCATGAAATGCATCTTCATACAATCAAATGGCAAAATTATGCCAATAAATTCATATAAAAAGTCTAATCCTGGCATTTTTTCCCCTCTTTACAGGAAGAACATTCAAGTTCCTTATCTGATATAGAGCCTTTTGCAATTAACCCCATATGTAATCCAAAAACCGCAGTAAGATTTTCATGATTCAAAACCTCCTGGGGTGGGCCTTCCGCAGCAACTTTTCTGTTAAGGCAGATAACATGCCCTGCATGGTGTGTTACAGTAGATAAATCGTGACTGACCATAAGTTGAGTAAAACGCCTTTCACGACGTAAACTCTCAAGGATTTCACAAAAAATAATTTCTCCATGAAAATCAACTCCAGCGGCAGGTTCATCTAAAATCAGTATTTCAGGCTCCTGCATCAAAGCGAGGGCTAAAAGAACCCTTTGAAGCTCACCTCCCGATAAAACGCCAAGTTGATAGTCTATAAGCCTATCAGCCTTGACAGCTTTCAGATAACTTTGAGCTCTTTGCCTGTTAAAACTACTCACGCCAAGACAAATCGGATATCGTTGAATACCAATAGAAAGAAATTCAAGAACAGTAAGTGGCATTCCCCTATCAAACTGTAAACGTTGAGGCACATAACCTATACGAGGGAAAATACCTTCTTTTGAATTTAAAATAATTCTCCCTTGATATGGTATCTCTCCGAGTAATGCAAGCAATAGAGTTGTCTTTCCAGCCCCATTTGGTCCTACAATAGCTGTACAACTTCCTTTGGGAACCATCGCGGAAACGTTCTCGAGAATAAGATTACCACCGAGTTTTACTGAAACATTTTCAAATATAATTGCAGATGAAGACATGCTTAAATATTAATTTGTTTTTAATTAAGATTAAAGTAAACTAACATCTCTCTGAAATTCTTCAACAATAAAAGGCTTTATAGAATAATGATTAAACTGAAAAACATAAGATATATCAAATTCAGATGGACAATGCTGATAATATTTGTTATATCATTTATATTGAGAATTTCAATATGCTATGAACTGCAAAAAAATGATATACAGGTGTCAAATCCATCTGCAGCAACAGATATGGCAACTTATATGGAATTATCAAGAAAGATTACAGATGGTAAATTCGACCAGGAATTCTATTATCAACCTTTCTACTATGCCATCTTTTTACCTTCAATAATCTTTCTATTTGGAAAAGGAATTTGGCCTGTATTAATAGTGCAATCTCTCATATCTTCATTAACAGTAATTTTCACAGGGCTTTCCGCAGCCATGCTCGGCGGCAAAAAAACCGGCATAATTGCATCATTGTTAACAGCATTTTCTTCCTCTCTCTGCCTCTACGTTCCATATCATCTTATAGCCTCACTACAAGCATTCTGGTTTATACTCATAATTTACACTACTATTTTGGCATTAAAAAGGAAAAGTCTTCTCATCTGGATAATATGTGGAACTATTTGCTCTTTTGCTATTTTAACTCGTGGAAACATCTGGTTTTTTACACCAGGAATAGCAATATTCGCCTTCATTTCAGGGATAAAGAAAAATTTAAGCAGAGGATTAATTTTCTCTATTATTTTCACAATTATTGTAATCATACCGCAATTACCTTTTGCATATTGGAATTACCTGAAAACATCAAAATTCAAAGGGGCTTCAACAGCCGCAGAAGCAGTGCTCGGACTCGGAAATACCCCAGAAGCACCACCCGGCGGAAGAAATCCGGGATTCGGACCAGGACCAATGGAATACCCAGAAACTTATATGGAATGGGCTTCACAGCAAAAAATATCTGAAAGAATCATTGAATGGGCTTTTTCTGAACCATTAGCTTTTCTTGAACTTCAATTCAGAAAACTTTTACTTTTTTGGGATTATCGTGAAATCCCAAACAATATAGCCTTGAATATAACGGACAAAAATCGATAATCTGGAAGACATTTGCATTAATTCGAACTTCTATTTTGATTACCTTAGCCCTCTCATGGATATTCTTCCATTTCTTTTTAATTTTTAAGAGAAAAAAATCAGCATTAAAAAAGTTCTTTAATTATCCTCTTCTTCTCAACATCTATTTCATATTAGCTTATTGGCTTGCTACTGCAGCTTTTTACAATCTTGAACGATTTCGAGTGCCATCTTTACCACTTTTTGCGATTTTCGCAGGATTTTTTATTTGCGATTTTTGCAAGATTTTTATTTATAAAAATAAAGCTGAATACTACAAATTAAAATTCCTCTTAATCTCTATATTTATTTCTGTATTTATCGTATTTTTCTCATATGATTGCTATCGTTTTTACGAACCTTCAATAATGAGATTTATACGACCTGATGGAACTAAAGTAAAACTCAATGAGGAAAAAACTCTTATCCTGGATAATGGACCATTCACTTTCGGTGGCTGGGAGTTAATCGCCTTAAAAGAAGGCGATGAAATTTTAAAAAAATTCAGTATCCCTTTTCAGGCTGGCTGCGTGGCAAAATTTAGTTTTGAAATTTATTTTCTAACTTCTGGCAAAGTAGTCCTCGAAGTTAATGGCATTGAAAAGGAAATTTCGTCAGATCATGAAGGTAAAGTGGAAAAAATCATCAGTCTTGAAAATCTCCCTGCCCCTGAAATAAATATAAAAATTAAAACTCTCGATGCAAAAATCTTAACAGTAATTGATACTCAGAGAAATTATTTAAGAACATTTATCAATAAGAAAAATCCGGGAGGAGAATTAGTTTCAAGGCTTTATATCATTGGAAAACCTTTAAAATAAAATATCACAAATTGGATAGAAGTTATATCTTGAGTTGTTCTCTTATTATATTAGCAAGAGGATTATACTGAATTTTAATTATTCCCATTTCTCTTATGGCGTTTTCAACAGAATCAGAAGCGTGTGCAGTATTCACCATAACATCTTTCCCAAATTCTTTTCTAATTGTTCCAGATGGTGCTTTTGTAGGATCAGTAGGACCCAAAACTTCACGGATTCTTTTTACAGCATTTTTCCCTTCGTAAATGAGAGCCATCGTCTTGACCATTCCTGGAGCATTAAATTCGGAGACAGGACAATTCTCTGGTCTTTTCCCAGACATAAACTCAATGATCTGATTGAATTGCTCGTCGGCATATGGAATTCCAATAAGTTCAGAGAGTTTTTCCTGTACTTTTGCATCAAGTTTTATTTTTAATTCCCTTTCCAATATTTCCCTTGCCTGAATACCTATTTTAGGAGATAGTTTTGAGCGGAGAGCATCCTTAACATGTCCATAAAAATTGAGTGCTTCAGAAACTGACATTTGATAAATTTTACACCCTATAATTCTCAAACCAGTACGACTAAACATATCAATTATATTACCCGGTTTTGAGCTCGGATACTTCCAGTTATCAGGTTTAATCAGAACCAGAGTCCTTTCTATATTTTCCATGTCATCATATTTTACAGTTAGCACATTGCTCCCTCTTGAGGCTGCTTCTGCAAACATTTGTAGTTTTTCCCTTAATAGCTCGTCATCTTGAGGAGATAGAACAGCCGGTTCAAAATACTTCAGATTCCCATCATTATCATAAACAAGATCGGCATAAGTGTCTCTTATTGTCTCTCCGGTTATTTTTGTATCTTTTATTTTTGCGCCAACTGCTGAGATTTTTCCTACGATTGCTTTTAATTTCTCACAAGCATTTTCTCCTTTAAATAGAAGAAACATAATTCTTCTAGGGCCCATTTCAGTAGGCATCAACTGTTCAAGAATATAATTTTTTAATAACTGAGCAGTTTGCTCATTTTTTGATGCCACACTTTTATATGTGAGGTCTGCATACTTTTTTACTAATTCTTCGTCTGGATGAAGCATCTGAGCTCCAATAAGCTCCAGTTCGAGACGCGATAAAAGTCTGGCAATCACTCCTCCTGTTCTCGATTTCAAAATTGTATAAGGGGTTATTACCACATAAGATAAATTACAGGTCGTATTAGTCATGCTGTTTTAGGCTCCTTTTCTTCATTTTCTTTACTTTCTTTATATATGAGATGTGGTTCTTTTCCTTCCTTCACGGTATTTTCATTAATAATACACCTACTGATACCATTTTCCGAAGGAAGCTTATACATTACATTCAACATAATTTCTTCTATTATTGTGCGTAAGCCTCTTGCACCAGTTCCTTTTAAGAGAGCTTTTTCTGCTATCGCCTCTATTGCTGCATCTTCAAATACGAGTTCTACATTTTCCATTTTAATTAATTTTTTATACTGCTTAATTAGAGCGTTTTTAGGTTCTGTTAAAATACGAATGAGATCGTTCTTTGTCAACTGATTTACATTTGATATCACTGGAAGTCTTCCTATAAATTCAGGAATAAGACCAAACTGAATCAAATCTTCTGGTTCTACATATCTGAGAATATTTTCATCGTCTGCCAGTTCCGGTCTTAATTCCATTTCTTCATTGTGCCTAAAGCCCAAAATCTGCTTCCCTAATCTTCTGCGAACTATTTTATCTAAGCCGACAAAAGCTCCTCCACATATAAAGAGAATATTTGTAGTATTAACCTGAATATATTCTTGTTGAGGGTGTTTTCTCCCGCCTTTTGGGGGAACGTTTGCAACGGTCCCTTCCAGAATCTTCAAAAGTGCTTGTTGGACACCTTCTCCAGAAACATCACGAGTAATTGATACGTTTTGACTCTTTTTGGCTATTTTATCTATTTCATCTATATAAATAATTCCAATCTCTGCTTTTTTTACATCATAATCTGCTGCCTGAATTAAACGCAATATTATATTTTCAACATCTTCTCCTACGTAACCAGCCTCGGTAACAGTAGTGGCATCAGATATTGAGAATGGAACATCTAACAATCTTGCCAGAGTTTTTGCAAGTAAAGTCTTACCTGATCCTGTTGGACCTATAAGCAAGATATTACTTTTCTCTATCTCTACATCGTCAATAATACTTGAAGAGAGTCGTTTATAATGATTATGAACAGCAACAGATATAACCTTTTTTGCGTGTTCCTGTCCTATAACATATTTATCAAGGGTTTGTTTTATTTCCTCAGGCTTTGGAACTTTTATTTTTAACTGATCAGACTTTGTATTGGAATATTTTAATTTCTGTTCATTTTTTTCAGAATCAAACATTTCATTGCAGAGTTTTATACAATTCCTACAAATTGCAGATCCTTCAGGACTTGTAATTAATGGGCCGACAAAATCTGCTGACTGCCCGCAGAAGGAACACGTGGGCAATAATTTCTGATTTCGTGTTGACTTCTTCATTTATCTCACTTTTTTACAAATATATTATCAACAAGGCCATATTCTTTTGCTTCCTGAGCAGACATAAAGAAATCTCTTTCAGTATCGCTTGTTATTTTTTTTAGCGGTTGATTGGTATGTTTGGAGAGAATTTCATTTAACATTTCTCTGAGACGCAAAATTTCTTTAGCGTGAATGCTTATATCAGAAGCACTTCCCTCTGCTCCTCCCCATGGTTGATGTATCATTATTCTTGAATTGGGAAGGGCATAACGCTTCCCTTTCGTACCAGCAGAAAGTAATACCGCTGCCATACTTGCAGCCTGACCAACGCAATAAGTTTTTATATTACAAGTTAGAATTTGCATAGTATCGTAGATGGCTAAACCTGCAGTAACAGAACCTCCCGGTGAATTAATATACAAATCTACGTCTTTCTTGGGATCTTCCGATTGAAGGAATAATAATTGAGCTATTATTAAATTTGCAACATTATCATCTATAGGAGTTCCCAGAAGTATTATCCTGTCCTTCAGTAGTCTCGAATAAATATCATAACCGCGTTCCCCCTGCCCGGTTTGTTCAACAACCATTGGAACTAAAATTGACATATCAATTCCCCCCTTCTTTATTAGCATTTTCATTTTTGCTTTCAGATTTCTCTATATTACTACTGTAAAGATGATCCAGTACTTTTCTCTCCATAATAAAATTATAAATCAAATTTCGGAGGCGATCGGTTCTGTATTTTTTAAATTCTGACGGAGTAAGTCTATTAGCCCTACAAAAATTTTCTTCTGCATCAGAAATATCTTTTTCCGTTATCTCAATATTTTCCCTATTTGAAATCTCCCTTAATATCAGGAATTCTTTTAACTTTTCATCGGCTAGAGATCTTATTTTTTCCATATGCTCTTCTCTTTTCTTTTCAAATTCAACCCTATCTTCCTCACTACGTATATGTGCCCTAACATATGTATCTACTTCATAATTAAAAAATTCATCTCGCAAACTTTTTGGCAATTCAAAGTCAGGTGTTTCTTTTTTCAATATATCCAGAAGTTGACCTCTGCAGGCTTCCTTATATTTATACTCTTTGGAATTTGTTATTAATTCTCTTATTTTTTCTTTCAGTGCTTGTAAATCCTTAAGATTGAGCTTCTTGACCAGTTCTTCGGTATCCGATAAAGGTACAAACTTTTGAATTTTATTTATAGTAATTTCATAATTTGCCTTCTTCCCGGCAAGCTCTACAACACGAAAATCAGCAGGAAAATCCACTCCAAGCTTTACGATTTCTCCCTTTTTCTTACCAATCAAAGCCTTATGAAAGCCTGGAATAGGTTCAACAGAATCTTTCAACCATAAAAACATCCTGTCATTCTGAACCAATCTTTTAGCTTCAGAAGACGAACTTTCTTCAAGCTCTATATCTGAAACGACTTTTACCTCAAGCATATCCTCCTCTGCAACTGATTCATCATCCCTCGCCTCGTTATATTTCCCATACTCCATCTGAAGCCTCTTTATTTCACCATCTATTTCTGCTTCGGTTACCTCTTCCTTTTTAACATCAACTTTCAGGGAATGATAATCGGGCAAATCTATTTTAGGAGCAAACTCAAGCTCAACTGAAAATGAAAAATCTTGTTCTGGATCGATAATTTCGGGAGTTCCAACTTTATCATAATTATATGAAAGGACGTTAGACATTTTTGAAAATTTATTAACAGTTTCAGGAAGCTTAACGGAAAAAGCCGTCCTGATAATTTCACCAAATAACTCCTCTTTTATAGCTTTCATATAACGATTTCTTACCATAGAGATAGGAGCTTTACCAAGCCTGAAACCAGGAACAGATGCGAATTTCGCAATCTCTCTGGTGGTATTATCTATTGCTTTTTGAAGATTTTCCTTAGAAATTTTTACCGAAAAAATCTTAGTATAAGTACTGTCACTTTTCTCAATAATTTGCCCTTCAATTACTGAAGATAAATCAAATTTGCCCATAACCATAAATTTCCTTTAAGTTTTTAAGTTATAAAAATTGAAAAGATTAGAATATACAGCAATTTTAGAAAAATCCAAAGGAAATTATCTCCAAAAATAACAAAAAAAAATAAAAAAAATCATTTTTATTTTGACAAAGTTATTTTCTGGATATAAATTTCCACTTCATTAATAAAGATTTAAAAAAATTAAATTTAATTAAATAAATTAATATGGCTGGAACACCACGATTAATAGTCCTGTCTGAACAATTCAGGGGTAAGACAATTGAATTAACTGAAGATGTTTATACTTGCGGAAGAACTGAGGCAAACCAAATTTTCCTCAAAGATCCTACCGTCAGTTCTAAACATTGTGAATTTGTAAAAAAAGGAAATACGTATATTGTCAGGGACCTCAATAGTACAAACGGCACCAGAGTTAACAATATACCAATCACAGAACAAGAACTTCAAAATAGCGACATAGTTCAGGTAGGAGGAATTGAAATTTTATATGATTGTGAAGATAAATCTCTTACGACTGCCATTAAAACGCAAACAGGAATAAACCTCGACGGAGCACAAGTAGGTGTATCTACCGTTAAAAAAATGGAAAATTTTGATCCTTTTGCACAAAATAAGAAATCTGGAAAAACACAAAAAATAACGATTGCAGTTGTTGTTATTCTTGTTCTTTTAATCTTAGTACTTATTGGTGTATTACTCATGATGTTGTTTAAAGGAAATAAAGAGGATAATGCCAATTTAATGCTTTATAAAGATGTTTATATTCAGAGTAGTTAATAATAGCCTGCACCAATAGTCCTGATAATCAATTTTTTTTCAAAAGACATTTATACGAAATACTTTTTTAACCACATCAAAGAAGGAGAAGAATGGAAAATTACCCCAAGAAAACAAAAATTGAACGCCCTCCACAAATGGCAATATTAGTTTGGTTACTCATATTTATTTCATTAGCTGCCATATTTATTTATAACTACAACAAAAGTGAATTCGAAGATATAGATCAGTCAACATTTGAAAACTACCTTGCTGACGGAAAAATAATGTCTGTAAAAATAACTCCAGAAAATGAAAAAGTCTCAATACTTGAAGGGAAATTCAGACCACCTCATATTAATGGTTCCGAATTTGAACCTGAAGAAAAGTACTATAGATGCAAGGCTGTTTACACTGACCGCCTTGATGAGGAAATAAGAAAAAAAAACATTGTAGTAAAAGTAGAAAATAAAGATACATGGTTTAAGAATCTTGTATTAACTATATTGCCAGTAATAATAATCGTAGGTTTTCTGTATTTCCTTTTCTCTCGCCAAATAAAAATGGCCGGCAAAGGAGCTATGCAATTCGGTCGCAGTA
>ERZ795051.4309-NODE-4309-length-13471-cov-15.349657_pt1 | contig 13471 bp, 9 predicted proteins | sample MGYA00375135_ERZ795051 | MGnify/ENA primary metagenome ERZ795051 (study PRJEB30180, sample SAMN05720222) | activated sludge metagenome | isolation source: Anaerobic digester | place: Japan | collected 2015-05-26 ... | reverse complement strand
AATTAATGTAAAAAAAATTTTTGCTCCCGAACATGGATTCAGAGGAGAGGCCGAAGCCGGAGAATTTATTCAAAATAAAATTGATGAAAAAACAGGATTACCAATTATTTCTCTGTATGGTGTCCAGAAAAAACCTTCAAGTATGCAAATGAGTGGTTTGGATGTCATGGTGTTTGATATTCAAGATGTAGGGGTTAGATTTTTTACTTACATCTCAACTCTATATTATATAATGGAAGTCTGTGCCGAAGAAGCTATCCCATTGTTAGTTCTCGATAGGCCCAATCCTAATGGAGATTATATCGATGGTCCTATGCTTGATTTATCCTTCCGTTCATTCGTCGGAATAGTCCCTATTCCAATTGTTTATGGCATGACCATTGGCGAACTGGCCAGAATGATCAACGAAGAAGGATGGTTAAAGAACGGAATGAGATGTGAACTCACTGTAATTCCTTTAGATGGATACACCCATGCCACACCAGTAATTCTTGATCATAATCCCAGTCCCAATCTTCCTAATATACAAAGTATACGCCTCTACCCCAGCCTTTGCCTATTCGAAGCCACTGATATTTCAGTAGGTAGGGGAACTGATTTTCCATTTCAGGTTATAGGTTTCCCCGATCCAAAATTTGGCAGCTTTATATTTGTGCCTCATTCCATTCCAGGGAAATCTCTTCATCCTCTGCATGAAGGAGACACCTGCTATGGTATAGATCTACGATGGGATACTTTACACACCCGATTCACACTGAAATTTGTCTTAGATTATTATCATTTATCAAATTGGGGGGAGAAATTTTTCAAAAATTCGAAATTTTTCGACCAACTTGCTGGAACTTCATTATTAAGATCTCAGATTCTGGACGGTCTTAATGAAGACCAGATACGTGAAAGCTGGCAGCCTCAGCTACAAGAATTCATGCTTAAACGTAAACCCTATTTGTTATATCCATAATCGTCTATGAGCCCTGCTTTAGTTTTTGGAATTCTTGCAGCCTATTTCGCCATATTGATGATTGTAGCTGCGTTAACTTCAAAAAATACTTCTAATGCCACTTTTTTCATTGGGAACCATAAATCACCATGGATTTTAGTAGCTTATGGGATGATTGGGGCCTCTCTTTCTGGTGTTTCGTTAATTTCAGTACCCGGTGAAGTAGGCAATAATGGATTTTCTTATTTTCAGTTTGTTCTTGGTTATCCTTTGGGTTATTTATTTATTGCTCTGATATTGATGCCCATATATTATCGTCTTGGGCTCATTTCTATATATTCCTATCTCCATCAACGCTTTGGGAATGTATCTTATCATACTGGGGCAGCCTTATTCTTTATATCTCAATCATTAGGAGCTTCACTTCGTCTTTTTTTAGCAGCTTCAGTATTGCAAATGGCTTTTTTCGATGCCTTTGGCATTCCTTTTTTTGTAACTGTCATTATTATTCTTGCTCTTATTTGGGCTTATACCTATCGATCGGGTATTCGCACCATTGTTTGGACAGATACGCTTCAAACTACTCTGATGTTGGCAGCGGTTTTCTTTTCGGTTATAGCTATCGGTAAAGAAATGAATCTCGATTTACCTGGCCTAACTAGAACCATAGCCGAAAGCGATTATTCGAAAATATTTAATTGGGATTGGCGCTCCAGCCAAAACTTCTTCAAACAATTCTTTTCGGGAGCCTTTATTTGTATTGTAATGACTGGCCTCGACCAGAATATGATGCAAAAAAACCTTACTTGCCCTAATATCAAGGATGCCCAGAAAAACATGATAACTTATAGCTTCATACTGATCCCTGTAAATTTGATTTTCTTATCTCTTGGTGCTCTTTTATTCCAATATGTTAATAGTAAAGGTTTGAATTTTCAAGATCCCTCTGGATTTTATTTCGATAAGGCAAGCGGCATCTATCGCAATACTGATCAACTTTATCCTATGTTGGCTTTAAAATATTTCCCCAAGATCATCGGTATTAGCTTTCTATTAGGAATAGTTGCTGCTGCTCTTTCATCTGCCGATTCAGCTATTACTGCTTTAACCACCTCATTTTGTGTCGATTTTTTAAAAATAAAAGGAGAAGAAAACATTGCCACACGCCGTTGGGTACACCTTGGCGTATCGGCCTTAATGCTTGCTATCATAATGGCCTTTAAGGCCCTCAATGACAAAACAGTCATTAATGCTATCTATACAATTGCCGGCTATACTTATGGCCCTCTTCTGGGTTTGTTCATGTTCGGCCTTTTTACTCGCCGTAAACTAAAAGATGGGGTGAGCCCTTATATTGCCATTCTTATCCCTACCCTTTGCTATTTCATTAGCTCTAATTCAGTAAGATGGCTCAATGGATATACATTCGGTTATGAATTGCTGCTCCTCAATGGATTGCTTACTTTCTTTGCGCTCTGGATATTTTCAGAATCAGCCACTCATAACAAAAGTATCGTCCAACATAGTACTAAATTCTCATAACTAAACTAACCTAACAGTTTAGTTTTTCAATCGATGCTTTTCCTCCATCACTCAAAGAAATATTTATCAGTGTGAAACGGATAAATAATATTTCAAATCAAAATATATTTCGAAAAACAACCATCTTGACTAACCATTTTTTAAAAAATAATATTTGAAAACATTTTCTAAATATTGATGAAGAAAATGACGTAGAATAAAAACTCCATTTTGAAAAACAAATGATAAGTCTATTCTAAAATTCTTATATTTTCGATGCTTATTCGAACGATGGCCAACATTCCACATCAATATTTCAACAGGAAATAAATAATGGCCTGAATTATTAACTCGACTGAGGAAATTCGATTAAACTTTCATTAGGCAATAAAAAAAGTTAGAATTCCATCAATAAGCTAAAATATTGATACAATTAATCTTAAGAAAAATAATTAAATTTTTCTTAAGAAAATGACTTTCATTTGATAAAATTTCATTTCTTTGCAGAAAAATCAACCTCGAATATCAGACCACCAAAACCTAAACCTATTATGCATTCAAAATTATTATTTTTCATGGCCACATCATTAGTGGCCTATACGAGTATTATGGCTCAGAACATCGATAAGCCAAAAGCAATATCATCGACCTACGACAGAAGCTCTCTAACCTGTTTGTACATGAAATTTCCTGGCGAAAATCATGTAACGGAAATCGCCTCAAAATTCCTACAAATCGCTTTCTCGGATAAATATTACAACAACAACTTCGAAAATTTAATCATAAAGGCGCCCTATTCCAGAACCAACACCGAAATTGTACCCGAAGAAGCCATTAAGGATTATCTAACAAAGCAAAAATTAGCCAAATCCATTATTAGCGAATGGTATAATCGGAAAGAAGATGGAACCATGTCAATGGATCTTATCTTCGAGAGAGGCATGTTCAATGCGACTGATGCCGAATACATTAAGGCACAAACAACAAAAAGAGGTAATGCTTTATTGCAAGATTACGGCAACAGGCTTATCCAGCGTAGTTATATTTTAGTATTCGACTATGCCAATGTTAAAACCATGAGTGAAGCCAAAGTAAGAAATCGGTATGGCTGGCAAGCAATGGTTACGGCTTATTTATATAAGATCGATTTCAACGAAGAAATTCAAGCTGCTTTGTATGATTGTTGGATTTATCCTGAAGATAGTCCAGAAGTGAAAGCTGAAAAACTCCAAAAATTCGAGCAACTCGAAATACCTATCAAATTTGTCGCAGAAATCACTCATTCGCTTATTGCGTCGGAAGCTAACCCAGATACCCAACGGGGTAAACTTACCAAACAAAAATCGAATGATGAACTTTTGATGGAACTCGTACAAAACTTCTACGATGAAACCTTGTATTACCTCGAAAAAAAATGCGAGGATTTTATGGTTAAGGCCACCATTTACAAGGTCAAACCTATTCAGGTCAAAATTGGAAAGAAAGAAGGGCTTAAGTGCGATCACCGCTATTTTGTTTATGAATATGTATTTGATGAAAAAACTAATTCCATTAAACCCGTTTACCGAGGAGTAATTAGAGCCACTTCTAAAATTGCAGATAACCGTCAGGTTGCTACTGGCGAAATGCCTTCTTCTACCTTTTATCAAACTGCTGGCCGAAAACTTCAGACGGGTTATTTGGTCCGGCAACAAAATGATAATGAAACAGAAATTTTAGCCGGATACGAAATGGGAGAAATTGGTGGACCTTATGGAAGGCTTGATTTCAGACTCGGCCGATTAATTGGTCTTAGAGCCTTCTTTTCCTATTTAGAAGGTGGTGGCCAACAAAAGGAATATGAATATTCTTATCCATTTTATAGCTGGTCAACCAAGGAAGATGTTACTTTCTTACGTTTAGGTGTGGGACTAGCCAAAGGATTAATGCTTACCAGAAATACTGAATTACGGCCTTATATTGGATTTGGTTTAGAATCAGCCTTGAGCGATGAAATTGATAATGCTGATGAAGGTTTCCTCTGGACCACGTATCAGAAATATGGAGGAAATTTGGCCATCAACGTTCGATACAACATTCAACTAATGGGTGGGATAAGTTATTATGCATTCGGTAATGCAGGCAATAAGAATAATGATGACCTCGGAATAAAATGGGATGAAATATTTCAAGACAGAAAAGGTCTCTCAGGTCTTGTAGGACTTAAAATCATGTTCTAACATAAATATAAACGGATAATGCTTATGAAAACAAAAACTCTTGCATTAATAGCCTTGGCCAGTTTGATGGTTATTACTGCCAATGCTCAATCGCGTAAGGAGCGTAAAATTCTTTACAGCAGCCAATACAATTACGAAATTGAACCTGTTGGAGTTGGCCAAGATGGTACAAAAGTATTTAAAGTATGGGGTTATGGGAAAGATGTTAATGCAGCGGTGATGAATGCCAAAGAAGCAGCAGTTGCTGCCTGTATTTTCAAAGGCTTGCCAGGTGGAGCCGGTTCGGCACCTACACCCGCAATTTGCTCACAACCCAATGCTGAGGTTACTTATGCCGATTATTTCGATGAATTTTTCAAAATAGGAGGTAAATATCTTCAATACATTGCCGTAACCAACGACGGAGACCCTGCTGCCGAAGACCGCATAAAACTCAAAAAAGGATACAAGGTTGCCATCTATGTACAAGTAATGTACGATGCTCTGCGCAAACAATTAGAAGCCGACGGCATTGCCCGCCGATTAGATTCTGGATTTTAAAATCAAGATTGCCCTATGAAAAAATTAACATTCACTTTTATTTTCATTCTCTTCGTTCTCACTGGATTTGGACAAGCAAAAAAACCAGTGCTCATGGTGGTTCCCAGCGATCAATACTGCATTAGCCGGGGATATAAAATGGTTTTTCAGAACCAAGGCATGACACAAACTCTTCCAGATTACAAAACAGCTATGCAATCAGACCCAGATTTGAGATTAGTTATTACCAAGATGGGCCAGATAATGGCCGATAGAGGATTCCCATTAAAAGATCTGGAACAGGAACTAAAAAATCTGGAACAGGAACGTGCCGAATCTTCTATGCTTACAAGCTCAAGCTCGGGTTCGGAAATGGCCGAAAGTCCAATAGATGCATTGAAACGTGTTGCTAAAGCCGATATCATTCTTGATCTTGATTTCGATATTAAACGTCAAGGTCCTCAGAAATATATCGTATTCAATCTTAGGGGTTTGGATGCTTATACTGCTAAACAAGTGGCTGGTGTAGCAGGGGCAGGAAATCCTTCGGCAGCGGCCTCACCCGAACTTTTGCTCGAAGAAGCCGTCTTAAGTCACATGGATAATTTTAATGCTGGCCTTCAACGTCATTTCGACGATATGTTCGCCAATGGCCGTGAAGTTAAGGTGATGATTAGGGTTTGGGCTAATTGGGGACAAAATCTCGAATCAGAATTCGGCCCAGAATCAAAAGAATTATCCGAAATCATCGATGACTGGTTCTTCGATAACTGCGTCCAAGGTCGTTTTAATCTTTCCGATGCTAGTGAAAACTTCATGAGATTTGAACAGGTAAGAATACCTATGATGCGGACAGACGAAAGAGGCCGTGAACGTGCTGTAGATACTCGTTCATTCGTGAGCGATTTACGTAAGTATCTCAGCGGAATGGGTATTACTTCCAAACTTTACCTCAGAGGTTTAGGAGAAGCATGGCTTATATTAGGAGAGAAATAAATAGTGATAAACCTACCTGAAAATGACTCTAAATAAAAAAGGATTTATCAGAATGGTATTTAAACCCTTTACAGGATAACAAATAACGATATATAATGAAACGAACAATCTTTATGATGATAGCATTCTACGGGCTTACTTTTAGCCTGAATGCACAAAATAATCTGGGAAAAACTGACGATTTGGGCAGATTGGCTATTGCAGCTATTGTTCCCGCTCAGGCAGAAGGAATACCCCCATCAGCCCATCAGCTTCTAGTCAACAAAATGGGACAAATTGCCGTCCAGAATGGATTAGGTGCTACGCCAGTTAATCCCAGATTTTGCATGATTCCTCTGGTTAATGTGCTCGAAAAAGAAATTACGCCTACCGCCCCCCCTATGCAAGCTTTAACCCTCGATATTACATTTTATATAGTGGATGCGCTTAGCCAAAATATCTTTAGCCAAACCAATATTCAGGCAAAAGGAGTAGGCCAAACCGAAGACAAAGCTTATATACAAGCCATTCGTGAGATCAATATAAAATCAGGTCAGTTCAAGGGCTTTGTGGAAAGAGGAAAGGAAAAGATCATCGAATTCTACAATTCACAGTGTGACGTTATACTTAAAAACGCACAAGCCTTAGCAGGACAAAAGCAATACGAAGAAGCTCTCTTCATTCTTCTCTCTGTTCCTGATGTTTGCCGTGAATGCTATGACAAATGTATGGACCTTTCTATCGACATCTACCAACAATATGCTGACTATAAATGTACTGAATACTTGTCGGGTGCACGAGCTTCGTGGGCTAATATGGACGTAGATAGAGCCGCTGAATACCTCGGAAAAATAACACCTGACATGCAATGCTACAAAGAAGCTTCACAATTAGTCGACCAAATAACCCAGAAACAAATTGCCGATGGCGCAAATGTTTGGCAATTCAAAATGAAAAAATATGACGACTCCATAGAAAAAGACAAAATGATGATTCAAGCCGTTAAAGAAGTGGCCAAAAGCTGGGCTTATTGGGGCGCAGCACCCTATTTTAACTGGGACTGGAGCTGGATTTACACAAAAAAATAACCTTTATTTATATAATCAATTTATCAACTAACAATTCACATTAAACTTAACAACTATGAAAATGAAAAGTACGATTTTAGTGGCCGGTGTATTTCTTTTTGCCCTAACACTGGCCGGATGCAAGAGTTCCAAAAAAGCTGTAGATTCTACATTTGGCAAGGAAGTTACAGTTCCTTGTAGCGATGAAGAGTTTCATACCGATTCCAAATACTTTAGAGGTACAGGCAATGGCATCAGCATTGATCTGAGTACAGCACGCAACAAAGCCAAAATGGACGCCAACACCAACCTGGCCCAAAGTATAAATACTACACTTAAATCCGTGTCAGAAAGATATGTAAACGAACGCCAATTTGATGCTAGTTCAGAGTTCGAACAAAAATTCGAACAGCTAACGCGCGAAGTAGTAAATCAGCAACTGAACAATGTAGAGGTGGCTTGCCATAAAACTACTCAGATGAAAGATGGCAAGTTTCAGGTATTCACTGCTGTGCAGGTTTCCAAAGATGAAGTTCTGAATAATATTGCTAACAGAATATCGAAGGATAAAAAACTTCAGGTTGACTACGACAAAATGAAATTCGAACAAATCTTCAATGAAGAAATGAGCAAACTCGAAAGTGAGCGTCCCTAAACCACTTTAAAACACCGAAAATCAGCAACTCACCCTGGGTTGCTGATTTTCCATTTTTATTTTTAGTTGGAAATTATATTTTGTTTGATTGTCGAAAATTAAATCTTCTATGAAAAAAATTCTATTTTTAGGGGCAACATTAATGATATTCATCTTATCCTCGTATGCGCAGGACAAGGTTATAGAAAAAAGTGGCAAAAAGCCCAAATGGGTCAATGGACTTGTAAAAGATTATATCATTGTTTCGGGTACTGGCGCCGACTTACAGTCTGCCCAACAAAATGCGCTTACTTTAATAAAACAACAAATCGTTTCGGCAGTTGCCGAAAATGTTAAGTCAACTTCCACCCTGCACACAGAAGAAGCCAACTACAACAACAACGTAAATATCTTTCTTGAGAAATATGCCTCGACTACTAATACTCAATCGGGAAAAGTACCTTTCTTACAGGGTATTTCACTGTCAAAGGCCGAAGAATATTACTGGGAAAAGCTTAAACGACCCAATAAAACCATCACCTATATCTATCATATTAAATACCCTTTCTCTGAATTCGAGCTTAAAAAACTGGTGAGCGATTTTAGAATGTACGATAGAAAATTGACTTTTCAACTCGAAAGACTTTTGCAACAAATAGATTCGGTACAAACCGTTGAACAAATAGAAGGCAACATGGCCCAATTGGCCAGCTTAAAAGATTACTTCATGGATGCACGTCAGGATCAGTGTAATCTGGGAATCTCCCAATATCGCTCACTTTTGAATTCCATCGAATTGGTAGAACTGGAAAGCCAACTGAGCGAATTGAAGTATTACCTGCGCTTAGGCAATCGACCCATCTCAACCTCTAAAAAACCAATAGTGAGATCAGAATGTGCAAGAATTGGTTCGATTATAAATAATGCCAACAATGTTATTATTCAATACGATTACGAGAATTGCTACGAAGACCCTGAAAATAGCATACTCGTAAAATACCACTTTGGAACAACCGACGTGCAAAAACTATTTTATTTTGATGTAACCGCCAGCAAAACTTCTATTTTCCTAAGCGATCCTTTGCATTTTAAAAGCATCCTTAGAGACGATAATACAGTTACTAAAGCCGTGCTCGATCTTACACTTCAATCTAAATATGATTCTCCCTTTGCCATTGAGAAAGTTGTTATAGAATGGAATGGCTTGTCTCCCATTATCATCGACAACATACAACAAAATTTTAAAGGTAAAGGCAGCCATAATTTAAGACTGAATATTAATCAGCCCATTAGCATAAAGGAAACCTCGGCACTAGGGAAAACTCTTCCGGTGGTCTCGGGCTATATTTACTACAGGTCGTCTGCTAAAGGCGAATTAATGAGCTACCGTATATACAACCAAAGCTACACAACCGACTGGTAACTGCTGTTCGATAATATTTCTTTTTATTGTTTACTCATTTGCAGTTTTAATAGAAATTCGACTGAAATTCTTTCTTTTACTATGCCTTTGTCTTTATAAAATAGGAAAGCCTCAAATGTCTTGAAGAGAAATGTAAATGTATTAGTTTAGTGAAACATTCATAAGTTTGCTAATCCTCTACCCATTTAAAAATGAATGAGAAGAAAAATCGAATGCTTGCGATCATTTTATTGGGAATTTTTGCAATAATAACTATACTCATAGCATTTTTATCACCAGGGCTCGGAGGAGAAAGTGATTCATATACTCATTATTTTATTGCAAGACATGCTGCCAGTGATCCAAAATGGCTTCTCGATCTTTGGGGAAGGCCACTCTTTACTCTTTTGGCCACTCCTTTTGCACAGTTCGGATATGCAGGCATGAAAGTTTTTTCGATTCTTGTGGCTTTAATTACTGCCTATCTGGGATATCTGATAGCAAATAAAATAGCATTCCTACATCCATGGATGGCTATCCCGTTTATTATTCTTACTCCATTGTATTTCAATCAAATATTTTCTCCACTCACCGAACTCGTCATGGCCATGTTTTTAATGGCAGGCATCTATACGTATATAAAAAAGAAGTATATCCTTTCCGCTATTCTGTTCAGCTTGCTTCCTTTTGTTCGGCTCGAAGCCTTCGTTATTCTACCTATAGTTGCAATAGTATTTTTTATCGATAAAAAATACCCTCATATTCTCCTTCTTTTAACCGGTTACCTTATTTTTAGCTGTATTGGATATTTCGTTTTCAAGGATTTTTTGTGGGTTTATCATAAAAATCCTTATTTGTCGGGTTCAAAAATTTATGGCTCAGGCAGTTTGTTTCATTTCGTTCGCAATACGAAGTTGATACAAGGCTACCTAATGGCAGTTCTTTTCTTAATAGGATTGATAGGATGGGGGCTTGTAGTTTTAAAGAAAAAAAAGAAGCATCCTACGGCCGAAAATTATTTAGGGGTTTATATACTTGCTGGAGGTAGCTTTCTGATTTATTATGCAGCTCATAGTTATTCATGGTGGTCGGGCAAGGGCAATAGTCTTGGATTATTACGTGTTATTACTGCCGTATTGCCTGCTGCTGCTATAATTAGCCATGCAGGATATTCCTTAATCTGCAATTATCTAAAAAAATTAAAGATCCCTACCGCAATTATTACTCTTGTGGTTCTGATTCTTTTAGTTCACTCTGCAATGATTTATCGGTATCCAATTGCCCCCTATGCCGAAGAAAAAGTAATTTCCCAAGCCTCGAAATGGATAAAAGACAATGGGCTGGCCAACAAAAAATTATATTATTACCATAATTTATTTGCTATGTTTCTCAACAAAGATCCTATGAACGAAGACGAAGGGAAAATGATGATACATTTCACCTCTATAAAGCCCGATCAAATTCCAATAGGAGCATTGCTAGCATGGGATGCTCATTTTGGCCCTAACGAAGGAGGTACACCCATTGAAACTATCCTTTCCGATTCAACTTTCAAACTGTTAAAAATATTCGAACCCGAAACCCCTTTCAAGGTATTGGGTGGCCATGATTTCAAAGTCTATCTTTTCGAAAAACATTCCCAGCAGCAGCTTCCGCTTATCATTGATTCCATCAGCAGACAAGTATTATTGATGCGGCATGATTTTGAAAGCCATGATGCTTTCGATAAATGGCATTCTCAAGAAGAGGCACATTCAGGCACATTTTCTCTAAACATGAAATCGTCGGATGAATTTATCGAACTACTCAACACCAATTGCTGTCGTATTCCCTTTCAAGATTCTCTTGCAACGAGAGAAGTAAAAGCATGGCTAAAAGAAATTAATCCAAAATCAAAAAATGTGACCCGCTTAGTTATCCATGCTACCAAAGACAATGATCAGATTTATCTGCCTCTTATACCTGATACTATATCTCAAGAGAAAAACACATGGAAACAAATCCACGGAAAAGTCAGCCTGAAAAAGTTCTTACCCGACGGCCATCTTAAAATTTACTTCTGGAAAACCAATTCCAAAGAAAATGCATTTATAGATGATGTTAGTATCATATTGCCTACAAATGAAAATTAAAATTCTTTCAAGAATGATGGAGACTTTAAATTACGATTCGCCTTCGAGTATATAAGTTGATTTCTTTACTTTAAGTGTTTGTGTGCCACCTTTGAAAATTATCACATGAATTTAATAAATTTTTTATACACCTACCAATTAATATATGCAAACGATGAAAAAGATAATTTTTTCTAATGAAGCCCCCAAGGCTATAGGACCTTATAGTCAGGCAAATGAAGCAAACGGCTTCCTATTCATTTCAGGTCAAATACCAATAGATCCTTCATCTGGTCAGTTAGTAGATGGAGGAATTAAAGAACAAACGCATCAGGTTATGAAGAACATTGGTGCCATTTTAAAAGAAGCAGGTTTGGATTATAAGGATGTAGTAAAATGTACTTGTTTATTGAGCAATATGGAACATTTTTCGGAAATGAACTTAGTTTATGCTCAATATTTTACAATCGATGCTCCAGCCAGAGCGGCTTATGGTGTAGTAAAACTGCCTATGGGAGCCCTTATAGAGATTGAATGTATTGCTGTTCGCTGAACAAAAAGAAAAGCTGTATCTTCATTTACGGAAGGTACAGCTAGTGATAGATTAACCAAAAACCTGATTTAGAACTTGAATCCGAGAGTCATCAGCAGGCTATTGCCTGTAAAGTCAGTATTTGCTGCTGGTGAAGGATCTCCATTCATGGGATCATAGAGATAATATTTTTCGGAAGATTTGGTCTGTACAAAGCCAAGGTCTACAAAGAAATTATCTGATCTGTATCCAACTCCCAAAGAACCTGATTTTCTTTCTCCATCATTAATATTATTATCGAATGGGCTACTGTAGAATCCATAGCCTCCTCTAACACTAAAGGGCCCAAACCGCCATTCTGTTCCCACTCTAATAATATTTTGAGAAGTGTAGCTCGACTGAATAACATCGTTAACATCGGCAAAATCGCCAGTTGGATGAAGGCGTGCATCACGATAATCAACAAACTGGTAATCGGCACTAATCAATCCAATTTTACCAATCTGAAAAGCAACCGACCCAATCACTTTCATAGGTGTAGTGAGCTCATATTCAAATTCACCCAAAGGTGATCCTACCGTTTTATTAGGAACTTCTTTATCGAAATAAGATTCGATGTAACTATCCCAAACGTCGTTCATATCGGTAAAGAACATGGGCGAATGATAAGCTACACCTAAACGTAGCCAATCTAAAGGCCGAACAATGACACCAGCCTTCAGATTAAATCCTGTACTTGTGGTTTCCAATTGTTGCCTCAAAGTAAAAGAACGGAAAAATTCATTCCTGTCTTCTATATCCTTTTCTGAATAGAGTGATGATTCGTAATAGCGAAAATAAGGGAAACCAAAAGTCAATCCTACATAGAGTTTATCGGCATAGTTAGCTGCAGCTGATAACACTACCTCGTTCATCGAACCCTCGGTACTTATGGATTTTCGCTGCAAAACGCCTCCATCGGGCATATCACAATAATAACGTTGGGTGGCTGTATCATAAAAAATCAAGTTGGCTCTTTCGGCAAGTTCTTCTGGACTATTTCTCTCTATGCCATATTGATTGGCATATTCCACATAACTCGTCAAAAGGGAATTATCATTATTAAATCCTTCTATCATGATACGGTTATGGAAATCAAGCAAACGATTTACGCCGAATCCAAACTGGACATAACGCCAGTGTGGAGTTTCAAGCTGCCCAGGAAATTGAAATGTTAAAACGGCTCCCATATTGCTGAAGGCAAAATTATATCGGTCATCTTCAGTCTTATTAGCCCAGTAACTCGATTTGGTTTGCCCTTGGTAAATTAAAGGGGTAAAAGTTACTTCTGAGCTTTTGTATAAACCTAAGCCTGCCGGATTGGTGCTCAATACTGAAAAATCGGCTCCAACCGCTCCAAATGCACCACCCATCGACATAAAACGTGTAGTACCAAAATAATTGACCGATGAATAACGCAAGGCGTCCGTAGCATTCTGTCCAAAAACCATCACTGTAGCGAACAGTAAAAATCCTATTAAGCTTATTTTTCTCATAGACTTTTTCTTTTTG
>ERZ795051.4300-NODE-4300-length-13489-cov-4.179619_pt1 | contig 13489 bp, 10 predicted proteins | sample MGYA00375135_ERZ795051 | MGnify/ENA primary metagenome ERZ795051 (study PRJEB30180, sample SAMN05720222) | activated sludge metagenome | isolation source: Anaerobic digester | place: Japan | collected 2015-05-26 ... | reverse complement strand
TCTCGACCCGGGACACATGTCGCCCATGCTCTATTCGGTGCTTGCATTGAGCGGCAAATTCACCCTCGACGAGTTGAAAGAATTCAGGCAATGGGGCAGCCCTACTCCGGGACATCCCGAAATTGATGTGGAAAGAGGCATCGAAAACACTTCGGGCCCTCTGGGACAAGGTCATGCTTTTGCGGCCGGAGCAGCTATTGCCGCCAAATTTCTTGAGGCACGTTTGGGAAACATCGTCAATCATACGATTTACGCCTACATCTCGGATGGCGGCATTCAGGAAGAAATATCGCAAGGCGTGGGACGCATTGCCGGTCATTTAGGCTTAAGCAATCTGATTATGTTCTACGATTCGAACGACATCCAACTCTCCACCGAAACCGATGCCGTCACCAGCGAAAATGTGGCCAAGAAATATGAAGCCTGGAATTGGAAAGTTATTACCATCGATGGTAACGACGTGGATGCGATACGCGCGGCACTCAACGAAGCCAAAGCCGAAACCGAGCGGCCAACCATCATCATCGGAAAAACCGTGATGGGAAAAGGAGCCAAAGCTGCCGACAATTCGTCATTCGAACGTAAAGTTTCCACACACGGACAGCCATTGAGCGCTGCCGGCGCCGATTTTGCTCAAACTGTACGCAATTTGGGAGGTGATCCCGAAAATCCGTTTGTCATTTTCCCCGAATCAAAAGCGCTATATGAAAATCGTAGAGCCCAATTGAAAGAAATTGTTGCCGCCAAAAAAGCGAAACACGATGAATGGGCTGCTGCTCATCCGCAATTAGCCGAAAAGGAACAACAATGGTTCTCGGGCAAACTGCCGAATATCAAATGGAACGAAATTGCCCAAAAGCCTGACCAAGCTACTCGGGCAGCTTCGGCAACCGTTCTCGGTTATTTGGCTCAACACGTCGAAAATATGATAGTAGCCTCAGCCGATCTGTCAAATTCCGACAAAACCGACGGATTTCTCAAATATACTCATGCTTTCAAAAAAGGCGATTTCACGGGTGCGTTCCTGCAGGTTGGCGTTTCGGAACTCACAATGGGTGCATTGTGTGTGGGTATGAGTCTTCACGGAGGCGTGATTCCGGCATGTGGAACATTTTTCGTATTTTCGGATTACATGAAGCCCGTTGTCAGACTGGCAGCCATCATGGAAAAACCGATCGTTTTCATCTGGACACACGATGCTTTCAGAGTGGGCGAAGACGGGCCTACCCACGAACCCGTGGAACAGGAAGCCCAAATCAGGCTGATGGAGAAGCTGCAGAACCATAGCGGACGAAATTCGGTGCTTGTGCTTCGTCCTGCCGATGTGCACGAAACGACGGTTGCATGGAAACTGGCGTTGGAAAACAAAAACACACCTTCGGCACTTGTCCTTTCTCGACAAAACATCAAGGATTTGCCTGCCACTACCTCTCGCTTCGAAGAAGCATTGAAAGCCGACAAGGGTGCTTATGTGGTGGAAAGCGACGAAAACTACGATGTGATCCTGTTGGCTTCGGGTTCTGAAGTTTCGACCCTTGTCGAAGGCGCTGCTTTGTTACGCAAAGAGGGCATTGGCGTCCGCATCGTATCGGTTCCTTCCGAAGGATTGTTCCGCAAACAAAGCATCGAATATCAGGAATCGGTTTTGCCGAAAGGCAAAAAGAAGTTCGGCTTGACGGCAGGACTTCCGGTAACTCTCGAAGGACTTGTAGGCGCCGACGGCAGCGTTTGGGGATTGAATTCGTTTGGCTTTTCGGCACCCTACAAAGTACTTGACGAAAAGCTCGGATTCACCGCCCAAAACGTATATCAACAAGTAAAAAAATTGCTCTAATCATACATTTATTGTGTTTCGGAGAAACTTTTTCTTCGAAACACAATTATATTTGCAAGAAAATAAAAAAAGATGTAAACAATGGCAACCTTGTTCGACGAAGCCGAAAAACCCATCGGATTGGCATCCGATCATGCCGGCTATCAAGCCAAACAATATGTGATAAAAGTTCTTGAGGAAAAAGGAATTCCCTACAAGGATTTTGGCACTTATTCGCCCGAAAGTTCCGATTATGCCGATTATGCACATCCTTTGGCTACGGCCGTAGAAAACGGAGAATGCTATCCCGGTATAGCCATTTGCGGAACCGGCAACGGCATCAACATGACCGTCAACAAACATCAGGGAATAAGAGCCGCCTTGTGCTGGATTCCCGAAATTGCTTTTTATGCACGAGCTCACAACGATGCCAATATCCTTTCTTTGCCGGGTCGCTATCTTTCCGAAGAAGAAATATACGACATATTGGTTACATTTTTGAATACACCATTCGAGGGGGGAAGACATGAACGCCGAATCAACAAAATTGCGTGTGGATAAACACAACAAAAGTCAATTGTACTTCGGAACCGAAAATGAGCGCTCGCACATCTGCAAAAAACAAATCGAAAAGAAACAGAAGAAGACACAGAACAATTAAACGGAAACAACGAAAAATCATCAGATTTGTCTCTGCCGGATTCTTGTTCATCCTCTTGTCGGTTATCATCATTCATTTTGTTCGTCTGCGAAATTCGGTTTTTCACACATTCGACGATTCGGAGTTTTCGGATAAATATTTCGTTCGGGGAATAGATGTTTCGCATCACAATTCTTTTATCAACTGGGAACAGTTGCGAGATGAAAATGTTACATTCGTGTATCTGAAATCCACTGAAGGCATGAGTCATAAAGACAGGAACTACAAAAGTAACTATCGCGCCGCAAAAACAGCGGGGCTGAAAGTAGGAACCTACCATTTTTACATCTTCGGGTTGAACGGACGACGACAGGCCGCACATTTTATCCGCAACTCCAACATTCACTCCGGCGATTTGATTCCGGCGATAGATGTCGAACATTCGCGTATCAATGTGGATTCGCGCAACAAATCGTCGCGTGCCAAAATGCTGACCGAATTGAAAAACCTGGAACAGGCAATGTTTGAACATTACGGCAAACATCCGATTATTTACACCAACAAAGATTGCTACAATGCCTATATCGAATCCGAATTTCCCGACAATCCGATTTGGATTTGCGATTTACATCAAGAACCGACTGTCGCCAGGGATGAATGGGTAATCTGGCAGTTTTCGCACACAGGCAAACTTGCCGCCGCTGCCGATGATATTGATTTGAATTATTATCGATATTCGTTTGCCGACTTTCAACAACTGCTCATGCCATAAGATATGAAATCGAAAAATGTTTTGATGGGTTTGATCGTGCTTTTTTGCTTTACCGGATGTCGAGACGAATTGATGACATTCGAAAATTCGCCACGAGGCAATTTTGAAGCGTTATGGTATATCATAGATCGGAATTATTGTTTTTTCGATTACAAACAAATAGATTGGGATTCGGTCTATTTAAAATACAGTCCCCGCATAACGGAAAACATGAGCAGCGAATCGCTTTTCAAACTACTGGGAATGATGCTTGAAGAGTTGAAAGACGGACACGTAAATTTAATAGCATCGCACGATATATCTCGCTATTGGAAATGGCAAGAAGATTATCCTGCCAATTTTGATCCAACGATTCAAGAAAAATATTTAGGTACCGATTATTCGATAGCCGGAGGCATGATCTATAAAATACTCGAAGATAATATCGGATATGTATATTATAGCAGTTTCTCGGATGATGTGGGAGAAGGTACTCTTTCGCAAATCATAAGCCGCATGGCTATATGCAAAGGCATGATCATTGATGTGAGAGACAATGGGGGGGGAAGTTTGACCAACGTTGAACGTATCGCCAGCCGATTTTTCAACGAGCGAACGCTGATTGGATACATTTCGCACAAAATAGGTCCCGGACACAACGATTTCTCCGAGTTGTATCCCAAATATATCGAAAGCTCACCTTATGTTCGCTATCAAAAACCGGTAGTAATCCTCACAAACAGAGGCTGCTATAGTGCCACTAACGAATTTGTCAGCATTATGAAATATGCTCCACAAGTAACTGTGGTTGGCGACAAAACCGGTGGAGGAAGCGGTTTGCCTTTTTCTTCAGAACTTCCAAATGGCTGGTCTGTGCGTTTTTCAGCCAGCCCAATGTTTAATGCCGAAAAACAGCATATCGAATTTGGAGTAGATCCGGATCTCGAGGTGATGATGAGTGAAGCAGATGCCAATAAAAAAATCGATACCATTATCGAAACCGCAAGAACAATTATTGAGGAAAACTCGGTTGTCAGTCAATAATTTTTCATGCGTTCCCAAATATTTCTTAACTTTTTCAAATTATTATTCCACTTTTGACCGCAAATTTATTACTTTTGTGAGCAATGCCAAACAAATGGACATGAAACATCTGTAGCTCATGACAAATTCACAAAAGTTATCGGATACCATTGAATGACAATCGATTAATATTTATTGTCGAACACATTACTTCAAAATATTTACCAGATGAAAAAAAATTAGCATTTTAGCGTTCACCTTGTCAGCCATTGCTTTAAGTGTGTCCGCACAAACAAAACAGCCTATGGAAATGAAACCGGAAATGACCGAAATCTGGGAACCGGAAGTTCCTGTCGTTACTCCCGGTCGAACTGCAGCTGATGCTCCTTCGGATGCCATCATCCTATTCGATGGCAACGACCTCTCCAAAGAATGGACAAATGCTGAAGGCGGCCTGCCCGGATGGAAAGTAGTCGACGGATGCGTTACCGTTGTCAAAGGAGCCGGGATCATCAAGACAAAAAAAGTTTTTGATGATTGTCAATTGCATATCGAATGGCGAACACCGGCCAAAGTTGAAGGCGAAAGCCAAGGTCGCGGAAACAGCGGCATATTCATGCAGGAACGCTATGAGGTTCAGGTGCTCGACAGCTATAACAACCGAACTTACAGGAACGGTCAGGCGGGAAGTATTTACAAACAATACGCGCCGCTGGTTAATGTTTGCAAAGCGCCCGGTGAATGGCAATCATACGATATCATCTACACTGCACCCCGCTTCAACAACGATGGGACTTATTTTACACGTCCTGCCATTACCATTTTGCAAAATGGTGTTTTGATTCAAAATCATGTCGAATTACGTGGACCTACACAATATATCGGCATTCCGGAATATTTTGTCGAAAAGCACGGTGCAGCCGGTATTGTTTTACAGGATCACGGCAATCCGGTAAGTTTCAGAAATATCTGGATCAGAAAATTATAAAAGCTCATTTTAATAAAATAGAAAATTCTCAAAAAATTCATCGAAATTCAAGCTTATTTTTAGGAGGAAAGTTGTTTCCCTTTAAAAGAATAACTAATTTTAGAGCGGAAAATATCATCAACAACACTAAATGTACCTTGTATCATGAACAGAAAACTCAAAATGGGAATGGTAGGTGGGGGAATCAAGGCATTTATCGGTGCCGTTCATCGTCATGCTGCCTTAATGGACAACCAGATAGAACTGGTATGTGGCTGTTTCAGTTCAAACCCCTCCATTTCTAAAGAATCGGGGAAACTTTACCATCTCCCGGATAACCGGATTTACGAAACTTATCAGGAGATGTTCGAAAAGGAAGCGCAACTTCCAGAAGGTGAAAAAATGGATTTTGTTTCGATTGTTACACCTAACTCCGTGCATTTTGGACCGGCTATGATGGCACTGGATAACGGATTTCATGTGGTAATCGACAAACCCATCACATTTACGCTCGAAGAAGCGTTGAAACTAAAGGATAAAGTCGAGGAAACCGGACTTATCCTGGCACTTACCCATACCTATTCGGGATACCCTGCCGTAAAACATGCCAGACAAATGGTAGCAAATGGCGAGCTCGGAAAAATTCGCAAAGTATATGTAGAATATCCACAAGGTTGGCTCGCGAGTGATGTTGAAAATCAAGGTAATATCCAGGCAGCGTGGCGTACCGATCCAAACCGATCGGGAAAAGCAGGGTGCATGGGAGATATAGGTACTCATGCCCATCATTTGGCTGAATACATTACCGGCCTGAAAGTAACCGAGATATGCGCCGAACTTTCTATTTTTGTACCCAACAGAAAACTCGATGACGACGGTGCAGCTCTCTTGCGTTTCGATAATGGGGCCACAGGCGTTTTAATGGCAAGCCAAGTAGCCGCAGGAGAAGAAAACGCCCTCAAGATACGAGTTTACGGCGAAAAGGGAGGCCTTGAGTGGTTGCAACACGATCCAAACTCGCTTATCGTAAAATGGACAGACAAACCCTTGCAGGTACTGCGTGTAGGCACCAGCATGAATAGTTCTGTAGCCCTTCATAATAGCCGTACACCCGGAGGTCATCCCGAAGGTTACATCGAAGCTTTTGCCAATATCTACCGAAACTTTGCATTAACGCTAATGTCCAAAATGGACGGAAAAGAGCCCACACCGGAAATGCTGGATTTCCCCGGAGTGGAAGATGGTGTCCGGGGAATGCAATTTATCGAAACTATGGTAAAAGCCGGTTACGACGATACAACCAAATGGGTGAAATTTCCTGATTTACAGTAAAGAAATTATATAGTACAACATTTTTAAATTTTCAATCGATATGTCAAGACCGGTAACATTATATACAGGACAATGGGCTGATCTACCCATCGAAAAAATGTGCGAGAAAGCCAAATCATTCGGCTACGAGGGACTCGAACTCTGTACATGGGGTGATCACATGGAAATTAACAAAGCCGACCAGGCTTATTGCGACGAGAAAAAAGCGCTCCTGAAGAAATATGGACTCGAACTATACACTATATCCACCCATCTGGTTGGGCAATGTGTGTGCGATGCTATCATCGACGAACGTCACAAGGGTATTTTACCCGATTATATCTGGGGTGATGGGAATCCCGAAGGGATTCGACAACGTGCGGCAGAGGAAATAATCAAAACTGCCAAAGCAGCCAAAATGCTGGGGATTGATACGATTGTAGGTTTTACCGGCAGCCCTGTCTGGCACATGCTATATTCTTTCCCTGCTATTCCCGACGGCATGATCGAAAAAGGATATAAAGAATTTGCCGAGCGCTGGATCCCTATCCTCGACGAATTTCAAAAACTTGGCGTAAGATTTGCGCTTGAAGTCCACCCCACAGAAATTGCTTTTGATATCCATACTGCACATCTTGCCTTGCAAGCCATTGATAATCACCCGGCTTTCGGTTTCAATTATGACCCCAGCCATCTCGGATATCAGCACGTCGATTATGTCCGGTTCATTTACGAATTTTCCGACCGCATTTTTCACGTTCACATGAAAGATGTCTATTGGAGCGATGTCCCGATGGGAATCGGCGTTTACGGTGGTCATGCCGATTTTGGTGATAACCGTCGATATTGGAATTTTCGAAGCCTGGGTCATGGAAAAATTAATTTCGAAAACATTATCCGAGCCCTTAATGATATTGGTTATAAAGGCCCATTATCGGTAGAATGGGAAGACAGTGGAATGAACCGCGAAGCAGGGGCTATTGAATCCTATCGTTTCGTAAAAAAAGTTGACTTCGAACCATCCGATGTGGCATTCGACAAAGCCATGAAAAAGCGTGAGGAGTAAAATCAATTACTAAAAACCGAAAAAATGGACAGAAGATCTTTTATCAAACATTCAGCTTTAGCTACAGCGGGACTGGGGTTAGCTTCATCAATGCCCCGCGCGATGAATTCCTACCGACGAGCCAATGAAAAACTGGTTTGCGGCGTTATCGGCGTAAACGGAATGGGGTTTTCCGATCTTGAGGCATTTTTAAACCAGCCTGATACCGAATGTGCCGCACTCTGTGATGTGGACGAAAATGTACTCAATAAACGCATTGCAGATGTCGAAAAAATTCAAGGGCGCAGACCCAAAGGTTTTAAAGATTTCAGAAAATTACTGGAAGAACCGGGAATAGACGTCATCATTATCGGAACACCCGATCATTGGCACTGCCTGCCTTTTGTTTACGCGCTACAGGAAGGGAAACACATCTATTGCGAAAAACCTTTGGCCAACTACGTCGAAGAAATCAACCTTATGGAACGAGCTGCTCATCGTTATAATGGCGTAGTACAGGTCGGTCAATGGCAACGAAGCGATAAACACTGGCAAGATGCCGTCGATTTTGTTCATTCGGGAAAACTGGGAAAAATACGTACCGTCCGAACATGGTCCTATCAGGGATGGATGAAATCTATTCCGGTTGTTCCCGACAGCAATCCTCCGGCAGGTGTTGATTACGACTTTTGGTTGGGCCCCGCACAAAAACGCCCTTTCAACCAAAATCGTTTCCATTTCAATTTCCGCTGGTTTTGGGATTATGCCGGCGGACTGATGACCGATTGGGGAGTCCATATCATCGATTACGGTCTCTTCGGGATGAATGCCAAAGCACCTAAATCGGTAATGGCTATGGGCGGTAAATTCGCCTATCCGGATGATGCCGCCGAAACACCCGATACAATGCAGGCCCTTTATGAATTTGACGATTATACGATGCTGTGGGATCACGGAACAGGTATTGACGGAGGTTATTATGGTCGTTCTCATGGAGTTGGATTTGTTGGCAATAATGGGACTCTGGTGGTAGATCGCACCGGATGGGAGGTCATACCTGAAGGCGGAAATGATCCCAAAATGGAGCGCATAGATTTGAGAAAAGGCGATGGTCAGGGATTAAACAATCATATGAAAAACTTTATCGAATGCATCAAAGATCGCAATAAAACTCCAAATGCGAATATAGAAATTGCAGCCAATACCGCTCGAGTATGCCACTTGGGGAACATAGCACTGAAGTGTAGAAGAAGGCTATATTGGGACGCTAACAATACAAAATTTATCCATGATGAAGAAGCTAACAGCTATTTAATTCCTTCTTATCGAGCACCTTGGGAATTGCCTCAAGTATGATTCTGGTGCAAGAATACATCGAGATAATTGCATTTTTATCTCATAATTTCTCGGAATCATAATAAAAATGGCTATTTTTACAGCCAGTTTAAAAAAGTAAACAAGTTTTGACCTTCACATCTTCAACATCAAGAGAATGGCATTATCGGAAAATTTCGACGAAAAGAGTGAACTCAAAAAGAAATTTCATCAACGAAAGGGTTTTTATATTCTCCTTGGTTTTTTAGTTGGTATCGTGGTTATTGCGTCGCTTTATCAGACATCGGTTTATTTTTCTACAAACGAGTCCTGCTCGATTTGTCATGTGCATCCTCACGTAGATGATTCATGGAAACTTTCGGTACATGTCAACAACGGAAGCGGGGTTATGACCAATTGCGTGGATTGTCATTTACCACCCAAGGAAAATACCTGGAAACATTACACGTCGAAAGCGGCCATCGGATTGCGCGACGTTTGGGGATATCTGACTAAGGACACTGCCGACTTTGATTGGGATCAAAAATCGCAATTGGAATACGCCGTTAAATACATTCCCAACGAATCGTGTGTGAAATGTCATCAGAATCTGTTTCCTGAAGGAGTAACCGACGATGCGGTTACAGCACATCTTTATTATGAAGAGAACGCAGAAAAGCTCGATTTGCAATGCATTAGTTGCCACTTGGATGCCGGGCACTATAATCCAAATTACATTCACGGGAAAATGACGGGAATTCCCATTGCGGCAAATCAGGTTGTGGATACCGGTAAGTTCTATAAAGAGCCTGCCGTTGTAACCAGATTCGAAAATTTCATCGAACAGATACCCGGAACGGCCGTTTCTTTCAAAATGGTTGCTATCAAAGGGGGAAAGTTCAACATGGGAAGTCCCGAAAAAGAGCCGTTTCATAAACCGGACGAGTCGCCTGTTCACGAAGTAACCCTCAGCCCTTTCTTTATGGCCGAAGTAGAAACAACATGGGACGAATATTGGGCTTTCTACACCCAAACGATGAGCGAAGGACGCACACCTCCGGAAGTGGTTTATGAAAATAATCTGAAAGCCCTCGATGTAGACGCTATTTCGGGGCCAACGCCACCTTTCGGATTTCCTGACCAAGGATGGGGATCGGGTGACAGACCGGCCATCACGATGACGCACTATGCAGCTGAAGTATTTTGCCAGTGGCTATCGAAAAAAACCGGGAAAAAATATCGCCTTCCAACCGAAGCCGAATGGGAGTATGCCGCTCGAGGTGGCACGCAATCGCCTTATTTCTTTAGCGGCAATCCGAAGCAGTTTTCCGATCATGGGTTCCTGAGGAATATTTTCAAACCCAAAACCGACAGCATCAGTTCATATGTCATTTATGCAAAAAACAGCAACAATCGCACACAACCGCCTTCAGCCGTATTGCCTAATCCTTTCGGACTGAAAAACATGTTAGGCAACGTGATGGAATATTGTGCCGACAAATACGATCCGGAGGCCTATGGCAAGTTGGCCGGAGCTACAAATCCGCTCGTTACGCAGGGCGAAGAATGGGTTGTTCGCGGAGGAAATTATACTTCGGATGCAGCCGATGTGAGATGTGCCTCTCGCGACTTTACTAAAAATGATGCTTGGCTCAAAACAGATCCGCAACAGCCTAAAAGTATCTGGTGGTATTCAGATATCAAAGGCATCGGATTCAGAGTCGTTTGCGAACCGGACTCGTCCATTTTGAAACAATTGACAAAATAATTTCAATATTTTAATTTAATTCTTATGAAAAAGGAACATAACTTAACCAGAAGAACATTTCTGAAAACATCTGCAGTTGCAGGGACTGTAGGTATGATTGGTACGGGAACAACAAGTTTTCTGACTTCTTGCAGTGGAGGCGAAACAGGGAAAAAAGGGGCCAATGTACCTCTGAAAGAACCCGGAAGCTATTATATCCCCAATTTGGTGGATATGGCAACCGACGGAAAAGAGTTGAAAGCCGGAGTGGTTGGTTGCGGTGGCCGTGGTTCGGGCGCAGCCTTTAACTTTCTGAACGCAGCCAACGGAGTTACAATTATCGCATTAGGCGATGTGTTTCAGGACAAAGTGGACGAATTGGCCGACAAGTTGAAAAAAGAAAAGAATATCGACATTCCGGCCGATAAGCGTTTTGTGGGTTTGGACGCCTACAAACAGGTTATCGACAGCGGAATCGATATCTTGATCGATTGTACGCCTCCATTCTTTCGTGCCGAACATTTCAAATACGCCGTCGAGAAAAGCAAACATTGCTTCCTCGAAAAACCATTGTTTGTCGATGCAGTAGGTTATCGAACCGTGATGGCAACAGCAAAACAGGCACAAGCCAAAAATCTGACTGTGGTAACCGGCACACAACGCCATCATCAACGCAGCTATGTAGAATCTTACCAACAGATTATGAATGGAGCCATTGGCGAAATCACCGGAGGCGTTGTTTATTGGAATCAAAGCATGTTGTGGTATCGCGATCGTCAACCCGGATGGAGCGATTTCGAATATATGGTACGCGACTGGGTAAATTGGAAATGGCTTTCGGGCGATCATATTGTAGAACAACATGTTCACAACATTGACGTTTTTACATGGTTCAGCGGTTTGAAACCGGTGAGTGCCGTTGGGTTCGGTTCGCGTCACCGCCGCGTAACAGGCGATCAATTTGACAACTTCAGCATCGATTTCGTCATGGAAAACGGCATTCACATGCATAGCATGTGCCGTCAAATTGACGGATGTGCCAACAATGTAAGCGAATTTATTCAGGGTACGAAAGGCTCCTGGTCGAGTGCCGAAGGTCATGTCATCAAGGATTTGGCAGGCAACGTGGTTTGGAAATACGACGAAGAAGCCGAAAAAGCCAATTACAAACAAACAGACCCATACACATTGGAGCACGTCAATTTGATCAATTGCATTCGCTCGGGAAAACCCATCGAACAAGCCTCCGAGACGGCTGTCGCCAATATGGCTGCCTTGATGGGACGCGAATCGGCTTACACCGGCCAAGAAACAAAATGGGAAACACTTACCGCCGCACAACTCGATTACACACCCAAAGATTTGAATATGGGAAAAATGAATATGTCGGGATTTACAGTTCCTGTTCCAGGTAAACCTCTTGAAAATAAATAATCGTTACCTATAGAATTAACTTATCCAAAATGACACTAGACAGAAGAAACTTCATTAAGACTTCACTTGTCGGAACGGCCCTCTTATCCGCAGGTGGTCTATCTCATATCAAAGCGGCTACGCCGGTCAAAAAGGATAAACCTCCCACGAAAGCCAAACTGAATCTTTCTTTTCAGGAAGGGATTCCTCCCGGACAAAATCTGAACGAAAAATTCGATTTCATGGAAAAACACGGCGTGGTTGGATTTGAACCCGGCGGACGTGGTTTGAAAAATCGGATCAAAGAAATTCAGACGGCATTGAAAGGCCGCAATATCAAAGTGAGTGCTATCTGCGCCGGATTCGACGGATTTATTCTTTCCACCGATCCGGCCATTCGCAAGCAGTGTCGTGATACGATGGAAGAGATCATTGCCGCTGCCGGCGAATTGGGGTCAACGGGTGTAATCATCGTGCCGGCTTTCAATAATCAAGTTCCGGCGATGCCTCACACGCAAGAAACGCGAGACTTTTTATGCGAACAGTTCAACGAAATGGGCAATTTTGCCCGGCAACATGGGACGACTGTTATTTTTGAGCCCCTCAACCGAAAGGAAGCATTTTATCTTCGTCAGGTAGGTGATGCGGCTTCCATTTGTCGGGATATCAACAATCGGGGCGTGCGCTGCATGGGCGACTTCTGGCACATGACATGGGAAGAAAACTCCGATATGGGCGCTTTTATTTCGGCCAGCGAATATTTGCAGCATGTGCATATTGCAAGTCGCAAGCGACGCAGTATGCCGGGCGAAGATGGCACCGCCGACAATTACGTGAACGGATTTCGCGGATTGAAGATGATCGGGTACGATAAATACGTCAGTTTCGAGTGCGGTTGTCAGGGTGATCGCAATACGGTTGTTCCCGCAGCACTCGAATTGCTCCGCAAACAATGGGACGAAGCATAATTTGCAATTATCTCTAACAATTCTTTGATGAAAATGGGTGAAAGAGCAATCGTTCACCCATTTTTGTATGAAATGAAGAATGACTTGATGGTGCTACAATATGGTGAAATCAGACGCAGGAAAATTGAGAATGACGGGTATAAGTCAAAAGCAGGCTGAGATCTTCTGAAAGATCGAATATGATTAGCTTATTCCGGTTTCATCACCACACCTATTTTTTTCCTTCCACTGATTTTGATCACAATCGGCTTGTCGAAATGGACATGACGGATAAATTCCGTTTCGTTGGCAGCCGGAAACTTTTCAAGAAATGTTTCATCGAAAAATCCATCGTTCTGCAGATAAGGATTGACGGTGAAATATCCAACACCGAACGAGGTAAGGTTTTGAAAAAAATGAGTTCCCTGACTGGGTTCGATACGATAGTGCTCCAAACCGCACTCCACGATCACTCTGGCCTGGCTGATGTGTGGCCATTTCACAGGGATACCGAGCCA
>ERZ795051.4284-NODE-4284-length-13543-cov-5.326290_pt1 | contig 13543 bp, 9 predicted proteins | sample MGYA00375135_ERZ795051 | MGnify/ENA primary metagenome ERZ795051 (study PRJEB30180, sample SAMN05720222) | activated sludge metagenome | isolation source: Anaerobic digester | place: Japan | collected 2015-05-26 ... | reverse complement strand
ACTCCCACGGAAGCCCGCGGATAATCTGGTTGCCGTCCGAGTCGAAGAACTGACTAAGCCCGGTGTTGTACGGGGCGGTTGTGCACCCGCCGAGGTACCCGGCTTTCTCCACCAGCAGGACACTGGCTCCTGTCCGTGCCGCGGCCACGGCGGCGATGAAGCCGGATGTTCCACCGCCCACCACAACCACGTCGGCGTCCGCCGTGACGGGAAGGGTTGTGGCGGGGAGGTTGATGGTCTTTTGACCGCATTCATGGGCCATGGTCCTCTCCTTTGCCGGTGAACCCCCGATTCCGCTTGTCTGAAACGCACAGGCGCCGCTCATGGAGGCTTCAAGTCAATAAGGAATCTCCGCATCCAGCCCCCGAATCGGTTCCGTGGAGCGAATGCGCAGCAGACCGTGATCTTTTTGCATCAACGTTCCTACCCGGACACCATCCGGAAACAGAGCCTTCGACTCCGGGTGGTTGTTTCGAAGGTTCCACCCTATGCAACCCTCAATGTGCCTGAGCAGCGACCGTCCAACATCCGCTTCCGCAAAAAAAACGTTGAGGACGGAGAGGTACTCGAGTACTTTTTCGTTGATCCTCTTGTACTCCTCCACAGCCTGCAAGGGCCCTTCTTCGGGCAGCTTCCTACACATTCCAGGCCAGATGAGTTCGCTCACACCCGTTTGCGCCTTTTCGGCGTTGAATATGCCGTAATTGAGCCCCAGGACCTGAATGAGATGCTCACGCTGGCGTTTTGCGAACGCGCTCGTCTGGCCGATGTAATGGATCATGTGCGTGCCGTCGTGCTGTTTGACGGTCCACAGGTACACGCCGGGAGACGCGGCGCAAGGAGCCTCGAAAACCGACCGATCCCGACCGACGAAGCGATAGGGGCCCTTGAAGTCCAGTTCTAACGTAGATGACGGCATTTATGTGGTTCCCTTCCCGACGGGCGCGACGGAACGCGCCCCTCCAAAAGCCGCCCCGCCATCAGGTGTGCGCGTTGCCCTTCCAAGCGCCATAGTCCGCCATCGCGGACTCATATGACGGGGAACGCACAGGCCCTTTCAGGAGCGGGTCGTTCACGCTCTCCATCCACTCCCACAGCATGGTGTCGAGGCGCACCTTGATATCCGCGTATTCGGGCTTTGAAGCGACGTTTTCAAACTGGTTCGGATCGGCCTCCAGATCGTACAGCTCCACCTGTGGTATGCCCCGCTTCGCCAGCACCTCTTCGAAACACACCGGCACGGTGGCGAAATCGATCGGGGCGTCGAAATGGCGGATCAGCGAGTAACGACTGGTCCGCACACACCGGGACTGCGACTTGTGGTAGAGGGCGAATATGGCCTCGCGCACGGGTTCGGAGCATTCGCCTCGCAAACTGGCGGCGAAACTCCTGCCGTGGAGGCCGCCCGGAACCGGTATTCCCGCCAGATCGAACAGTGTGGGGAGGTAATCCACATTGCTGAGGAGTAGATCACACGTTGTGCCGCCGGTCGCGCCGGCCCCCGGGTACCGCACGATGCACCCGATGGCGACGCCGGGGTCGTAGAGAAACCACTTGGCGCGCGGCATCTCGATCCCGTGGTCGGTGGTGAAGACCACAATGGTGTCGTCTTGGAGGCCGCTCTTGCGCAACGCTTCCACGATGAAGCCGACCGCCTCATCCACGTGGCGGATTGCGCCCTGAAAGGCCGCCATGGCCTTCCTCGACGATTCACAATCGGCAAGATACGGTGGTACTTCCACCCCGCGCTCGTCATCAGGCTTCACCCCGCCGTGATCAAACGGGGTGTGGGTCTGGAAAAACCCGACCTGCGCATAGAACGGCGCCGGTTCCTTTCCTCGAGAACGCAGTAAATCCGCCACGTCGGCGGCAATTACCTTCGCGGACGGGAAACCTTGCCCCCGGATGGAGTCGAACGCCAGACGGGGCAGTTCGTCCGGAACGACTTCATGCTGGATGCCGAACAGGTGCGTTGTGTAGCCTGCCGCCTTGAGCAACTGGCTCATGTGACGCACGTCATCTCGGATGCGCCAGCGGAAGGGGTACCCGCAGAGGTGCATGAGGCCGTGCGTCTGCGGGTAAAGACCGGTAAGCTGCGTGGCCCGACTCGCGCTGCAGATCGGCACGGCGGCGAAGTAGTTGGTGAGGCGAACACCCTCGGCGGCCAGCGCATCGATGGCGGGGGTGTGGAGCGTCGGATGCCCGTAGCAGCCGAAATGGCGCCCGGAATCGTGCGTGGTGATCTGCAGAATGTTGGGGTGTCTGCCCATGGCTTGCTCCTTTCCCCTGCTGTGCAAAATGGCGATTACGGATGCCCAGCCCAACCCCCGCGTACGCCCTTCCGCCGGTACCCTACCGCCGGGTGACCTCGATCAAGCTGTGGCGACGCGGGGTGTTCGTGTCAAGTGTTTCTGTGAAAAAAGTTCAATCGGGGTACGCGGGCTGCGGGCTCTGGGGTGCGACAACAAGTTGAGGATATTGAGGATAGGAACTTGAGACAGGGAGACGATGGCTGCCGACTCGTACCTTCCTGCCGCCACATTGAACGGTGGAGGAGGTGCGGGGAGGGTCTTCGGCATTATTGCGCCGGGCGGGGTTCTTCCGGTTCCGGGTTTTCCGAAACACCGTCGCGGTTGCGATTTTGAAGGGTGCGCAACTCCTGTTCGAAGCGAACCATGTCGCGCTGGAGGGCGTCGAGCTTCAGCATGATAGGGTCGCCGATTCCGGTGTGCTCAAGCGCGGAAGCGACGCGTGCGCCGCGCTGCCTCACCACGCGGCCGGGAACGCCCACCACGGTGCTGTCATCAGGAACGTCTTTGAGGACGACGGCGTTGGCACCGATGTAGACGTTGTTGCCAATCGTGATGTTGCCGAGAACCTTCGCGCCCGCGCCCACCACAACGCCATTTCCCAGCGTCGGGTGGCGCTTGCCGGTTTCTTTTCCCGTTCCCCCCAGCGTAACGCCTTGATACAGCGTGCAATCGTCCCCGACAATCGCCGTCTCGCCAATAACGACACCCATTCCGTGGTCAATGAAGAACCCGCGGCCAATCTGTGCGCCCGGATGGATCTCGATGCCGGTCAAAAAGCGCCCGATCTGGGAGAGCAACCGGGGAATGAACGGGACGCCATGCCTGTGGAGAAAATGCGCCACGCGATAGTTCCACAGAGCGTGGAGCCCGGCGTAGGTGAAAACCACCTCGAAGACGCCCCAGAAGCCACGGGCTGCGGGATCGCGTTCAAAAACCGCCTTGACGTCGCGAAACATACGTTCTGGCTCCTTTTGCCCGGCGCGCCGGGCGCCCTGGCGCATCGTCTGCAGTCGGACTAGAAGAATACTCGGCGCGTGCGGGCGATGTCAATCGGCCGGATCGCTCTCGCGGGCCACGGCGTGGCTCCGCCGGGTGCAACGCTTGACTTGGCCGCGCACGGGCGGTATTCTCACATTTCTCAACGAGTCTTTGAGCGGATGCAATCTGCTCTAATCTCTACCACCATTACCCCCCGAGGCGGCGAGGAAGTTCCGATTTCGGGCGGGCGGCATCACGATTTCCGCGTGATTCAACCAGAGGGATTGTGGCATGAGTGACAAACGGGTAACCCGTTGGCTCGCGTTCCTGATGTTCCTTGTCGTGTTCGGGATCTATTTCCGGACTATGGCACCGACGACATCCTTCTGGGATTGCGGGGAGTTCATCGCATGCTCGTTCACGCTGGGAATCCCTCATCCACCGGGGTCCCCGCTGTTCATCATGCTGGGCCGCGTGTTCTCGATGTTCCCGATCGAGGGGTTCCTGAAGGCGTGGGGATGGCTTCCGGAATACGCCGACGGTGCCGCGCGAGTGAACATCATGTCCCCGTTAGCCGGCGCTCTTTCGGCGTTGTTCTGTTACCTCGTCATTCTGCGTCTGATCCGCGGCTGGCAGGGCCCTCTCGGAACCGTGAAGGAACGCTGGTCGGACCATGTCGGCGCGGTGGCAGGCACACTGATTTTCGCGCTGGCGGATTCCAACTGGTTCAACGCAGTTGAGGGCGAGGTGTACGCGTACGCCATCTTCCTCATGATGCTGGCGCTGTATCTCGGCCTCGTGTGGGCCGATTCGATTGGAAAACCGATTCACCTGCCGCTTGCCCTGTTCCTGGCGTATCTCATGGGACTGGCCAGCGGGCTCCACCTGTTGTGTCTGCTTGTGCTCCCCACCATCGCGTTCATCGGCCTTTTCACGTATGTCAAGGACCGGTATGACGCGTGGAAGATCGTCGGCGCCGCGGCCCTGCTGGTTATCGGCGCGTACTTCGCGATGCATGCGATGAATGCGCGCCGTCTGCTCGGCGACGAATGGGCGGAACCGGCGTCGCTGTACGGCCTCAGCGAAGACCCCATGGCCTACCTGCAGATCAGCATCGTGCTGGCAGTGATTTTCGGCGTGGCCGGCGTGGTGGTGACGTTCCTTACGAAGACGGTGAAAACTCGCGACATCTGGGCGGCGATATTCGTTGCCGGAGCCGCGGCGGCAACGGTTCAGTCGCTTACGGGAGTGTTCTTCTGGGTTGAAAATGTGCAACCCTTCCCGACCTCGCGCGTGGTTGGCGCTCTCGGGTTGCTGGTGATCCTGTACTTCCTCTCGCAAAGCCGGGAGCGACCCTCCATTCCCATCCTGAAGGGGTATCACCTTCTGGTCGGAATGTTGCTTCTGGTGGTGGTCGGATATTCCACGTACCTCTTCCTCATGATCCGGTCGGGATTGAACCCCACGATTGACGAAAACAACCCGGAGAACTGGAAGAACCTCTTTGACTTCCTTGCCCGCAAGCAGTACGGCAATGAAGACATGTCCATGATCATCTTCAGCCGCAAAGCCAGCATGCAGTATCAGTTCTGGGACATGTTCATCAAATACCTGCTGCACCAGTTCCCCATGAGCATCTCCGGAGCTCTGTTCGACTGGAAGCTCACGTTCAGGTCGGCAATGGAGGTTTCTTACTTCGGGATGCGTGTGCCCGATTTCCCGCTCCTGCTCATGTTCCTTGGCCTCGGGTGGCACTTCAATGCTGATAGAAAGCGCTTTTTCGGCATGCTCGCCCTGTTCATCATCTCTGGTCTGGGGCTGGTGATCTATCTGAACATGCCCGATCCGCAACCGCGTGAGCGGCATTACGTGTTCACCGGCGCGATTTCGGTGATGGCGATCTGGATGGGCATGGGGGTGACCGGCCTCATTCGGACGGCGGCGTCGTGGCTGCCTGCGTCCGTGCCTGAATGGCTTCGGACGAAATTCCTCCCCGTCCTGATGGCCCTTATCGGGTTTGTCGTGCCGGTCTGGTTCCTGCTGGGCTACCCGCTCGTGGACGAGTATTCCGGCGATTTCAGCGTGCGTTATTCCAACTTCGTCAAACACGACCGCAGGTATGACACGGTCGGTTACGACTACGCGTACAACATCCTCCAGTCGTGTGATAAGGACGCCGTGCTGTTCACCAACGGGGATAATGACACCTTCCCGCTCTGGTACGTTCAGGAAGTGGCCGGCGTGCGGAAGGATGTGCGGGTGGTCAACCTGAGCCTTTTGAACACCGACTGGTACATCCAGCAGCTGCGGGATAACGAGCCGAAACTTCCCATGAGCGCGAGCTGGACGAACGACTGGATCACCAACACCCTGTGCGGCAACACGCTTGAATCGCTTATCAGTTCGGGCCGGATTGATCTCACTCCGAATGGCACGCCGTACGACGAGAATGGCCGCGTGGTGGGCTGGGTGACAAAACCCGTGACGGCGGGAAGGGTGGATTCTGCGTACGTCGAGCTGAAAAACGGCGAGATCCGGCGCGGCATCCTCGGGGTTCCGATTACCGGCAGCACGGTGCTGAAGGAGTACGGCAAGGCCGCGTGGGATACGATTCCGGATGCGGAGGTGCGTGTTCGGTTGATTGGTCAGTCCTTCCCCGGAATCACGTGGGATATGCCGGCTTCGCCTGAGTACCGCGTGCTTCGTGTGCAGGACGTGATGATTTTCAAGATCCTCGACTGGGTGAAGTGGCAACGGCCCGTCTACTTCGCAGTCACCGTGGCGTCCGATAACCTGATCGGCCTCGACAAGTACCTGCGGATGGAAGGCATGGTTCTTCGAATCACCAACCAGGTGGACAGCACCTACATGGAAGGGCGTGGCTCGTACGCACTCGACATCGAGCGCTCAAAGCACAATCTGGACAACGTATACCAGATCCGGAACATGATGGACCAGCGGATTTACAAGGACGACAACATGCTGAAGCTGGTCTCAAACTACCGCTCCGCCTACCTGCGGCTGGCGGAGAAGCAGATCGATACGGGTGACACACTGGGTGCCCGGGAGACGCTCGTGAAGTTCAACCAGCGCCTCCCGCGCGATTGGCGCGGTGCGTACTACGGCGCCACGGTTGCCCGTCGGGGCGGCGCACAGCTTGACAGCCTGACACAGGGGTATCTGCGGGAAGCTTCCCAGGCGTTGCTGAACGAACTGCCCACCATGCACGTGTTCGACATCTACTCGCTGGAACGTGTTCGCATGACGGCGCAGTTGCTCCGTTCCACCGGCCAGGAGCAGGAGGCGATCAGGCTACTGTTGGCCACGGATCCCTATCTGCAGAAACCGTCCCCGCTTTCCGGCATCTCAAGCGCGGACCGTATCGGCCTGTTTTTCGAGGCTTCGACGATTTATGACCAGGTCGGGGACATTCAGAATGCGCGGGAAATGCTCGAGCGCTGCCGGAACCTGCTGATGGTGATTCCCAATACCGCCGAAGCGAACCAGGAATTTGCGCGGACGTTCCGAACGGACGCCATGACGCTGGCCGGCGAAGTGAACCGCCGCATCGCGGATCTGGAACAGAGAGCACGCCAGACCACACCTCGAAGCGATTCGCTGCCGGGTCGGTGAAAGAGCGCGGGAAAAGGGTCATTCCGGTTTCAAGGGAAAGGCTGCCCTTCACAAAAAGGCGGCCTTTCGAAGAAAGGGAGCACGATCGCACGGGATGACGTGTCCGTCGTGATTCCGCACTATGCGGGATCGCAGCTTTTTGAATGCCTTGAGGCGCTGTTTTCAGATACGGACGCACCGGGAGAGGTGCTGGTGGTGGATGACGCGTCCACCGACGGCACCTCGGAGGTGGCACAGCGGCGCTATCCCGGCATTCGGCTACTTCGAAACAAGACAAACCTCGGTTTTGTGGGCGCGTGCAATCGCGGGCTGGCGGAAGCGGCGGGCGCATACGCCGTTTTGTTGAATGACGACGCTCTCCCGCAACCGGGCTGGTTGCAACCGCTGCGCGAACGCATGGAACGTGACCCGCAGATCGCCGCGTGTCAGCCAAAAATCCTCCGCGCGCACAACTCCGCGATTTTCGACTATGCTGGCGCGGCGGGTGGTCTCCTCGACTGCTACGGGTACCCCTTCGCGCTGGGCCGCTGGTTTGACGTGTGCGAAGCGGACGCCGGTCAGTACGACGCCCCGCGGGAGATCATGTGGGCATCCGGCGCGGCGATGATGCTGCGCATGAGCGTGTACCGTGATATCGGCGGGCTGGAGCCGGTGTTCCAGATGCACATGGAAGAAATCGACTGGTGCTGGCGCGCAAGGGTGGCCGGGTATCGCATTGTCAGCGTGCCGGAATCGAGGATCCTTCATTACGGCGCCGCAACGTTGAAAGCGGAATCCCTTCGCAAGATGTATCTTAACCACCGGAACAGCCTCCTATTGCTCGTGAAGAACTACGAGGCGCGAACGCTTGCGCGCGTGCTGCCTGTCCGCCTTCTGCTTGAGCTGGTGACCATTTTCGGGGGACTCGTCTCACTGAACTGGCGGCGTGCACTGGGCGCGGCGTGGGGGCTGGTCGGCGCGGTGGCGGCATTACCCCGGATTCTGCCCGCACGGGCACAGGTGCAGAGGCTCAGGCGCGTCCGCGACCACGAAATCGCTCGCTATCTGTATCAGGGCAGTATCGTCCTTCGCTGGCTCCTTCGCCAGGGTGCTCCCGCGGAGATTCCGGGAGCCGGCGCATGAGCTGGTGGCGCTCTCCGTGGGTCAGCCGCGTTCTCAAGCTTCTGGTCAGCGTCGTGCTGATCGGGGGGATTGTCTGGCAGGTCGGACCGGATGCCGTTTTGCCGACTTCCTTCTCATGGTGGTACGGTATCGCGGCGGTCGCGGTGTTTGTCCTCAGCAACCTGCTTGGGGCCTACCAGTGGAACCTGCTTCTGAAAATCGCGGGAATTGAGCTCCCCGAACGCGTTGTCACGCGCGCCTATTTCATCTCCCTGTTTTTCAATAACTTCCTCATCGGCAACGTGGGTGGTGACGTACTGCGCGCGTTCGAAGTCCGGAAAAACGCGTCTCCCGGACTGACCCACACCACTGCTTCGGGTGTCGCCACCATCGTGATGGATCGCTTCCTCGGGTTCTTCACCATGATGATCTTTGCGGGCGCCGCAGCTCTTTTCACGGAAGAGCATTCGGAGTTTGGCGCTCTGATCGCGGCGGTTCTCGGCAGTTTCGTGGTGCTGGGCGTCCTGATCACGAGCCGGCGCATTGGGACGCGCGTAGATGCGTGCGTGGTGGGCCTGCTGCCCGAACGCGTGTCGCGAACGATTACCGGGCTTCGCGCCGGCTTCGTGGCGATGCGGGCCCGCTGGGTCGTGCTGGGAATGGCGGCAGCCGTTTCGTTTCTTGTTCAGGGGTTGCGGATTTACGTGCATTACCTGTGCGCGTTGTCCATCGGGGTGGATATCCCGTTAATTTACTTCTGGACGTTCATCCCGCTTATCGGGGTTGCCGCGGCGATTCCGATAAGTTCGGGTGGACTCGGGCCCCGGGAATGGGCAGCCAAATGGCTTTTCACGACGCTGCCCGGGGTCGGCGCGGGGGGAGTGGTAGCCATGGAGCTTCTGGCACACGTGACGGCACTTGCCTCAAGCCTTCCCGGCGCCGTGGCGTTTGTCCTCCGGAGGGAATCCACGCGCCCGCCTGAGCCTTCACAGGACCTCTCCACAGGATGACACTCATGTCTCCACGGACAGTCTCGATCGTGATCCCCTTGCTGGACGAGGAAGAAAGCCTCCGTCCGCTTCACGAAGCAATCACCAGGGTGGTGGATCGCGAGGGATATGTCGCGGAGATCGTGTTTGTTGACGACGGGAGCCGTGACGGTTCCTTCTCGGTTATCCGTGAACTTGCGGAGAAGGATCCACGTGTCAAGGCGGTGCGGTTCCGGCGCAACTTCGGAAAATCAGCCGGGCTGGCAACGGCGTTTCGGGTTGCCACGGGCGATATCGTGGTTACGATGGACGCTGATCTCCAGGACGATCCGGAGGAGATTCCGAATCTCATCGCGAAGCTGGACGAGGGATACGATCTCGTTACCGGCTGGAAGGTGATCCGCCACGACCCGATTTCAAAAACCCTGCCGTCCAAGGTTTTCAACGGGGTGACGTCTTTCATCACCGGTATCAAGCTGCACGACTTCAACTGCGGCCTGAAGGCCTACCGCCGCGAATTGACGAAAAGCATTCGCATGAAGCGGGGAATGCACCGGTTCGTTCCGGCTCTCGCGCACTGGCAGGGGTTTCGCGTGGCAGAGATACCGGTTCAGCACCACCCCCGCAGGTTCGGAAAGAGCAAATTCGGCGCGAAACGCTTCGTGGACGGATTCCTCGACCTGCTCACCGTGGTGCTGTTGACGCGCTATGTCAGCCGCCCCCTCCATTTCTTCGGCTGGGTAGGAACGTTTCTCATGGTAGGTGGCGTGGCGATTGAGGGATACATCGCGTACCTGCGGCTGGTGCACGGATGGATCATGAACCGCTATCCTCTCCTGTGGCTCGGCGTGCTGATGATTATCGTCGGCCTGCAGATGCTCTCCACAGGTCTGCTGGCGGAACTGGTGGCAAACGTGAAGGGGGATGACGGAGAGGTCTCCATTCTCGAAACCATTCGGGCGGAGGGAGTATAGCCCGACCGCCCGATATGCGCGACCCTCTCTCGTTGCGTAGACATGCCCTCCCACGCGCTTCCCAAAAGGCTCACCGTTGTGTCACCGGGCAGTCTCCCCGCGAGGGTAGACAACGCCTTCCGTTTTCGTTGGGTCGCGTGTTCGCCTTTGCCGGGTGATATCCCTCCCGCGCGCCCCCAAGCCGATGACGAGAGCCATTCGCAAGTCCGACAACCCTGCAGTCACACGGAGTTGACAGATGTTCAGCCTGAATGCGCGCATGGCGCGGCCGCGAATCGGCCTGCTGCCGACCGGGCACTACTACTACTGGCAGCAATTTCCCGAGCTGAGGGCCAAAGGCCTCGCCATGTACGGCAGGCTGCTGGAGCGTCTCGGAACGTTCGGGGATGTTATCGCGCCGGAGCTGGTGGACACGCCGGAAAAATCCGCCGCCGCGGGCGAACTCTTCCTCAAGGAGCGTGTGGACATCGTTCTGGTGTTTCCATTCGGCTACACCCCGGCCATGTGCGTTGTTCCTGCGGCGCGCTCCCTGAGCGTGCCGATCCGCATCCTCAACGCCCATGAGGACGCGTCCTACGACTACGCCAAAGCCGATACGACGGAATACCTGCACCATGAGGGCGTCTGCTGCGTGCCGGAGTACGCCTCGGCGCTGCGCACGATCGGCAAATCCTTTCGCGTGCGCACGGGAGCCTTTCGCGACGGGCGGCTCTGGGATGAGGTCGCCGCAGACTGCCGCGGCGCGGCTGCGGCGCGGGTGTTCAGGGCCCTCAACTTCGGGGTGATCGGCGAAACCTACACCAATATGGCGGATATGCCGGTCGACGAGCTGCGTCTGCTCAATGCAACGGGGAGGCTCCTGATTCGCCCCGAAGTGGAGGAGATCGAGGAGGCATACCACCACGCGACCCGCGCGCAGGTGGACGAGATGTGCGGGCAGTTCCGCGCGATGTACGACGTGGATGCGGGGGTCACCGATGAACACCTGCGCGAATCGGCGCGCATCGCGGTGGCGTTTGACGAAGTAATCATGCACCACGACCTGTCCGCATTTGGGTTCTACTGGTGGGGAATGAAGGAGGCGGTGACGCAACTTCGGGCCCAGGCCGCGCTTGCCGTGTCGCGCCTTGCCGCGCTGGGAAGGCCCGGCGTCACCGAGGGCGACGTGAAAACCGCGATGGCCATGAAACTGCTCGATCTGCTCGGCGCCGGTGGTATGTTCGTCGAGTTCTTTTCGATGGATTTCGACGAGAACTTCATCCTGATGGGGCACGACGGTCCGAGCAACATCAACGTTGCGCAGGACCGCCCGAAGCTTTCGTTCCTCGAGGTGCACCACGGGAAATCGGGCAGCGGGCTCGGCATCGACTTCCACATGAAGGAAGGGCCGGTGACACTGGTGAACCTGACGCAGGTGGATGCCGGCGAGTCGTTCAAACTCATCACGACAGCCGGGGAAGTGGTGCCGGGGAACATTCTCTCAATCGGTAACCCGAACTGCCGCGTGCGGGTGGAGCGGCCGATTCACGAGTTCATGGATGCGTGGTGCCAGCAGGGCCCGTCTCATCACATCGCACTCGGCATCGGTGATCACACGGCGGAGGTGGAAGCCTTCGCCGAGGCGATGGGTTTCCGGTATGTGAGGGTGTAGCGCGCGGGTCGTCGAGTGGCGTGGCGATAGCCGCGTTGTATCGAGACGACCGCCACGCTTACGCCTTGATCGCGCCCGTGGCGATGCCTTCGACAAAATAGCGCATGGTGACCGAGAAGAGGAGGATCAGGGGAAGTGACGCGATGGCGTACCCCGCCATCAGCGGCCCCCACGAGGTTGAGTGCTGCTTTGTCAGGTACGCAAGCCCGATGGAGACGGTTTTGAAGTTATCAGCAGCCACCAGTGGCCAGATGTAGTCGTTCCAGACGAACACCACCGTCATGATGGCGAGCGTGCCGAGAATGGATTTGGAAAGCGGCAACGCGATGCTCCAGTATTGCCGGATGTCGCTCGCCCCGTCCATCTGCGCCGCTTCGAACAGCTCTTTCGGCAGCCCCGAAAAGAATGTGCGCAGGATGTACACCTCAAGCACCTGGCGCGATGCGACGTAGAACAGGATCAGCGCCCACGCGGTGCCTACAAGGCCGAGCCTCAGCGCAAGCACGTACTGGGGAATGAGGTTGAGAATGCCGGGAATCATCAGAAGCACGATCAACGCATAGAACAGCGGCGTTTTGCCGGGGAACTCATACCGCGCGAACACATACGCCGTCAGCGAACTCAACGTGAGACTTACCACCGTCACTACCGCCGCGACGACAAGAGTGTTGATGATATACGGGGACACCGCCTCCCAGCCTTCCACGTAATTCTGCCACTGGAACGGGGAAGTCGGATAAAGGATGTTATCGAGGAACTGGCGCAGGTCCTTCAGACTGATGCTGATCATCACCCAGAACGGCACAAGCACAAAAAACGCCGCACCTGCCAGCAATGTGAACTTTGCGGCTTCCGCACGCCTGCTAGTCAATGCCATACTGAGCCTTTGCCACGTTCACTTCCAGACCACGCGTCTACCTCTCATGACGCCTCGTGCGTGCGGAAATACCGCATGTTGAGCACCGTCAATCCGAGTATCACAAGAAACATCACCACGCCGATGGCCGACGCATAGCCCATCTGTGCGTACCGGAAGGCGGTGTTGTACATGATGAGCCCCGGGACCGTGGTGGCATCGGAGGGGCCGCCTCCCGTCATGATGAGCACCCGTCCGTAATCCTGCACGCCCCCGATAATGCCGAGAATCAGCATCAGTTTCACCTGCCCGAGGATCATCGGCAGTTCGACCCGCACAAGCCGCTGCCACGCGCTTGCGCCGTCAATCAGCGCGGAATCGTTCAGGTCCCTGGGTATTCGTTCCAACCCCGCGAGATAGATGAGAAGGGCGATGGGGTTGATATACGGGAACCCCATGAACATGAGACTTGGCATGGCAAGGCGCGTGTCCGCCAGCCAGGTCGGACCGTCGAATGGCGAAGGAATGATTCCGAGCCCGGCCAGCGCCCGGTTCAAAAGGCCCACCTGCGGGTTATAAATGAACATCCACAGGAGCATGCCCACCATACCGGGCACCACCATCGGGATCACGAATACCATCCGGAACCAGTACTGCACGCGTTTGTTCCGCAGGTGGTACAGGACTACCGCAAGCAGAATTGACGGAATCTGCAGGACAAGGTTCGCCGAGACGAACAGAAGCATGTGCCACGAGGCAACCAGAAGGTCCCGGTCGTTCAGGAAGATTCGGCGGAAATTCGCAAGGCCGACGTAGTCCTTTATGTTCGAACCGTTCCAGTTGAAGAACGAATGATAGATTGCGCTCAGCGAGGGGTAGTACGCGAAGATTCCGATGAAGACGAACGTCGGCAGGATGTACACATACAGCCGCGCGCCGTAGTACCATGGCATGCGTCCGTCGCCGGACGTACGCCCGTGAGCAGCACTGTCCATCGAGAGGACCGCTTCTGAAAGGGAATGGCCTGCGTTGTGTGCGCAAAGAAATAT
>ERZ795051.4270-NODE-4270-length-13579-cov-4.323795_pt1 | contig 13579 bp, 9 predicted proteins | sample MGYA00375135_ERZ795051 | MGnify/ENA primary metagenome ERZ795051 (study PRJEB30180, sample SAMN05720222) | activated sludge metagenome | isolation source: Anaerobic digester | place: Japan | collected 2015-05-26 ... | reverse complement strand
AAAAGTAATAGCACTTAAGATAGAGATTTCAATACTTCTGTAAATTCATCGAGTGATTTTGCTTTTAAAAAGGGATTTTTTTCTTTTTCTTCTTTTAGTGAACGAAATGGAACTGCACCATAATTATGGCCTGAAAATATTAAGTTAGAGTCTGGAAGGTTTTTTATCTTTTGAAGAGAATCAAACATTATCCGCGGTTTACAATAACCAATATAATCTATGAAGAGAGTATCTCCGGTAAATATGCCTAAATTATCTGACAAGCGGTATGTGATACTATCCTCAGTATGTCCCGGCGTATAAATAGCCTCTACAAATACTGAACCAAGGGGGATTTTTTCTCCATCGTTAATGTTATAATCTTTCTTGAAAGGCAATTTTGGATGCCCTGCGACTTTCGCACGGAAAAATTTTTGAATATCATTTAAACCGGAAATATGGTCGAAATGTCCGTGAGTGAGTAAAATGTATTTTGCTTTAATTCCGGGTATATTTTTAATTTCTTTTTCTATCAAGTTTATATCCCCGCAGGGGTCAATGACAATGGATTCTAAAGAGTTTTTTTCAATTATTAGATAAGAAAAATTATTATCAAAACCGCCTGTCAAGATTTGTTTTACAATGAATTCAGACATAACTAAGGATAAACTTTTCCTCTCCAAATTCTATTATGTCGCCTGGGTGAACAGTTCTTTTGCTGATGCGTTCTCCGTTTACATATGTACCATTTGTGCTGTAACAATCAAGGAGCATAATGCAATTCTCATAAACAATTACCTGTGCATGTTTTTTTGAAACGGTCTTACTGTTGATAACAATATTTGCTTGAACCGGGTCTCTCCCTATAAATCCTGATTTTCCAGCGGCTGGCATATATAAGATACTCTTCTTTGTTCCGTCAGAATTTTTTGTTGCTGGTAATAGAACAAGTCTTTCCGCATTTAATTTATCTATACCGGTACTAATTTTTATTTCTGCGCTATTTTTTGTATCTGGAAGTTCAAATGTGGCAGTAGTTTTTCCAAGAGATATTGTTGAACCTCTAAGGATGAGCCTTGCCTCATTACAGGGGGCCGAATTTACGAGTATAGGAGTGGAAGGATCAAGAGGTTGGATAAAAAATTCTCTATTCTTCTCATAAATTGCTGCAATAAAGTCTGCTTCTCCAACAGTAAGGTCGGAGTATGAATGTTTTCCAATAAGGCATAATTTTTCTCTTAGAAAAGAGTGTTCTGTATCATTTATTTTTAATGCAAATTCATTATTAAAAGGAGGTCCTTGTTTGTTTAATTTTGTAGTTTTTCCATCATCATTCAGGGCTGATATGATAAAACTTGTTCCATTATTATTCATTATGAGAACTTTTTCACCTTTTTCCATTATAAAGTGGTTCAAAATTTGCCCATTAAAAGAGAATTTTGCTGATGCCCTTCCGGTATTTAATATAACCCACTTGTCGTCGCATTTTTGCAATACAATGGCTCCGGAAAAATTTGGAATAAGGCTGACAGGTAAATCCGAATCAGCATTGTTATCTGTTATAAGCACCCGTTCGCGAGTTGGTTCAAAAAGTTTTTCTTTCCATCCTGTATGTGTATAGATAAGTATCGACAGGCGTCCCGAAGCTGGTTCTGTCTTAATAATCTGTTTTTTTAAATTTATGTTTGTCGAATCCCCTTGTGGGTTTATGACATCCATATTGACCCCCAAATTTGAGTAAATATAGCTCATAACTTCTCCTTTTTCAACTATGTTTAAAGTCTTTAGAGAAGTAATGTAGCAAAATTCATACCAGAATATTTTATTTTTCCATTTTTATCTCTGAAAAAATTTTTCTCCCGCATAACGTTTTTGTAGTTCCATTAAATCCTTTTATTATTACTTCAGCTTTTTTGGGAATAGTCATACTGGCTGATAATTTTTTGCCATCATTTATTATTTTTACCCTTACTGTTCCGAAAGGTGTTGGCGCTGAGCCTGATATTTCCGGGTATGGGGAAGGTTTTGGGGAAAAGAGAATTTTTTTAAAACCAGGTTCTGCAGGTTTAATTCCAAGAAAAACTGTGATAAACTCATAGAGGGGTGATGAACTCCAGGCGTGACAATCACTTCGAGGAGCTACAGGTGTTTCAGGAAAAGTACTTAATCCAAGGTCGAGTTGTTGTTTCCAATTTTCCAATTGTTTCCAGAAATACTCAAAACAACCGGTTTTTTCCCATGCTCTGAAGAGATAAAAAGAAAAATAAAGAGTTGCTTTACTCATTTTATTATCAGAATAAAGTCTTTTCGCAAGAGATACTGCGTCATTCCCTTTCGATGCTCCTGAAATAATAGCCCATGCGTTGCAATGCTGGCTTATAAATTTTTCCCCTGGAATATCCAGGTATACTCCATCACTTGTGCGACAGAACTTGTTTACTGCAGAGATTGTTTTTTTTGCTAAATTCATAAAATATTTGGAGTCTTTTCCAATCTCGTTGGCAAGATATGAAGCATTCTGAAGAGCATAAGCATATTGTAAATTATTTATAGTAAGTGGAACGCATTTATCACGCCCCGGATTTCCCCCCGGCCATTCAGGCAACCAATCAGTAAAGTTCCAATATGGCAAATGTCCAATAAGTCCATTCGGCAACCTTCTTCTCTCAAACCAGTGTATAACGGAATAAATTCCCTCAAACAATTCGTTTATAAAATCCTTATCACCAAAGTATTCATAGTAATCTTTTATCATCATAATCCAGTATAGGCTAAAACCCGGTATAACCTGTGTCCATGAGGACGGATACCTTGATTGTGTTATGCCCTCAGCAAGTCTGGATCTATCAAAATGCTTTATGGCTTGCTTTCCTAATCTCCCATCGCCTGTTAAACTGTATGATATTAAAGCTTGAATCCTTGTGTCTCCTACATATTGCAACTGCTCATAATATGGGCAATCAAAGTAATGCTCATTTGCGCATAATCTTGCAGTATGCCAGCCTATTTCCCAGATTTTGCGAATTTCGCAATCTTTTGCATCAAAATTTGCTTTTAAATTAAAAGGATACATGCAGGTTCTGAAAGAAAAAGATTTTACTGAAAGCTTTTTATTGTCATTATTTTTAACTTCTATTTCAATAAACCTGAATGTTCTGAACCAAAAAGGTTCGAAGAGGTCTTCCAATCCACTTAAAATCAATTTATCGCTATAACCAAAGACTACTCCATTGGGATCATCCCTTTTTATCTTTTTCCCATTAACGAATAATGCTTCTGAATATCTGATAATAACTTCAACCCCTTTTTCTCCTTTTAAGTTTAGAATAGGGAATGCTGTATAAAGTTTTCCCGCGTCCAATGTAATTTTTGCATTGCCATTGATCTGTAATTCAGTTCCTGTAAGAAGAGCATTTGCTGAGTCTAAAGTTATATTCTCGGTTTTCACTATTGAAGAAAATATCTTTTTTTCCTCTTCCATTTGTGGTATTTCACGTGGAATTAACCACCATCGACTTGTAGGATTTTTAATATTTCCCTTCTGAAGTGCGGGGGAAAGTTTAATTACGGGTCTCCACGAAGGATCTATCTCAAAATTATGCACAGTTCTATCAATAAAGTTAAAGTTCACTTCTTCTTCCGGAGGACTTATTAAAAATGTTCTGAGAGAATATTCAGCATCATGAGGGCGATTTCTTACAGAGTTATCTTCTTTACAAAGCCATTGTTCTGGAGTATCAAGGGAAATAACTTTTTTGCGCCCCAAGAATATTCCTCCCGCGCACACAAACGCAAGTCCAGTTCCAGTTTCTGCAAGGGCAACTTCTTTGCCTTCAATTGTTTGGGGCTTATCTCTGAATTGAATTACTTTTGCACATAGAACATGTTTCCCTTTTGTGAGGGAGATTTCATAGTTTTCGTAATTCCAATGGTGTAGATCACTCCTGCACGGACCTCTACCAATAACTTTTCCATTTAAATATAAAATATACCTATTATCAGCGGAAACGGAAATTTTCAATCTGGCGTTTTGAATTTTTACTTCAAAGCTTTGCCTGAACCAACAATGGGAAATATTTTTCTGATGCCAGTCTGGATGTGTGCACCAAAAGATTTCTTTTTCATCAGGGAAAAACCCTTTAATCATATTTATTTCTCCTCTTCTTTATTTTTATAAAGCGGCTCTCGTTCTCCATTTGCATGATAAATTACAGTTTTTATTTTTTTTAGTTGAGAGTTTGCTCCATAGTAGAGATTGTTATCTTCATCATAAGAAAAAAGCCCTTTTGCAAAATCTGCAACAACTGGTGGAAAAACTGTCCAATCCCCAAATATTTTCAATTTTTCCTGATGTTCTTTTGCTATTTCTTCAAGGGCATCTTTATAACCACCAGCAGGTTTTTGTAATGGCCTTTTTTTGCGAATTTCGCAAAGCCTCTCGATGTCTATATTCAAGTTGATTGGTACTGGCTCTGAAATTCCAAGTATAGGTCCTGAATCCATTTCTCCTCCTCTCCCTGTATAAGGTTGTGCAACAATCACGCTTGAACGGAGTTGTTTGTGACCCGCAAGAATAGCCGTTTCTATTGGAATAGTATGTAGTCCCACCAGAAGGCGATGACCATTTTCTTCAATAGTAAGATCTCCTGGATGAACATTAAGGCATGGAAAGTCTGCGCAGATATTTGTAAGGGGAACGAATCCTGCTAATATACCAAAATCTACACGGAAAGGTTTTAAAATCTTTCTCATTTCCTCTGTCCATTCTTCACGAATAGTACGTCTTTTTTCATTTATAAGAGCTATAGATTTCTCTCCTTTATCTGCGTAAAATCTCCTGATATCATGTAAAATTGCAGGAATCTTAAATCTTTGGCCTATTTCAAAAGCTCTACTTTGGGGATTATCAGTAAGTATCAAGGCTGCTTCCCATGTAGGTGAATTTTTTAGTGACTCGAGGAGTTTTTCTGCATTAGTTCCAGAGCCACTCATAAAAATTACAGCTCTAGGTCTTTGGTTTGTTCTTTTCTTGAGAAATTCTTTCAATGGAAATAAAATTTGATTTTTATTAAAATAAATTTTAAAACTTTAAATCTTAAATTTTCAAATGCAATCTCTTTAAGAGAGTATTTTATGAAAAAAATGAGTTAGCTACTATTTTTTTTAAAATTTATTAATGGCTTTATAGAATGTAAATTTGATTTTTGTTTATTTCCTTATACAATAGAGATATCTAAAAATACGAATATTCTATTAATTTGCAGTTCTGATGAGGTGTTATGGCTATAGTTCGTCAATTCGCTTTCATCTTCTGTTTACTTTTCGCAATTCAGAGCTTATCTTTTATCAACGCAGAAAGTATTAGTATTGATGATATTGCTATAGCAATTAATAAGGCAGACAAAACTCATCCGCTGTTATTTGCCCGATCTGCAGACTTTGCAGTCTTGCGTGAGCATCTATCTACAACCGAAATCGGCAAAGCGGGATTGAGTCGCTTGTTATACGAAGCAGACCAGATACTCAAGGAAGAACCAGTAACTCGTAAAATGACAGGTCGTCGTTTGTTATCTATTTCTCGGAAAGTATTGCATCGGGTAACCGTGTTATCTATGGCTTATCGTTTGACTGATCGCGTTGAATATCGCGATCGTTGTATCCGTGAAATGAATGCGGCTTCTGCTTTCAGTGATTGGAATCCATCACATTTCTTGGACGTAGCAGAAATGACTCTGGCCCTGGCTATTGGTTATGACTGGCTCTATCACGATTTAGACGATAAAACTCGCCAGATTGTGGCTGAGGCTATCCGTGAAAAAGGCTTGCGAACTTCGCAAAAAAAGGCTGGATGGTGGGTAAAGGCAACTAACAATTGGGGGCAGGTCTGTCACGCAGGTATGCTTGCTGGAGCGCTTGCCCTGATGGACAATGATGAGCAATTGGCTGCTGAAATTATCTACCGTGCTATTGTTAACCTCCCTATTTCTATGCACGCATTAGCACCAAAGGGGTCTTATCCGGAAGGGCCTGGATATTGGAGTTACGGAGTTACTTTCAATGTACTCGCAATTGATCTGCTCGAAAAAATATTCTCTTCTGACTTTGGATTAGCTAAACTACCTGGTTTTGCAGAGACCTGTGAATATCTTGATATAGTTACTGGTCCATCTGGACTCACTTTTAACTATTCTGACGGAGATTCAGGTCGTGGTTCTCAAGCAGCGCTTTGGTGGTATGCAAAACGTTATAATCGTCCGGATATACTGTTATTTTTTGAACGACAAGCATTTCTCAGATACTGCGAAAATCGCAAAGACATTTCAGGCAATCGGTTTTTTCCCTTTTGCCTTTTGTGGTTGCAAGAGTTACCGTCTAATCTCTCGATAAGGACTCCACTCAATTGGTTTTCTGACGGTGAAGTACCTATTACCATTCACCGTACATCCTGGGACGATCCTGATGCTCTTTTCGTTGGTTTTAAGGCTGGTTCTCCTTCTGCCAGTCACGGGCATATGGATGCCGGTTCTTTTGTATTAGATGCGGGGGGAGTACGTTGGGCATATGATCTGGGAAGTGAAAACTATCACAATATTGAATCGCGAGGTATGAAGCTCTGGGATAGCGGTCAGAATTCTGATCGGTGGCGTGTATTTCGTTTGAACAATTTGAGTCATAATTTAGTTGTTGTTGATAATCAACTGCAAGTAGCAAAGGGAAAAGCCTTGATTAAAGAATTTCAAGAAAGACCAAAACCACGGACTGTTCTTGACCTTTCTCCTGTCTATGCCAATGTTGCTAAGTATGTTACACGTAGTGGTACTCTCCTATCAAACTGTGAATTTCGCATTGATGATATGCTTGAAGGTTTAAAACCAGGTGCAAAGGTACGTTGGGGCATGGTTACTAAGGCTAATCCTGAACCAGAAATCAATGGATGTATGATTTTGAGCGAGAATGGAAAGCAGTTGCGTCTTAAGGCATTAAACAATGAGACTAATTGGCAAACATACGAAGTGGCTAAACCTCCCAATGAATGGGATTCGCCAAATCAGGGTTATGTGATGGTTGGTTTTGAAACTGTTGCCCCTGAATCTGGAAAGGTCGAATTATCTGTATTATTTACACTAATAACACCTGCCACCAAGTCGCCTTAATCCGTGTTTGATGAATTAGGATTTGTTGATTTTTTTTGTTTTCGAGATGAGATTTCTGAATTTTATGCGGTTAAAATGCCTGTAAATTGATGATTTTGACAGATTTCCCCTTTCATTGTTGACATCGAGCTGGAAAAAACTCCTTTTCTAAACTATCCTGGGATAAAGATTGATTCGACGCATTAGTATGGAAAGCTCCAGTTCAAATTTCTGTCTTTTTGATAGCAGAAAAAAATCAGATTGAAAATTATCTACTGAAGCATTATATCGCATAACTAATAAATTTCCTGTTTTTGATTTTCTGAATAATTTTTTACAAAAAAAATAAAAACTTGATTTTTATTTTTAATGATATATTTTAAAATTTCAAATATTAAGAGTTCAAATTCAAACTTTTGGAGGATTATATTATGAAGAAAAGGCATTTACTATTAAGCGTTGTCATGATTCTTTCAAGCACAATGATTGTTTCTGCGTGGGATTGGATGACTCCATTTAAAAGACCGAGTAAAGATATTAGAACACTTATTATGGTTGGAAATTATACAAAACAACGTATTCTGGCGGAATTAATTCAACAGGAAACAAGTCAGCCTATTTTGCTCCTTCCTGCTATGCCAGGTGGGAAAATATTCTTTATGCCAGCGAAAAAAGAGGCTCTTGAGATTGAAAATGCCAAATTTACAGATTTTGTAAAGTTTACAAAACCGGAAAGAATATTGATTATTGGAGATGGAGGCGCTGTTACTCAATCTTATATAGATAGAATTGATCCATATCAAACAAAAATTTTAGTGTATAACAAAAATATGGAACAGGCAGCAATTGAAATTGGAAAGATTCTTGATTTAACTGATCTTGCTGATGACTTTGCCAAACTTAATAAAGACCTTGAAAGTGGTAAGTTATATAAACCAGGCAGCGCAGTTTCTAAACCTGAAGTAGCATTACCGGAATCAAGTATTTCAAATCAGAGCCCCGTATTACCTCCTCTTCCAAAAAAGGAAGCAAAGCTTATAGATGAGAATGAAGTAGTTCCGAAATAAAAAGAAAAATAATAATAATATCAAAAAAAGCGCAAATTATTGCGCTTTTTTTTTGTAGCATATCATAAAAAATCTTCTTGAAAAAATTAAAGTTTTAAAACAATGTAAATTAAAGCTGCAAAACCAAATAACATTCTACAGACCAGCCTAAAAAAGACCAGCTTAGACGGATGTATTGCAGAAGATATTATAATTAAATAGCCTGTGAAATATGGCAACAGAGCTAATAGAGAAAATAGAAATGCGAATTCTTTATCACAATATGGTAGAAAAAATATTGAAAACATCATTGGAAAAACAGCGAGCGACCACCATAAATCTTTGCCAAATTTAACTGCACCTGTGTGAATATTCTTTTTTAAATCTTCGTCGCAATGATAAGCATCATGGTGCATCGAACCGCCGAGCATAGCAAAAGCGAAGAAAAACGCTTCAGGCTTAAATAATTCAGCAGTGACTCCCAATGCAGATATACCAATGTAGTAATGCAAAAAACCGCCTAAAAAATTATGGAACATTGAAAGAAAAAACTTCTTTTTACCAAAAATAGAGTAAAAATCCCAATTAATAATTGTTATAAGTAAGAAAAAACCTGAAATAAAATTATAAGCAAAAACAAATGGAAGAAGAAAAAGCGGAAAAACTACTCCTGAACTGATTAAAACATTGCCTTCTTCACAATTGTCATTGAAAGTTTTTACATGCCAGCCACCGATAAATATTATAAAAAAAAGTAATGGCAATGATGAGTAAAAATTTTGTCTGGATTTTGCGAAATTCGCAACTGCTAAAACAGGTATACCTGATGCAAAAAATATTTCTGCGATTTTCGCAACAGTCTTATTTTTTCTCATATAATAATTTCCAATCAGTTACGTTCATAATTAAATCCCTGAATATTCCGTTTGTCATATGCCCGGAACAAATGATATAGTCATTATTATCAGGAATTTTTTTTGTTAGAAAATTTAATTTAACATCTCCCTTTCCAAATGGAGCTTGAGGAGAATTTTCTTCAACGTACAATTTACCGACACTACAAGAATTATCTTTTACAGCAGGACTTAAGCCACTTTCTACGAATCTGAAATTGTGAGAGATGTATCGAATTCTGCCTGCAATTATTCCCTTTACAGGAGGTAAAAGGCCGTAATTTTCCCATTGTAGAATTCGTAAAGATTCATAACTTAAAAATCCTTCAGATTCTTTGCTTGAAAAATTATATTTTACTTTTTCTGAGGAGTGTGGAATAACAAGTGGTATAAAAATGATAATAGAAATAATTATGCTTAAAACATTTACAAACTTGCAATCAGGGGCTCTGTCATTTTCAAAAAGCATTGAATATTTTTCATTTTTTATAATGAGTGTATTCAGAATCAATCCAAACAGGAAAATCATAATTATCGGTTCAACCAAAAAACGATATTGAGGAAAAGGGATAGCGATTATATGAACTCCTAAATAAAAAAAGGTAAATAAAATTAACCATAATTTTTCAAAAATCACTTTTTTCATACTACAGAAAATTTCTCTTCGTTTTTTTGCCAAAATTGCAAATAATAAACTAATCAGGAATAAATAAACAATTCCTTCAAAATCAATCAGTAAGAGAAAGAACTTTCCATAAATATAGATGGGATTGAAATATGCTTTTGGATGAAAAATTCTCTTATAAAAATCAGGGAAACACCACGCTCTAAAAATTCTATATGCACCAAAAAATAAAATTTTTATGTGATATTTCTTAAAAAGTTCTAAAGATTTATTACGCCCATAATTAAAATATTCTCCTTCTGTCCATCCTTTATGATCAGGAGCGTAGATAATGTCGAGAGTTTTTTGAATTTCGAGGCTTATATTTGTGTTTGCACTTTCAAAGGTATGCCATGCTGGAATAACTATAACAGGAACTATTGTTTTATGTATCAGATAATTTCGCAGAAACCACGGGAAACATAATAATAAAATTAATATCATTGGAGAAAATGAAAGAATTACCCTTCTCCTTAAAACTGCATTAGAATTAAATTTAAAAAATAAAATGACAGGGAAGAGAAAAAGAAGGGGTAAGAAAGCAGGACGAGTGTGAATCAACAAAGTATATAATACTACAACCGACAAAAAATAAAATGATTTAAATCTTTCATACTTTATTATTGATATCAAAAGGAGTAATATCAAGAAGATTGACAGTATTTCAGGAGTACTGAATCTTAAGTAAAGGAAAGACGGAGCAAAAATGGAATAAGCAAAAGACGTAATTATTGCCACAGGGGACGAAAAAAGAAGACGAGAGAGCAAATAAAGCAAAAATATATTCATGGTGTCGCATAAGAGATTTAAAAGCAATGCAGAGTAGGTCCCAAATGCGAAATTCGCAAACGCAATAATAGCCGGATAAACCGGTGCTCGGACAGAACGGGTAAAAAATCCTTCGGACCATGAGGCAAAAATTTTATTTTCATAAATATTTCTGGCAAGTTCACGGTAATTAACTTCATCAGTAGATGCAGGCGAATCGTAGTTAGGCCCGGGGCCATTGTTTAAAATCACAAGACAACGCAAAATGAAACCAAGGATAATAGGAAAAACCCAGATATTTTTTTTAAAACTCATTTATGACCTATCAGAAATAATTTGAAAGCATTTTTAAGTGCAAAACGCAAATCGTTTAAAAAACTTCCCTCTTTGAGCATGAGGCGGATTGTTTTTAATATCCGTCGAGGCGAATAGAACTTAAGATATGCAAGACGAATATTTTTTTTAAGCTTTATTTCTTCCTCTGAACTTCGTGCCTTAGGTATAGGATTATCATAATTTACATATGTGTAATCTTTGAAATCGGGAACTGTTTTCCATTCTTCAAATAGTTTACTTCCCGGTAATGGAACAACTGCAAAACAGCTTAAGTGATGTCCTGGCAACTTTGCCACAAAATTTGCAGTATTTTTCATATCCAGTTCGTCTTCAAAAGGAAATCCCATCATAAAATAGAGTAGAATTCTGAAACCGTGTTTTTCAAGTTTTCCCAGATTTTCGGGAACTTTTTTGAGGTCAAGCTTTTTCCCAATTTTATCAATTACTTTTTGAACTCCTGATTCCACAGCTACTGAAAGTAAGTAGAAATTTGCTTTTTTCATCATAGAGAACATTTCTTCATCATATATATCGGCTCTTACTCCTGCTGGTACGGCAAAACGAACCTTTTTATTAATTCCTTTTTTCAAAATTAAATCGCAGATTTTTTTAACTCTATCTATATCAAGAGTAAGATTATCATCCCAAAAATGAATTTCACGGATTTTGTATCTATCAATTAATAATGATATTTCTTCGACCGTGTTTTCAGGACTTCTTTTTCTGTATAGATTTCCATGGATAATTTTTGTGCAGTTTATACATTGATATGGACACCCTCTGGTAGAAATTATTTGAGCTACTGGTTTTAGTCCCGGATTTTCATACGCATTGAAATCAATCAAATCATATGCCGGAAAGGGAAGTTTGTTCAGGTCATTTATGTAGGAATGTCTTAGATTAATTTTCCTCTCGCCGTTTTCAAAGTAAATAATAGAAGGTACTTGTGATAGCTTTTCTTCTTTACAAATGGCGTTAAGTATGAGTTCTCCTTCTCCGATAACTATTATATCCGCAAGTTCATTTGTTATCATTTCGAATTGTGAACTCGCGTATGGTCCTCCCCAGATAATTTTTTTCTCAGGATTTTTAGACCTTATAAATTTTGCTGTTTTGACTGCTGATGCTACGTGAGCTACCGAGACAGTAATTCCTATCTTTTGATGTCTTTTTAAGGCGTCTTCGATTTTTCTAAAATACTCTCTTTCTGTAAGTATTCCTCCATCTATTAATTCAACATTTTCTCCAATTTCTCTCAAGGATGACGCAAGATATAAAATACCGGGATGTGGATATGAGAACCATAGCTTGTATTGAGGTATAATTAAGAGCATGATTATAGATATTGTTTTTATCCTTATTATATCGTCAAAATATATCTCTTTTTTATTTCCTTAACAAACTAAAAAAGATAACTTTTTCTGATTGTTTCCTTGAATTATCTTTCTTGCTGTAGTAAAGTGATAGAGTATTTTATATATTTTCCTCATTATGATGTTATTATATGATAAAATTCTTGCTAGTATTAATTCACTTAAAATAGTTGATACTCATGAACACTTGCCTGAAGAAAGTAAACGCCCGCAGGATACAGATGTCCTCTCAGAATGGTTGAGACATTACTTTTCGTCAGACATTGTTTCAGCAGGCCTTCCAAATGAGATTCTTGAGCTGATACGCAATGGTAATATAGATATTCAAAAACGCTGGCGAATGGTAGAACCATATTGGCGGGCTGCGGAAAATACTGGTTATGGAAGGGCGCTCTCTATTGCAGCAAGAGATATTTACGGTATTAAAAATATAAATTCTTCCACGATTGTGGAACTTAATAATCGTTTCACGGAGGCAAGACAGAAAGGCAATCACTATGATTTTATTTTAAAAAAGAAATCACGAATTTTGCTTTTTATAAGAGATTCTCTTCCTGAAAATTGTAAAGAGAAATCTGATCTTTTTGTTCATTCGATGCGAATAGATAGATTTGTTTTTCCGGAAAGTTATAGTCAGATTAAAGAAATTGCTTCTAAAATAAAGCTTGAAGTATATTCTCTGGCGGATTGGATGAATGTCACACAAAAATACATTGAAAGATTTTTAAATGAAAATAGTAGAGTGGTTTGCTTAAAATGTGGTTTGGCTTACCAACGTAATCTTAACTTTTGCAGAGTAAAACGCAGTCTCGCAGAAAAATCATTTAACTCCTTTATAAAGAAAAAAGCATTATCACAAGAGGCAAAACTTTTACATCAGAAAAATCTGTCTGATTGGATGATGAATTTCATTTGCAGTTTAGCTCATGAAAAGAAACTTGTTATACAGATACACACAGGTATACAAGAAGGTAATGGAAATATTCTTTCTAACTCCAATCCATTATTAATGTCAGAACTTTTTATAAATTATCCAAATGTAATTTTTGATCTTTTCCATATGGGATATCCTTATGTAATGGAAACTGGAGCTCTTGCAAAAATGTTTAAAAATGTATTCATAGATATGTGTTGGGCTCATATTATAAGCCCAGAAGCAGCCAAACGTGCTTTAATTGAATGGCTTGATACTGTCCCAGCAAATAAAATCAGTGCTTTTGGGGGAGATTATTGTTTTATTGACGGTGTTTATGGGCATCAATATATTGCAAGAGAAAATGTTGCAAAAGCACTGGCAACAAAAGTTATAGATAAATCAATAAGTTTAAAAAGAGCTGAAGAATTGGCCAAATGGCTCTTTGTCAAAAATCCTGTAAGGCTTTTCTCT
>ERZ795051.4267-NODE-4267-length-13586-cov-4.420516_pt1 | contig 13586 bp, 10 predicted proteins | sample MGYA00375135_ERZ795051 | MGnify/ENA primary metagenome ERZ795051 (study PRJEB30180, sample SAMN05720222) | activated sludge metagenome | isolation source: Anaerobic digester | place: Japan | collected 2015-05-26 ... | reverse complement strand
AGGATCGTAAACAAAAGGGCAATAAGGGTAATGGGGCTAATTTTTGGGATAAATTTTTGCTCATACCAAGACTTACTTTTTAATTTGATTAATGTAAATCGAGTTACCATACCTGCAATAAAAGGAATACCCAAATATATAAATACGCTTGAAGCAATTTGCCCAATTGTTATATTAACCTTAAATGTTTGAATGCCCAATATTGATGGTAATACAAATAAGAATGTGTAAGCATAAACCGAGAAGAAAAACACTTGAAATATTGAATTAAATGCTACCAATCCCGCAGCATATTCAGTGTCACCTCCCGCAAGTTCATTCCACACTATTACCATTGCAATGCATCGAGCAAGTCCAATTAAAATAAGTCCCGCCATATATTCGGGATAATTATGCAAAAATAGAATTGCAAGCAAAAACATAATTATTGGTCCAATAACCCAATTTAGAATAAGCGAAAGAGTAAGAATCTTTATGTTTTTGAAGACATCGGGGAGCTCTTCATATTTGACTTTTGCAAGTGGCGGATACATCATCAAAATTAATCCAACTGCTATTGGTATATTTGTTGTTCCTTTTTGAAATTTACTAATAAATCCAGCAAATTGTGGGAATAAATATCCTATTATAATGGCGATGAGCATAGTTGCAAAAATCCATATTGTAAGATATTTACCCAAAAAAGTTAGTCTTTTTATATGAGTTTCCATTTTTTTGCATTAAATTATTTAATCAACGATTAATTTAACAATTAATTTATTAAAATCCTAAGATTGATCATAGAATAGTTATTTTTTAATTATTTTTTTGTATTTTTGAAATAATTTTAAACTTTAAACTTTAAACTTTTATAAAGGAGGTTCATTTTCAGTTTTGAAATATCAAAAGGGGAAGATTATTTTCACTTGGGAATAAAAGATGGAAATAGTAAGCTAAATCGCAGAGTGCTTGTCCTTAATCAAAATTATGAACCTATAAGCGTTACAAATACAAAGAAAGCAATTATATTGCTTTACCTTGATAAAGCCGAGATGATAGAAACCAACAACGGTGCTGTATTGCATTCAATATCGCGTAATTTTCCATACCCGAGTGTTATTAGACTTCACACGGCGTTTCGGCGACCATATAAAAACATTGATCTATCGCGAAAAAATATTTTCCGTCGTGATGGAATGCAATGTCAATATTGTGGGAAAAAAAATGTGCAATTGACAGTAGATCATATAATTCCACGCTCTCGGGGAGGAACAGATACATGGGAAAATCTTGCGACAGCGTGCGTTACCTGTAATAATAAAAAAGGTAATCGCACCCCTGAGGAAGCGGGAATGAAATTGCTGGCTATACCAAAAAAACCAAACCATTTGTTCTTTATTAAGCAGAATCTGAATAATGAAGAAGATAATTGGAAACCATATTTATTTATTTAAAATTTGGATTTTTAATTATCTTTTTTGTAATTTTGAATAAATTATTATTTTTTAATATAAGGAGTTTATATGAAGACACGTAATTTAATTTTCTTGTTCATTGCTGTAATGTTTGCAATTACTGCATGCGAGGACAATGATAATCCAGTAAATCCGACAGATAAGCCTGCTGCACCGACAAATCTTCAGGCAACATCGAAAAGCAATACATCTGTTCTATTAAGATGGACACCATCCACAAGCGAATCTAATTCAAACTTTGACAAATACGTTCTTACAGTATCAGGAGGAGTATATCCAATCCAACCGTTTAATATCAATAAAGGTGTTTCTTCTGTTGAAGTAAGTAATTTGATTGAAGGAACTATTTACACATTCGCAATTGTTGCAAAATTTACTGATGGGACAGTAAGCGATGACACTGCAAAAGTGCAATGGTCTCCCGCAACACGATTTACACGCAATCAAAACGATGCTCCAATTTGGATTTATGAAACAGCTTCTGATTATGGTAGCGGTTTAGTAATTTTTGACCCTGTTGGTGATGGACCTAAATCAGCAAAAGTCTCAAATGGAGGTGTATGGAATCTTGGACTTGATACCCGTAATGGTAAGTTAATTCTGGCTTCTGCAAGACTTATTGATTATAATTACAATATTCAACCAGGCGTTACTGAAATAGCAAATGACATCTATACAGTAGAGAGCTTAGATGACGTATTTGATAGCCAAGCACTCAGCTCAAAAGGTTTTGCTGAAAGAAGCATTGATTTAACTCAATTTTCTTCAAGCTTTGTTATAATTGTGAGATTCAAACAAGCTGGGAAAACAGATTATAACTACGCAAAAGTACTTGTGAAATACAAAAATGGATCATTCTTGCAAGGCACTTCACCAAATCGGTACGTCGAATTTGAAATCTCATATCAAAAAGTTACTGGTGTTCCTTATGCAAAAGTACCCGCAATTTCGCAAGATATAAAAATCAATGTAAACAAATAAGCGAGGAAATAATGAAAAGAATTCTTGGATTATTATTAGTTGGATTATTATTAATTAGCTTGCCAACATTTGCACAAACCCAATCTTCAACAAAAAAGTCTCCTAAGCCAATTCAAGGGAAGGTGGTTAGCTTAAACGAAGTAGCTACAGGCAATTTTCAACAATGGACAAAAGCAGAAGCTGATACAGCTGTAGCTCACGGTACCCCATTTGTATTTATGGTTGGTACAGGTTCAAAAGCAAAAATTTATTTTGTATTGAATGAAGATGGTTCTTTTGCAGGTAAAAAATTAGCTAAATACGCATTTAATAAGAAGGTGGGAATAGTCGGAAAAACAAAAGTCAAAAATGGCTTGAATTTCATTATTGCGGAAATGATTGAAGCAATGGAATAGTTTTTGCTATTGTTTCGTTAAAAACATATTATGGCTGATATTCCACCTAATCGACTTATTTTTAACGAAAGACTTAGCGGCGGATTTTCTAATCAAAAGGCAAGTGGATCATTACCTGACCCCTTGCCTTTTCCTTTATTTTTGAATCTTGGTTGCGGAAATGATGTTCGTGAGGGCTTTCTAAATATTGATTTATATAGCGATAATCCTAATGTAATCTATATGGATATTCGCTCGCTTTCCTTACCAGATAATTGTGCCGACTTAATTCTTGCTAGCGATATTCTTGAACATTTCTCTCACCGTGATACTGAAAAAATTCTTGAAGAATGGACGCGGGTACTGAAACCAAATGGAGAGATTATTATTCGCTCACCATCTTTAAAAAAGCAAGCTCAAACATATTTACAGGGTACCTGGGATGCCGATACAGTTTCGTATATGATTTATGGCGGGCAGACAAACCCTGGGGATTATCATTGTGTTGGATTTGACAAAGATTTCATCAATCAGCTTTTCTCAAAAGTCGGATTAGAACTTGTGTTTTTCGAGGAAGAAGAAACCTCCTCCAATCGCGGTTTCATTAATATTAATTTTATTGCAAGAGGTAAAAAAATTCCACAAAGCTTTGTTCCTCAAAATATTGAACAAAATATTGAAAGAGAAATTACAGCAAAAGAAAGCACTGAACAAAGCGATTATGATTTGCAATTGCTTGAGCAAGTAGTTGATTATAAAGGAAATCAACAAAATGAATCAAAAGAATCATTTGAACAAAACAAAAATCATTTCAATCCTCAATTAAATATCGTTTGGGAAGGATCGCAATTTGTGTATCATTCTCTTGCATTGATAAATCGGGAACATTGTTCAAATATAATTGATTCAGGCGTTGCAAATCTTACAATTGTACCTTATGAAACCGACCAATTTTCTTATGAAATATCAGAGAAATACCGAAAATTAGCACAAAATGACATACGATACAAACCAGAGGTATCTCAAGAAATTAGTCGATTGCCGTATATTTGGATTCGTCACCAATGGCCACCCAAAGCTCAACCTCCCGCAGGCGCAAAATGGGTTATTATGCAACCTTGGGAATTTACTCAATTGACAAAAGAAATTGCTTCTATTTTTCAAAATGCCGACCAAATTTGGACTCCTTCAAATTATTCTCGGCAATGCATAATTGAATCAGGGATAGATTCTAATAAAGTACAAATAGTTCCGAATGGTATTGACCCCGATATATTTACTCCTAATGGAAATAAATATCCATTAAACACTAATAAAAAATTGAAATTCCTTTATGTTGGTGGAACAACATACCGCAAAGGCATTGATATTCTTTTGCAATCATATATAAAATCATTTACAAATGAGGACGATGTATGCTTGATTATTAAGGATATGGGAGGAGAAAGCTTTTATAAGGGGCAGACAGCTGAAAATATGATACATAATATTCAAAGCAATCCTAATTCACCTGAAATAATCTATATAACAGAGTACCTGACAGAGCAAGAGATGGCGTCGCTTTATCGAAGTTGCAATGTGTTTGTTTCGCCATATCGTGGAGAGGGGTTTTCTTTGCCAACCCTGGAAGCAATGGCTTGCGGTTTGCCTGTTATAGTAACCGATGGGGGAGCAACAGAAGATTTTGTGCGTGAGGAATTTGCCTGGAAAATTGATGCCGAACCTAAATCGATTGGTAATGTGCTTGATGGCAAGGAATTGACTGGTGAAGCATTCTTACTCGAACCTGATTTAGAACATTTAGTCGAAATTTTCAAAGCAATTTATAAAACACCTTCAGTTATTTTGCAAATGGGATTAATTGCATCTGGTTATGCTCGTAAATATTGGAATTGGCGGCGAGCCTCTCTAAAAATGTTCTCACTAATTGACCAATTTTATAATACAACTACTCGTTTTGAAGCTGATAAAAATTTGCCTGATTATAATGATGAGTATATTTCTTTAGGAATTGCAGAATATTATTTTGCAAAAGAAGAATTTGATAAATCAAAGCAAGTTTATGAAAATATTAATATTAACAAAATAAACAATGATATTTACAAAAAGCATATTTTAAAAAGGATGATACAAACTGAAATATTTGCTCAGAATTTCAGTAAAGCAAAATATTTAATTGAAAATTACAAAAATGATTACGGAATTGATTATGACTTGCAATACATAAATTTACAATTGGCATATTTAACTGAAAATTCAACAGAAGGATTTGAGATTAATACTTATTTATTAGATAATTGGAAATATGAAAAATATAATTCCACTCTTGTATTTGGATTAGATGATTTGCTTGTTATTGGTGGAAATTTATTTTTATCTACAAAAGAAAATTATTTTGATGCACTCGACGTCTATGAACTTGCCTTAAAAGAAAATCCCGAAAATGCAGAAGCTTGCTATGGTGCAGCAATGGTTTATTATGAACTTGGATTTCCTGAGCAAGCTCTAAAAATGATTGATTGGGCTATAAAATTGCGACCTGAATGGGATGAGGCAATTGAATTCAAAAATATAATTAATGGAAAATAACATAGAGAGTAATCAAAAGCAAAAGTACGGAACGCTTTATCTTGTTGCATCACCTATTGGTAATAATAAAGATTTTACATTTCGTGCCGCTGATGTGCTTGGAAAAGTGGACCTTGTGCTTGGCGAAGAGAAGAAAATTACAGCTCATCATCTTTATCAATTGCGTCTTGATAAACCCATTGATTCTTTAAATGAGCATAATGAAGCCGAAAAAGTTCCCGAAATTATAACCTTATTGAAGCAAGGTAAAAATATTGGGTTGCTTTCTGATGATGGCACACCTGTGCTTGCCGATCCAGGCTATCAGCTTGTTCGAGCTTGTATTAATGAAAACATTAAAATAACCCCTGTCCCAGGTGCAAGTTCAGTTGTATCGGCTTTAATTTGCAGCGGATTTTCGACAAATCAATTCCTATATGCAGGATTTCTAAGTAGAATTGATGAAGAACGCCGCAATCAAATAAAATATCTTTCACACGAACCGCGAACGGTAATTGTTCTCGATACTCCTTATCGCTTGAAAGTATTGCTTAAAGCTTTTAACGATATTATACCCGATAGAAATGCCTATATTGGTATGAATTTAACATTATCATCTGAATCTCATCAGCGTGGCACATTTGCTGAACTTTATCAAAAGCTCAAAGATCAAAAAATAAAGGTCGAATATGTAATTGTATTTGAGGGACAAAAGAAAGATAAATCCAAAATTAATATTAAAAAACGTGATATATCCAAAACTGTAGAACCACATAAAAAAGTTAATCTAAATTTCCGAAAATCATCAAAAAATAAAGTTTCAAAGTCATTTAATACGTCAAAGTCAAATTCAAGAGACAATAGAAAAAGTGGCAAAAGATACACAAAAAGATAAATCATTATATGTTCAATCTTTTCGTTTTATTAAGCCCTTCCTTGGACTAATTGCATTAGCTTTAGCAATGAATATAATATTTTCATTGTTAAACACTTTCACTGTAACATTAATAAAACCTGTATTCCAAATTATATTTTCAGGCAATAGCATTCCCACGGGTGCAGCAAATGCAATGTCAAATCCACTTGATAATTTTAAGAATAACTTTTTCGATTTTATAACTCGAATGGTTGTTGCTCCTGGCAATCCAATGCGGAGTCTTGTGAAATTGAGTGTTGTTATAATTATTGCCTTTATATTAAAAAATTTATTCAAATATTTAGGAAGCATTACTGCCGTAAAATATGAAGAAGGAATAATCAAATCAATTCGTGATGAAGTATTTGCAAAATTGACAAGTTTTTCTCCTGGATATTATTCTCAAAAGAGACAAGGAGATTTCCTATCAGTAATAACAAATGAAACGACTGCGCTTAGCAATGCCTCAATTACAGCATTTTCGACAATTATACGCGAAGGCGTTCAAGTTTTGCTATTTGCTCTTTTATTGCTATCTATTTCTTGGGATTTGACCCTTATTACTTCATTGACCGCAGTAGCAGCTGTATTAATTTTGCGATTTGCTCGAAAATTTCTAAATCGTTATGCAGGAAGAATGCAATCTGCAATGGCAGATTATACATCCACTATGCAAGAGACTTTTTATGGAATTAAAATAATTAAAGCGTATAATGCTGAAAATAATTTTATTTCTAAATTTTTCAAAGATACTCTAAAATATGTAAAAGCGGCCGTCAAACATAAACGCATTATAACATTAATTCCAGCTCTGAATGAAATATTCGCAATATTTGCCTTATGTGTAGTACTTTTTTTTGGGGGATATAAAGTATTTCATAATCAATTGACTGCAGATGATTTAATGCTTTTTCTTTTTTCATTATTTTCAATTATGTCACCATTGACATCAGTTTTATCGAATATTGCACAAATTCCACGTGGATATGTTGCTGCAGAAAGGATTTTCGAAATATTAAATGAGGAAGAAAAAGTTAAATCGGGAGATTTGCGTCATCCAAAATTTCAAAATTTAATCAAATTCAATAATGTTTCATTTACTTATGATAAAGAACCCGTTTTAAAAAACATAAATCTTGAAATTCCTAAGGGAAAGAAAATTGCACTTGTTGGCAGTAGTGGGAGCGGGAAATCAACTATTTTAGATCTCTTAGTAAGGTTTTATGACCCTCAGGAAGGCTCAATAACTCTTGACAATATAGATATTCGGAAGTTTTATTTACCTGATTATAGAGCATTATTTGGAATTGTATCTCAGGAAACAATGCTTTTCAATGATACAATAGAAAATAATATTCGAATCGGACGTAATGATATACCCTATGAACAAGTTATTGAGGTTGCAAAGCTTGCAAATGCTTATGATTTTATTATGCAAACAGAAAATGGTTTTCAAACTCGAATTGGTGATAGGGGAATGACGCTTTCGGGTGGAGAAAGACAACGTATTGCTATTGCACGTGCTTTGCTTGGCAATCCTGAAATATTAATATTTGACGAAGCAACTTCCGCTCTTGATACAGAATCGGAAAAGACCGTTCAGAATGCAATAAATAGTGTCCTTAAAAACAAAACAGCTGTGCTTGTGGCACATCGTCTCTCAACAATAATTGATGCCGATGAAATATGTGTTATCAAAGATGGTACGATAATCGAGCGTGGAAATCATCGGCAATTAATTGAAAATAAAGGCGTATATAATTATCTTTATGAATTGCAATTCGAAAATGGCAATCAATGATCTTGTACAAGCAATTTAGCCTGTTGAACAGTCCCAAGCCAATATATATTTTCATCAGATAATCTTCCATAATCGCTTGCTTTCACAAACAAATAAAATTCGTTTCCTTGTGTATTCTCACAAGCTTGATGAAGCAAATCGACAATTTCCGAAAAATCATTTGATTGGCGTAATAAAACAACCTGAGATATATCAACATATTTAGGTTCGCAATTTATAGTGAATGCTAAATATAATCGGTTTTTTATATAATCAGGTAAGTCATCAGGAATATCAAGTGTTTCAATGCGAACTGCGGGTATGCCTAATCCTTTAATTTTGGTAGCAGACGCTCGTGATAAATCCATTATTCGCTTTTTAATAAAAGGACCTCTATCATTAATTAATACCAGAGTAGATAGCCCGTTGCTTTTATTTGTAATTCTTACAATATTGCCAAAGCTAATTGTTCTATGGGCGCCTGTATATTTGTTCATATTATATCGCAATCCGCTTGCCGTTTTGCGATTGTGGAAGCGATCCCCATAATAGGACGCAATACCACACTGCGAATATATACTAATTTGATTTAGACTATCTATATAATTTTGGTAGTTTGTGAGGTCTTGTTTTTGAATTGGATCATCTTTGATAATAAGAGGTTGGTTCAATGAATCTTCTGCTTCAGTTAAAAGGAGAATTGAAGCAAATAAAATAATTATTGAGTGTGTTAACCGACTTTTCCAAAGAAATTTCCAAATATTTCTTAAATTCATTAAACTTTTTAAGATTTGTTATACATAATATTAGTGCGCTCCTGCATTTAACTCCTTTAAATTCAAATATATCTATATTAAACATTTAAAATTATTTCAAACTATATTTACAAAAATATGTAAAATAAATAAATTGACAATTTTATTTAAAAAAAATTAATTAAAAAATTAATTATTAATTTTGAAATTTATATCGTCTAAAACTTCTTATGAAAATAATGAACAAATCTCTTTTAAATATTAAGCTAATTCTTATTTTCGGGTTTATAATTGCTCTATTTGGCTGCGCACAGGAAAATCCTGATTTAGTCAATCCGCCTTCAAATGTTGATTATATCAACGTTCGTTTTATTAATTTTGCGGGAGATTTTGAAAATCGCGATTTGAAAATAGATGGTAATGAACTCGCAAGATCAGTTGCCTTTTCGTCCAGTTCAAAAGCGGTTCATCCTCCGAGCGATTCAGGCTTTGTTTCTGTTTATAAAAATGAACAAAAGGAATTTACTCCCGTGAGAATGGTACATTTTCAACGCAATTTAACATATTCGTTCTTTGCTCTTCCACCATATTTTGGGAATGCGAATTCGAGATATGTGGACACACTTATTACAATGACCACTTCTCTTGCAATGCCTGCAAATACAGATGATTGCTACATCAAACTTTTCAATGCTTATCCTGATAGTTTATCGAGTTTTGCATTGACTATTGGATGTCCTAGTGCTACTCAGATTTTCTCGAATGTTTTCTATCGCCAAATTACACAACCACAATTAGTTCAAACGGGAAATGTAGCAATTTCTATAATCCGTAGAACAAATGGCGGTGAGACAATTCTTGGTACTTATTCCATTAATCTTATAAGACGTGGTCAATATGCTGTTATAATTAGCCAAGATGAAAATCATAATCCGACCGTTATGCTTTTAGATGAGCTAAATTCCGAAACTAATGCTTTATCGTTGCCAAATGAAATACTAGAACGTTATTCCCGCATCCGCTTGATTAATTTCTCTCAGGCAACTGTTACGGGTATAAAACAACCAGGCGATGTTATAGCAAATGATTTATCACAATTATCCATAGGCAATTATGCACAAGTCAGTGCTTGCAAAAGCTCAACACTCGATAGCTTAGTATTCTACCAAAATGGAAATCTATTAGCAAATTTAAATTATTCATTTGATGTTTTGAAGGATTATTCAATTATAATATTTGATTCTGCTTCTAAAACTGCTAATAATGCGGTAGTTGTTCCACCCTCAAATCTTAATTATACAGGGAAATCGCTTATTACTGTTGTTAACGCCACAACAACAATCAATTCCTTTGATTTGTCTGTAGCATCTCGAGCAGATACTTCTGCCATTGGATATTCTTCGGGAAGCTATTTAGCAAAAGCATTATCATTTTCGCAGGTTTCTGAACCTGTAGTAATAAATTCAGGGGTGCTTCCTTTTTCAATTTTCAAAACAGGCACACCTTATGCATTGATTTACAATGGTTTTACAAATATATTGCCAAATAAATCTTATTTAATCATAGTTTATAATGATGCTCAAAAAAATTTGAAAGTAAGTATTATTGATAATTCACAAGAAAATATCCCTGTGCAATCACTTGATAATTGCTCGTTTTTACAAATATTGCAAGCTGTTGCAGGCACCGAAAGAATTCAAATTATAATACCTGGACAGATTTCTTCAGGATATTTATATTATTCTAATTCATTTGCAGCAGTGCTTCCACCGTCGTCGATACAAATCAGCGCAAATATAAATTCTTTGAATATTAATGTGCCATTAACTCCGAACCCTGAAAAGCACTATTCTATTATTTTCTCGGGATATAAAGATTCGCCTGAATATATTTTAATTGAAGATAATATACCAGTGCTTAACACGGGTTCATATCAATTTCGATTTGTTAATGCAAGTAATGATTATAATACAGTAGTAGTAACTCAGGATACGATAATTGATAATGCAATTGCTCTTTTGGATTATAAAGTAGTTTCACCTTATGCAAGTGATTATCAACAAAAACAGCAAACATATTATTTTTATGATCAAGATTCAAAAAAATTGCTTACAAAATTTTCAATATACTTTGCTTTAGGCAAATCTTATACAATTGTTTTTACAGGTTCAAATAAATCAAAAAGTGGTTATTCAACAATGATATTGCAGGATTATTAATGCGTAAATCAAAATATACAATTCAAATCGAAAACGAAAAAGACAAATTAAAAATAATAGAGTTGCCAAATCATTTGAAATTGATTTACGATTTTGTGCCACAGGTGAAATCATTCTCGCTTGGAATTAGCGCAATGGTTGGCTCACGCGAGGATCCTATTGATAAACCAGGCGAAGCTCATTTTTTGGAGCATCAATTATTTCGCCGCAATCGACATCGCACATCTACCCAAACAACTCGTGAATTTGAGCGTACAGGCACAATCAATAATGCATTTACAGAAAACGAATATACTGTTTTTTTTATAAAATCACTTAATGAAAATTTTGAAAAAGTCTTCAGATTGCTTGCTGATTTCATTTTATGTCCTGTTTTTGAGAAACATGATTTCCGTAAAGAACAAAAAATCATTTTGGAAGAAATTAAATCTTATGAAGATGACCCAGAGGAATATATATTTGACCTTGGCAATACTCTTATGTTCCCAAATCATTCCTTAGGAAATCCAATTGCGGGAACAATCAAAAGTGTATCAAGCTTTCAGCAAAGCGATATTTCCGATTTCTTTGATAAATACTATAATGCAGAAAATTTGGTGATTTCGTATGCAGGAAGTCACTCAATTCAAGAAGTCAGCAATTTTTCAAATGAATTATTTGAAGATTTTAAAACTAATAAAATTGAATATAATAGACTACCAATACCTACAAATACCCTTGATAAATTGATTGTCAAAAAGAAAATTGAGCAATCGCATATTTTAATGTTGAAGCGATTTGATAATATCAATTCTGATTATATAATGAAATTGAAATTATTGAATTATATAATTGGCGAGGGTCCCAGCTCGTTTATCAATCAAAATATCCGAGAGCGTCAAGCAATTGCTTATTCAGCGTTTTCAATTGTTGAACATTTCACAGATACAAATATTATGCAAATATATTTTGCTACTGATAAAATTGCTATTTCTAAATCGAAAGATTTACTAAATGAAATTTTTGAAAAAATTGCAGGAAAAAAAATTACTTATGATTTATTTTCAATTAGCAAAAATGCACTCTTAGCCCAAAATATCTACAAAAACGAAACAACCTATGAGCGTATGCTTAATAATATTCGTTTGTATCAATTAGATGGTAATTTTGATTTCGACCGGGATTTTGAAAAAAATATAAAATCCATCAATTATGAGGATTTCTTGAAATGGGCATCTGAATTATTTAATAATATTGAATTTTCTGAAGTTCAAATTCTCCAAAAATAATTTAAAAGGTGGGTGGAGCATCCCTGCTCCACACTCTTCTTAAAAATAAAAATAAATTATTATTTTTGATTGTGAAGCAAGGGTGCTTCACTCACATATTCTATTTTTTTGCTTTACTCTGATTCTTGACAGCTTGAACAGCTTTTTCCACTTCTTCTTGACTTGCTAAATAATAATGTTTGATTGGAATAAGATCATCATCTAATTCATAAACAAGAGGAATACCCGTTGGAATGTTCAATTGTGGGATTTCGTTGTCAGGGACATTATCCAAATATTTTACTAAAGCACGCAAGCTATTTCCATGAGCTGATATAATTACTCTTTTCCCGCTTTTTATTTCAGGAGCTATTGTATCCATCCAATATGGAATAAAGCGGATATAGGTATCCTTTAAGCATTCAGTATATGGAAGAAGTTTTGTATCAACATTTTTATATTTCGGGTCGAACTTTGGCGCTCGTTCATCATTAGCTTCGAGTGCAGGTGGTGGAACATCATAGCTCCTTCTAAAAATAAAGAGTTCGTCCTCGCCAATTTTTGCAGCCATTTCTGATTTGTTTAATCCTTGAAATGCTCCATAGTGGCGTTCATTTAAACGCCAAGATTTAATTACGGGTATCCACAGCAGATCCATTTCTGTTAAGATAATTCCCAATGTGTTAATTGCCCGCTTCAAAACCGATGTGAAAGCAATATCAAAAGTGAAATTTGCTTCTTTCAATTTTTGTGCTGCAATTTTTGCTTCTTGGATACCTTGTTCTGATAAATCGATGTCGGTCCAGCCCGTAAATCGATTTTCTTTATTCCACAGACTTTCGCCGTGTCTTATTAATACTAATTTATACAATTTATCCTCCTAGATTATTTCAATTTGTTTTTTTAAACTTTCTTCTAATAATTGCTTTCGACGATTTGCTCCCCAAATTTCTATATCAATATCAATTTTTGGGTCAGCAGGTATTAATTTAATTTGAATTTTATTATTATAATTCACCTCTATATCTTTTACATATTGCTTCTGGCGTCTATCAATTCCCTCTGCTATACGCAAAATGCCTGCAAGCACATCCACTTTAAGTTGTATATCGCTCGGAAGAGAAACATAATTTGAATGCTTATTTTTTGGTAAACTTTTTCTATGATAGCGTGCAATATTGCCAATGAATTCTGCCTCATCGTTTGTAAATCCAGGTAAATCGCTATGTGTAATTATATAATAACTATTTTTATGATGTTGAGAATGCGATATCCAATATCCAATATCGTGT
>ERZ795051.4259-NODE-4259-length-13607-cov-4.848657_pt1 | contig 13607 bp, 9 predicted proteins | sample MGYA00375135_ERZ795051 | MGnify/ENA primary metagenome ERZ795051 (study PRJEB30180, sample SAMN05720222) | activated sludge metagenome | isolation source: Anaerobic digester | place: Japan | collected 2015-05-26 ... | reverse complement strand
AGATTTTATTTTTATCTTTATCAGAAACAAATATATCTTCTTTTTTAAAATACCCATATGAACAAAAACTCTCAGCAAAAATACTACCCATATTACCAAAACCAATTATTCCTATTTTCATTTTAAAAATTTTATCATAATTTATTCTAAATTTGTATGCCCTTTTTTAAATTTCTCCTCGCTTATTTTATATTTCTCTTTTAAATAAAGAATAAATGACTCCAAGAAAATAAAAACACATTGTTCAAAAAGAGAATTTCCAAACTGGACTGAATTTTTGTTCGGTATATAAATTTTAAAGTCAGAAATTTCAGAAAGAGAACTTTTTTTCTGGGAACTTATTACTAAAATTTTTGTTCCTTCTTTTTTTATTCTTTTTGCTAATTCAATATTATATTGTTTTTCTCCTGAATAAGAAATAAAAATAACAAGGTCATTTTTTGAAGAAGGTGGAGTAATTGTTTCTCCGACTACATAACTTTCATATCCAATTTGTCTTAATCTCATAGCAAACATTTTCCCAACAAACCCACTTCTTCCAACTCCACAAATAAATATCTTTTTATTTTCTTTTAAACTTTTTTCTAAAATTTCAAAGTATTCTTTTTTTATATTCTCAAGGCATAATTCAATTTCTTCAATAACTTTTTTTATTTCTTTTTCCATACTTCTATTTTATCTAAAAATTTGACAAATTAAAAGTTTTATTATATCCTTTTATCAAAAATATATATCAAAATCATATTATCTCATTTCTTTTAAAACCCTGTTTAATTTAGGGAAAAAGGGAAATAGAACAGTTTTGACTTGAAAATAAAAGGAGAAAGAGATGGAAAAAACAAAAAATATAGTTGCAAAGACAGGAAATGAGGCATTTGCTGAAGGTATGAGACAAATTAATCCTGATGTTGTTGCTGCTTATCCAATTACTCCAGCAACTGAAATTGTCCAGATTTTTTCTCAATTTGTTGCAGATGGAATTGTTGATACAGAATTTGTTGCAGTTGAAAGTGAACATTCTGCAATGAGTGCATGTATCGGTGCATCTGCTTCTGGGGCAAGAGCCATTACAGGAACTTCTTCACAGGGACTTGCTTTAATGTGGGAAATGCTTTATATTGCTTCTGGATTGAGATTACCAATTGTAATGGCAGTTGTTAATCGTACTCTCTCTTCCCCAATAAATATCCACTGTGACCACTCAGATACATTTGGAGCAAGAGATTCTGGATGGATACAGATTTATTCTGAAAATGTTCAGGAAACATATGATAATATTTTTCAAGCATTAAGAATTGCCGAACATCCTGATGTTAAACTTCCTGCAATGGTAACTACTGATGGGTTCATTTTAAGTCATTGTTTAGAAACATTGGAGATGCTTACAGATGAGCAGGTTAAAGAATTTATTGGCATCCCTCCTGAAAGGGATAATTTAATTAAGAGTTTAATTGAAAACAAACCAATAACAATTGGTGCTCTTGACTTACAGGACTATTATTTTGAACATAAAAGACAACAGGCAGAAGGGATGAGAAATGCTTTAAAAGTTATTCCTGAAATAGGGAAAGAGTTTGGAGATAAGTTTGGAAGATATTATGGGTTTTTTGAAGAATACAAATTGGATGATGCAGAAGTTGGGATTGTTATAATTGGCTCAACTACTGGAACTGCAAAAGAAGTTGTTGACCAGATGAGAAAAGAAGGGAAAAAAGTTGGACTTTTAAAATTAAGAGTTTATAGACCTTTTCCAGCAGAAGAAATAGCAAAAGTTCTATCAAAATTAAAAGTTCTTGGAGTTGTAGAAAGAGTTGAAGGAATGTCTGGTTTTGTTTCACCTCTTTATTCTGAAATTTCATCTTCTCTTTATCATTATGAAAAAAGACCAACACTGGTTAATTTTGTCTATGGATTAGGTGGAAGAGATGTAAAATTAGAGGATATAAGAGATATTTTTGATGAACTTTTAAAAATTTCAAGTACAGGGAAAAAAGAATTCACATTAAAATACATTGGAGTAAGAGAATAGGAGGCAAAAATGCCAAGTTTAAAACAACTTTCAAAAAGAAATGAAAAATTTGTTTCAGGACATAGGTTATGTGCTGGTTGTGGAGCAGGTATTACTGCAAGACAGGTAATGCTTGCAATTGACAAACCGGTAATTGTTGCAAATGCAACTGGTTGTTTAGAAGTTGCAAGTACAATTTTCCCATTTTCTGCGTGGAATGTTCCATGGATACATTCTGCTTTTGAAAATGTTGCAGCAACAATAAGTGGAATTGAGGCAGCATATAGGTCATTAAAAAAACAAGGAAAAATCAATATTGAAGATGTTGTTTTTGTTGCTTTTGGTGGAGATGGAGGAACTTATGATATAGGACTTCAAGCATTGAGTGGAGCAGCAGAAAGAGGACATAAAATCCTTTATATATGTTACAATAACGAGGCATATATGAATACTGGCATCCAGAGGTCTTCTGCAACTCCATTTGGGGCACATACATCCACTTCTCCTTCTGGTAAAGTTATTCCCGGTAAATTACAATGGCAAAAAAACTTACCTGAAATAATGGTTGCTCATAATATCCCTTATGTTGCAACATCAATACCTGGTAAATGGAATGACCTTGTAAATAAAGTTGAGAAAGGGACAACTTTTGATGGTTTTGCCTTTATAGATATCCTTTCTCCCTGCCGACTTGGCTGGCCTCATGACCCAAAAATTACATTAGAAATTTCTCGTCTTGCAGCAGACACATGTATCTGGCCTCTTTATGAAGTTGTTGAGGGAAAATACAAATTAACATATAAGCCAAAAGAGAAAAAACCAGTTGTTGAATGGTTCAAACTTCAAAGAAGATTTTCTCACCTTCTAAAACCAGAAAATAAAGAACTCCTTGACAAAATTCAACAAGAAATTGACAAAAGATGGGAACAACTCCTCAAAAGGTCTGAATAGATTCTAATTAAAAAGATAGATTAGTATAGAAACAAGAAATTTTTTTATATGCACAAGATTTATACTTATTTTTTAACCAAATAAAGTAAAATGGTAAGTCATCTGATAGAAATATTCAAGGATGAAAAACTTGTAGAAAAAGTAAAAATAGACAATAAGCACATTGAAACAGCACTTAATAAAACATAATTTGATTTTTACTCTTCTGTCAGTTAAAATAAAAATAATTAAAAAAATATAGAAAAACAAGCAAAAAGAAGAAGGGGAAAATGAACTCTCTATTAGTTGCAGGAATTGGGATTTTTCTTTTTCTCATTGCTTATGTATTTTATGGCAGGTATTTAGAAAAATTATGGGAAGTAAATCCTGATGAAAAAACACCTGCCTATAAAAAAGAAGATGGAGTTGATTATGTTCCTGTAAAACACTGGTCTATTCTTTTTGGACATCATTTCGGTTCAATTGCAGGGGCTGGTCCTATTCTTGGACCTGTAATTGCTGCTGTTTGTTGGGGATGGTGCCCAACTTTTTTATGGATTGTTTTTGGCTCAATTTTATTAGGTGGAGTACATGATTTTTCTTCTTTAATGGTGAGTATAAGAAATGAAGGAAAATCCATAGGAGATATTTCTTCTTCTGTAATAAGCAAAAGAGGGAAAATTTTCTTTTCTATTTTTTTATGGTTCACTCTTATTCTTGTTGTGGCTGTTTTTGCTGCTGTTACTGCTACAACATTTATTGAAGAACCAAAAATTGTTATACCAACTTTTTCTCTATTAATAATTGCAATATTTTTTGGTGTTGCTGTTTATAAATTTAATCTCCCTCAAATTCATGCAACTTTAATTTCACTTATTCTTTATGTCTTACTTTTCTTTTTAGGAAGCAGGTATCCTGTTGTTATAAGTCCTGCCTATGCAACAAAAGCGTGGATTGTAATTCTACTTCTTTATTCTCTTATTGCAAGTGTATTACCTGTTAATTTATTACTTCAACCAAGAGATTATCTTTCTTCTTTCCTTTTATTTTTTGGTTTGCTTTTTGGCTATTTAGGACTGGTAATTACACATCCACAAATTCACACTCCAAACTTTGTTTCATATTCTTCTTCAAATGGTCCACTTTGGCCCATGATGTTTGTTATTATTGCCTGTGGTGCGATAAGTGGTTTTCATTCTCTTGTTTCAAGTGGAACAACCTCAAAACAAATTAATAATGAAAAATATGCAAAAAATATTGGTTATGGGGCTATGCTTGTAGAAGGGGTTTTATCAATTCTTGCTTTAATATGTGTTACTGCGGGTCTTTATTGGAATGAACCAAATTCTTTACTTAATTATCCCTCTCTTATGAAAGGGGGGAACTGGATAGGAACATTTGCACTTGGATATGGACAGGTAACATCCCCAATTTTTGGTTCAACATTTGGAACTATGCTGGCAATTGTTATAATAAATAGTTTTGTTTTAACAACTCTTGATACTGCTACAAGAATAACAAGGTATATTTCTGAGGAATTGTTTGGTGATACATTTAAAATAAATATTTTTAAAAATAGATATTTTGCCACTATTTTTATAATTATAATTGCTGGATATCTTGCTTTTGGCAGTTGGCAGAAAATATGGCCTGTATTTGGCGCTTCAAATCAACTCGTTGCAGCAGTTGTTCTCCTTATATGTGCTTTATACCTTTCTGAAAGAGGAAAAAATTCAAAAGTTCTTTTTTACCCTTCAATATTTATGTTCTTAACAACAATTGTTGCTTTAATAATTCAGGCAAAGGATTTTTATTTAAACCAAAAACTTCTTCTTGGAAATATTGCCTCTATAATTGTTCTACTTGCATTATTCTTTATAGTTGAGAGCATCAGGAAAAAACGAAACCATTGATTTTTTTTATCTCTATGAAACAATCTAAACCCTGAGAGTATTCTTAATATCACTGGATATTTTTAAAAATTTAATAGCAAAAAATGCTATAAATTCATTTTATTGTGAATTCATAACAGGAAGAAGGAGTTGTTTTTAATCTGAAAATTTTTCCCTCTCCTATTCCTAATTTTTTACCATTTTTCTTTATACAAAATTTCCTTGCGGGTTCAGGGTTCACAAGTAAAAGTTCTTCTCCTTTAATACTTTTTACTACTATCTTATTTACAACTCCATCCTTCATATAAGCACTAATTAAAAATGCCCTCTCTGCTCTAAAATTCTCAAATTTCACTTCTTTCCATTCCTTTGGAATAGCAGGAAACACTCTTATTTTTTCACCACAACTTTGTAAAAGCATTTCGTTTAATGCAGAAATAAAATTAGATGGAAATTCTATACCAAATACTGAATAGTTCCATGGCACCAATTTATATAATTTACGAATACCATCATTTAGAGATGTATCACGCCAGCCAATAGATATTCCTGTAGAATAAGTTCCAATTCCCTGTGGAGTAATATCTTGAGCCCATGTTCTTATATACCCATAAGACAATTCTGATATGCCAAGACGGGATGCAACCGCAGATTCAGTTAATAACCAGATTCTCGCATGATGTTTTCCAAGACTATAAAATGTTCTTCTGCCAAGTTCTAATAGTTCATCAGGACTATCCTGATTAATATCTCCTATTGGATAAATAGGGGCAATCCTCAAATCATCAGTAAATATGCTTTCTTTCTCGTACAACTCTGGCCATTCCTGATAATCTACTATTGCTCCATCCCATGTAGGATAATCAGGTAGCCCGGATAATATTTCTTCCCATTTTTTTATATCTTCTTTATCCTTTCCCAGAATTTTTGCTGCCTTTATTAAAGCACCAAATAAAAATCTCAATAATCCTATATCAATTGCAGAATCTGTTCCCCACGCTTTCATACTATTCGCACCTGTTTCAGGAAGATACGATGGCCATAGATGATATTTACCATCTTCTCTTTTTTCTCCTAAATATTTTTCATAAAATATTCCACATTCTTTCATAAATGGATATGCTTTCTCTTTTAAAAAGTCATTATCCATAGTGAACCGATATTTCCACCAGAAAAGTAATGATATCCACGATGAGGTACCTTCCCAATGTGATACAGGAAAATATCCTCCCATATTTTCTCCTTTTGGTCCAATACTTCCTGGAAAAGATATTCCATCCCATCTATAAAATTTCTTTGTTTGCTTACGAATTTCAGGTAGTACTGAAATAAAAAAATCATAATAAATATCTGCTAATTCTATATGATTTGATGAAAAAAGTGGTTCTAATACCGCCTGTAAATTTCTATCAAGATGATAGTCCCCACGCCAGGGAGTAATATCATGATATGTCCATAATCCATATAATCCAGGTGCTTGATTTGCATATTTTAATGTTGAATTCAAAAAATATTGACTAAGATACCATATATGTTCAAGCAATTTATCAGGAATAGTAATTGAGGACTGAGACCAAAATTTTCCCCATTCCTGTAAATGTCTGGTATTTAATAATGTATAGTTCTTTGATGAGTTATTTATTACCTTTGCAATTTCTTCATCAAGTTTTTCTCTTTTATATCCAGATACTACTCCAAGAACAATCGTAATCTCATTTTTACCATCAGGGTGAATATCTACTTTCCCTGTTCCTGTATCTATTGATGAAAAAATACCTTCTTTTTCTTTAATGCCAACCTCAAAATATAAACCATCAGGAAATTTACCAATCATTTTGAATAATTCTTTATTTCCTGCATATTCTATTTTTATTTTTTCAGAAGGAATTTCTGATTTAATAAGTTCAGGTATTATTGATAAACCATCACGATTCAAAAAAATAGAAAATGGCTCTAAATTCTTACCTTTTATTTTAACAAACATTATTGGTAATTCAGGAGGAATAAATACTTCAATAACTCTTTTTTTCTTATTATAAGAAAATTCAATAAATGTTTTCCCAATTTCAGGACTTAATCGCTGACAATATCTTCCAGCATCTGATTTAAAACTTATTTGCATCCTTCCACATGTTTGAGGTGCAGGATATGGATATTTACTACTATGGTCTTCTGTCTCTTTTACAAAATCTTTATATGCTTTCTCATTTCTCTTTTTTAAAAGATTTTTTAACTGATTAAATTTTAATTTGCCTTCTGGGTCAAATTCCTTATATCTATAATCCCAGACATCACTTCTATTTAAAGTGAAACTTAACATACTTGGGTCTCCATAAATTATTGAACCTAAAAATCCATTCCCAATAGGTATCCCTTCACCCCAATCTCTTGCAGGGTAATTTAAAAAAACATCATGACTTTTACTCTGTAAAATTTTAACTCTCTTCTTTTTTTTGGCTATTTCATCAGGCATTTTCATCTCCACTTTTTATATCCTCAATTATTTTCATATTGTAAATACCATCAAAAAATGAAGGAATTGCAGGGCTATTTTCATAAATTGATTTAATGAAACAATATATAGAATGAATATGCCCTCTTATCCAGCCAGTAGTAAATTTAGGTCCTGGAAAATTGCTTTCAGGATAATTTCCAAGAGTTGGTATTTTCTTAAAACCAGTTTCTGTTTCTTTTCTATTATAGAAGTTCAGATAATTTGGTTGAGTTGAGTTATATCTTATTGCTCCTTCTGTTCCATATATTTCATATTTTAACTCATCCTCTGTTCCTGTTGCTATTTTTGATGCTTCAATAACACCAATTGCCCCATTTTCCATTTCAGCATTTATAACAATATGGTCTTCAACCTCAACTTTTACAATTTTGCCATTTTTCGTCTTTCTTTCAGGATAGAGAATTTTACTTTTGCCAGAGACATTTTTAAAATTACCTAAAAAATAATAAATTAAATCAATAACATGAGAGCCAATATCAAGTAATACACCTGCTCCTTTTTCCTGTTTCCAGCCAATTGGTTTATTTTTATCAACACTTCCAGAATGGTAATAGGCAATTCTAAAAATTGTGGGGTTTCCAATAGACCCATTTTCTATAAATTGTTTTGTTTTTATAGTTGAAGGGAAAAATCTATTATGAAAAACTACTTGATGGTTTTTATCAAAATTTTTTAATTTTTTTTCAAGTTCTAATGTTTCTTCTATTGTGCAAACAAGTGGTTTTTCACAATAAATATGTTTTTTGTTTTTTATCCCGTACATCAATTGCTCAAAATGATATATATTGGGACTTGAAATATCAATTATTTCAATTTCTTTATTTTCAATAAGTTTTCTATAATCAGAAGTCGTTTCAAACCCATAGGTTTCTTTAACATTTTTTGCTGTTTCTTCTCTTGATGTTGAAATACCTGCAATTTCAACTCTAAAAGGAGAATTCGGGTAATAATATTTTAAATTTTCATATCCATAAGCATGAACTTTGCCTATAAATCCAAATCCAATAATTCCTACTTTATATGTTTTCATTTAATTTTCCTGTTGAATTTATTATAAACTTTGAAAAGAAAAATACAAAATAAGTTATGTATTTATTATTGAACAAATTTGAAAAATTATTTAAAAAAAATATAATTATTACGATACTTTAATTCACTCAATAATTGTATTTATTTATTTTATTAAAGAGATTTTAAAAAAATGATATTCCTTAAAATTCTACCTGTTTTTTTGATAATTCTTTTTGGCTTTTTTGCGAGAAAAAGAAAATATATATCTCTATCTACAATAAAAGAGATGTCAATTTCTATAACTACTTTTTTTTATCCATCTCTTATTTTCTCATCATTTCTAAATAATTTTACTACAAATGACATTATCAGTGGATGGCAATTACCATTAGGTACTTTTATACTTATGTTTATTGGTTATTTAACAGGTATTTTTGTTTCAAAATTTTTAGAATTCGGAACTGAAAAAGAAAAAAATACTTTCAGATTTCAATGTGCAATCAATAATTATTCTTTTTTACCAATTACTATTATTATTGTGCTTTTAGGAGAACAAAAGATACCCAAATTAATACTTTCAACTTTTGGTTCAGAAATTTCTGTCTGGACATTTGGAATTATTGCTTTAACAGGAAATAAAATAAGGAAGGGCTCTTTTAAAAATTTATTGAGTGTTCCTATGATTGCAATTTTAATTTCTGTTGTTTTAATTTTTATAAGGGATAGAAGTATAATTACAATTTCAAATCAATATTTAAAAACATTTTCATCTTCAATTTTAATTGCAACTGACCTTCTTGGAAAAATAACATCTCCACTTGCTTTATTTATTGCTGGATGCAGAATGGGAGATATAAAAAAGGAAGAATTATTTAATTTAAAAAATACTATTCTAATTTTTTTGAGATTATTTTTTATTCCCTCTATTTCAATATTTCTTTTCAACATACTTGGATTTCCATATGAAACAAAACTTATACTTTCAATCGTCGCAATTATGCCAACAGCAATTGCAAGCATTGTTTTAAGTGAAGCATATAATGCTGATTCAGAATATGCTGCTGTAACAACATTTCTTACTCACATATTTTCTCTTTTTACAATTCCTTTATATCTTACAATTCTTTGATGAAGATTCAGTAATTGACAAAAAAAGATGAATAGGATAAATTTTTACAAATGAAAATGTTAAATAATTTATCAAAATTAGAAATAATAGGTAATATGATGAAAAAACTATTATATTTTGTTTTTTTTATAGATATTTTTTTTATAAGTCCAATTTTTTCTCAAAATATATCAAAAATTCAAATGAAATTGAGTAATAATTGTCAAAATTTCTACCTCCTTAGTGCTCGACAGGTAAGTCCTGAAGTTAAGGAAAGAATCCAATCAATGAAAAATACACAACCATGGATTGGCATTATAATTACGGACTTACCAGATAATTCACAAATTAAAGGTGCCAAAGTTCAGCAGGTACTTAAAAATTCTCCAGCGGAAATTGCAGGAATAAATAATGGAGATATTATAATTGAACTTGCAGATAGACAAATTTCATCTGTAAAAGAAGTTTTTGAAATCATGCATAGTTTAAATGTGGATACAGAATATCCTGTTGTTGTCTTACGGAATAATATTAAATTAGTTTTGAAAATCAAACCAGTTGTAGTTCCTTCACAAACATTGGCTGAAAATTCTCCAAAAAATAATTTATTTTTCCCAATGAAAAATGAACTTACCGCCATAAATACCCTTAAATATGCTTTAATTGACCAAAAAACACATATAATTACTTTTATAGGTAGTTATGACCCAACTTATGCAACAGGTGATATACCATATGAAGATATTTTAAAAGATTTACTGGAAAATCCTTATCCATCTGTTTCAATTGAACCAACTCCACAGGAAGATGAAATACTTAAAAAAGTTGACCAATTGATTTCTCAGGACTTGAAAAAGATGGAAAAAGACCCTGCCTATACAGACCAAGAAATGCAAAAGTTGGTAAATCTTCTTTTAAAAGACCCAACATTAGAAACAGATAATCGCCGTTTCTTTAATAATATCGCATCTGCTGTGGGAATGACAGGTGATGAGTTCAAGAGATTATACAGAGCATCTATTGGAGAAATTGACCTTTCAGAATCCGAACTATTTCAGTTAGGAGCAAAATTATTAAAAGGAGCAGGTGCTCCAGAAGCAGCAAATGGGTTAATTGCAATTACTTCTGGGAATACCCCTGAGGAACGACTTTCAAATATGGCAAAAGCACTTAATATCTATGATAAATATCATGAACTTGATAAGAAAATCTTATTCCCAGAAGAATTCCGAAAAGAAGCGATTATCTTATGTATATCAGAACTGTGCAGAAAAATGGATGCTCCAGAAAATGAACTTCAAAAAATTATTTCTTCTATTAGGTCAGGTAGACAACCAGTAGATACAATTATTGACTATATGGGCAAGAGATTTACTTTCTTTATATCTGAAAAAATGGGAGAAAAAATGTTAAATGGATTAGTATTAGGTCCGGAATTAATTTCAAAATTGTATAATTTACCTATACCACAATCAGAACTTGTCTTTAAAAATGTAAAGGCAGGTTCACTATTAGGAGAAATTTTATTTAAAGCCGATTATAAGTTAAAAAATATTAATAATTTTCCAGATGTAAAGGAAAAATTCCCAGAACATTTAACTGAAATGGAGTTTATACAAAAGGAAGAAAAAGAGAAAAATTATGAACTACCTTTTGATATTGGGGCAACAAGTGGACATACATTAGTTCCAGGATATGTTGATATGAAAATTTCTAAGGATGGGAGTATTATTGTGTTTGAGAAGTCCGAAGTTAAAATAGTGGGTTTTTTAAAGAGAACATTTAAAAACCAATCACCAGAAACAACTAATTTTCTTAATGAGACGGCTAAAAAGTATGGAGAATTTCTAACCCAGAATTATGATGAATATGCAAAAATATTTCCTGAATTTCATATAATGAGAGAAGTTGCAAAACTTGTATGTTTAGCAAGATGGGCTAAACAAAACAATTATACTATTAATGTACTAAACACTTCTTCTATGTATTTTGACCAACCTAAAAATGTAAATGGGTTTTGGGCAATAACATTACAAATTACAAATGGTAAAGGTTCAATGATATTAATTCAGTCAGGAGGCGCAAGTTTTGGTCAGGAAGAAGGTGAAGAATGGATGAAAATTCAAACTGATGTTAATAGAACTTCAGATGTACTAAAACAATTAGCAGGAAGCGTAGTTCTTGCAGAACAGGCAGTAAATTCTGCTATAAATGGTAATTTAGAAGATGCAAGAAACCTTGCAGAAAGAAGTGCCCGTGCTATGACAGGAGAAATTGACCTTTCAAATTTACCCCCAATTCCCAATATACCTATGCCAAATGAAGCAGCCCCATATGCTATAACCACCAAGGAAGCAATTTCTCAGATAAATGAATGTTTTGAAACTATAAGTTCTGTTAATAAAGACCTCCAATATGCAGAAACAATAATTACCACTTCACCAGATAAAGCAGAAGAAATAAAAGAAAAAGCAATAAAATCTCAGAATGAAGCAATAAAAAAACTACAACAAATCAGAGATAATATTATTCAGTATAAAAACAATCCTTATAAGGCACCTGATTTATTAATTACATTAAAAAACAATGCTATTGTTAATCCAATTAAAAATATCTCAATATCGGGTCAACAAGATACAAAAACTCAAAATTCATCTTCTTCAATTTCAGAAGAGGAAAAATGGGAAAAGAATTGTGTAAAATGGGCAGAGGAGTTAGATAAAGTAAATAAAGAAATATCTTCCACTCGTGAAGTATTATTAAAACTTATTCAATCAAGTCAATTACTTACTGAACAATTCAAAGAAATTGAAAAAGAAGCAACAGAAAAATATGAAAGAAGTATAAACAGGGTTGGAGATTTACTTATAGACATAGGTATTGAAGGATTACAGAATAGATATGAAACTATATATAAACTTGCGAAAAAATTACCTGATAAGCCAGATGAATTAATTGAAAAATATAAATATACCTGCTCTTTAATACAAAGTTTAAAAGAAACAAAAGAAACTAAAGATTTGGTGGACCTTTCTGAAAAAGACCCCCGCTCATTTATAGAAACACTTGAGATAATAAAAGATGGGATTTCTCAAATAAATGGATTGCTTGAACTTGATAAAACTGTTCCAGGGGCAGTATGGAAATATTTATCAATTACAGCAGATACTACATATGACTTAACTGAGCAATATTATATGTGGAAAAATATAATTCTTTTGGAGAAAGGGACAGATATATATTCTGAAAGTATTAAAAAACTGACAAATAGATTACAGAAATTACAAACAAGTGCAGCAATTTTAAAACAAAAAATAAACTCTGAAAATTAGAAAAATAAAGGAGAAAAGTTATGTCAAATACAAAGAAAAAAGTAAAAGTAATTGCACATAGGGGTTTTTCTGGAAAATTTCCAGAGAATACAGTTGTTGCCTTCAAAGAAGCAATAAAACTTGGTGTGGATGATATTGAAATGGATATAAAAATTACAAAAGATGGGACTTTGGTAATTCTTCATGATGAAAGTGTAGATAGAACTACAGATGGAACAGGGAAAATACAGGAGTTAACAATAGAACAAGTAAAAGATTTAGATGCAGGTTCCTGGTTCAGTCCCGCATTTAAAGGTACTACAATCCCTACTTTTGAAGAGGCATTAGATTCCATACCTGATAATATAGAATTAAATCTTCATCTTCTACCAAATCCTGTTATTACAAGAAATGTTATTATTACCTTAAAAGAAAGAAAAAGAATAAATAATTCTTATCTTGCAATTCATGCAAGTCAAATTCAATTAGCAAGAGAAATGTGTAAAGAAATTCGTATTTGCAATATGAGAACACAGACAAACCCTGTTGAATATATTGAAGAGACCCATCGTTTGAAATGCCCTATTTTACAATTTTTTACCCCATCTTATGAAGTAACAAAGGAATTAATTGATAAAGCACATTCCTATGGGATATTTGTTAATGTGTTTTTTGCTGATACAGAAAATGAAATGAAAAAACTTATTGAAAATGGGGCAGATGCAATTTTAACAAACAGACCTGATATACTTATTAGAATTTTAAAAGAAAAGTAAGAATTTAACTTCTATTCTATAACCTTCCAAAAAGATAAAGTGGAGGATAAGGGATT
>ERZ795051.4256-NODE-4256-length-13609-cov-26.660986_pt1 | contig 13609 bp, 9 predicted proteins | sample MGYA00375135_ERZ795051 | MGnify/ENA primary metagenome ERZ795051 (study PRJEB30180, sample SAMN05720222) | activated sludge metagenome | isolation source: Anaerobic digester | place: Japan | collected 2015-05-26 ... | reverse complement strand
ATGCCGACATCCCTCCCGAATGACAGGGCCGAATGGCTCCTCTCGGTTTTTAAAGCCGGAGTCAAAGCCCTTGGCATAACAAATGGCGCCGCTAAGGGAGATGTGAAACTGACGCCTCGAGGCCCTATGATTGGTGAAATCGCCGCCCGCCTCTCCGGAGGCTATATGTCTGGCTGGACCTATCCCTATGCCTCTGGGGTAGAACCAACCCGGGCTGCCATTTCGGTCGCCCTTGGTGAAGCCCCAAAGGACCTGGAACCTACAAGAAACTGGACCAGTGCTGAACGGGCCTTCATATCCATACCGGGTCAGGTTTCAGAGATCTATGGTCTTGATGAGGCCCGATCCATACCCGGAGTGAGGGACATATTCCCAAGAATTACCAGGGGCTCCCAGGTTAAGTTCCCGGAAAATAATGTCACCAAGTGCGGCAACGTGATCAGTGCCCTTCCCGAACGGGAGGCGGCCATAGAAGCGGCAGAAACGGCAGCCCGCAAGGTCTGGATTCGGCTTGCAGCCCCAAACAAGGAAACCGCTGCCTTTTTACACCTGGATCGGGATCTGGGGAATGAGGAAAGCCCCTTCCCTCCATCAGCCTATATGCTTCCTGGCCCCTTACAGCAAAAGCTCCATCAGATACCGGACCCAGAAATACGGTATGAAAAAATACTCTCCGGTGCCCTTGCAGTGCTCCCTTTCCATGACTTCCTCGATGCTCCCCTGACAGATTATCATGGCCGCTCCCCAAGGGAAAGCCTGGAGGTAATACGGACCATCACCGGCCTGGAACTTCCGATTGTAGAAAACCCCTCCAATAATTTCGCCATTTTAGGCCGCCGATTCTGGAAGGCCCTTGTCCGCGGTTCCTACCAGGGAGCCCTTTACCATATTGATGAATTGATGTCCCAGGCAGTAGAACGGAACCGATAATGAAGCGGGAAAGACCCTCTTACAGAGCCATCCTCTTTTTACTCTTCGCTATTGTCGCCCTAAGCGGTTTCGGTGAAGAAATGGACCTTGCTAAGACACTCTCCCGCCTTTCGGCAAAACTTTCCTGGGATCCGCTGCTTAAAACAGGAATACTTCTTACTGAAAAACACCGGATTTCCTTTACTATCCTTGTAGAAGACCAAACTGCCCCTTTCATTATAGATAACCAGTATGTGCTCTATCTGCCCGCACCACGATATAACAACGGAACCCTCTATTTCTCTTCCGAAACTATTGCAGGGCTGGAGCAGGCTCTGAGGACAATTACGACAAATGAGCAAAGTCTGTATCGGATCGCTGCCATCGTCATTGATCCAGGACACGGTGGGAAAGATACCGGAGCGGTGGCAGAACACAGGATAAACAATAAAAAAGTGACCCTTCAGGAAAAAAATGTTACCCTTTCGGTGGGCAAACAGGTATATGACCTTTTATTGGCCCGTTTCCCTGAAAAACGGATACTCATGACCCGAACCGGGGATACCTATCCGACCCTGGAGGAGCGGGTTTCTATAGCAAATGCAATCCCACTCGGAGAACACGAAGCAATCCTGTTTATCTCAATCCATGCAAATGCCTCATTTAATAAAACTGCCCGGGGCTATGAAGTCTGGTACCTCAGCCCTGAATATCGCCGTACCCTGGTGGATTCTAAAAAATTTCAGGATTCGGTAGAAGTTGTGCCCATTATCAATGCCATGCTGGAAGAGGAATTTACCACCGAAAGTATCCTTTTGGCCAAATCAATATTAGGTCAGCTCGATATATCTCTGGGAGATAAATTGCCATCCCGGGGACTTAAGGCAGAAGAATGGTTTGTGGTACGGAACGCAAAAATGCCCTCGGTACTCGTAGAATTAGGTTTTGTTACTAATATGCAGGATGCCATATTGATGAACGATTCGGCCTACTTGCAGAAGTTTTCAGAAGCGTTATATAAGGGTATTACGGATTTTGTGAATAATTTTGAAAAGACTGGAGGTTTTACAACCTTACAATGAAAAATGACCATGTTTCTGCAATCATTTCTTGGTTTAAACGATATTTTGGTAGATCTATCAATCGGAGATTGACTATCCTTGTAGTATTACTCTTAGCTGCTTCAATTGATATTTTGATCACCCCTAAAAAGCGTTTTTTATTTAGCTTTTATTCTTCTAAAAATACATCTACCATGGTAGAAACGAGGTTTTTTAACCCTGGGACTACCAAAGAGGATCGTTTACAGCATTACATTGAAGAGTATCTTCTTGGTCCTACTACTATGGATTATCTTCCATTAATTCAACAGGATACCAGAGTGGAGACGGTTTTGATCAGAAAAGATCATGCTTATATAAACCTGTCTGAAACTGCCGCCCTTCCTGTGCCGGGCTCTGTTCCCTTTGAGAAGCGAGAAGGATTGTTTGCTGCGATGATTATGAAAAACTTTCAATCTATTAAAGAAGTATCCCTATTTATAGCTGGAAATGAGGTTTATCGTACAAATACTGATCAAAAAATAAAGAAAAGCGTTGACAAATAAAATCCATCTCGTATACTTTTATTTGTCCTATGCTAAATAGCGTTATACAAAGGAGCTTTGAATGAAACGGATGTTCATTCTTGTCGCCATCGCGTTGTTCGCGGCGGGATCGTTGTTTGCAGAAGAAGCCGTTCTTATCGACTTCACCAAACTTGCGGCCGACATTATTCCCAACCAGGACAACGTACCCACTCAGAACCGTGCGACCATGATGGATTTTTCCAACGTGGCCGGCGGCAGCTTCACCACCGAACAAAAGAAGGTGATGAAGACCTCCCTCGCCTTGGCTAACTGGGATGTAATTCTTGCATCATCTTCCCGGACTGTCACTAACCAGGCCAAGAGCTATACCCAGGAAGCACCTTCCAAACAGTTTGGCAAGGTCCTCGGTGTACGGGTTCACTTCCCTGTAGAACCCTTTAATTCTTGGGCTCGGATTCAGCCTCCCTTTGAAATCCCAGCATTTGAGACTATGGCTCAGGTTGCAGATGACGGCACCATTCAGGCCCCCACTGCAGAGGACAAGGCAAGCAAATTTACCCGCTTTGAAAATGGTTATGGTGTGGTAAAGAATGTCGGAGTCATTAAGTCAGTTGCAGTTAATGTCTATGGTCTTAATTTCCCCCATGGTCTATCCGCTGTTCTGATTGATGCAGATGGAAACGAAAATGTTGTTTTCATGGGATACCTTAAATTCGACGGATGGGGAGAACTCCGCTGGGACAATCCCCAGTATGTAGAAAACGTCCGGAACCGCGAACTGCGGCTCTATCCCATCTATCCGAAATCAACCCCCTTTGTAAAGTTTGGTGGCTTTATTATCCAGCGGGACGGAGCAACCGAAGGCGGTGACTTTGTAGCCTATTTCAAGGATGTAAAGGTTATCTACGATAAGGCTGTCATCGAAACCGACAGGGATATTGACGATGAGGGTCTCTGGAATATTATTCAGGATCGTGAAACTGCACGGAAGAACGCTGAGATGTCCCGTTTCGGACAGCAGCAGGTGCTGAGGTATCTGGAAGCCCAGAAGAAAGCAACCGAATCCGGATTCACTCCGTCAACTACCACAAAATAAGAATAGTCCCCAGACAGGGCTAACTTAAAAAAAATAGGGCTGCTTGGAATGTAATCCAAGCAGCCCTTATTATTTATACACCTTACTGATATCCAAAACATCAGAGCAGAGGGTTTTGCCTCTATCAACTAATACCCTGTGGTCCGAATCAAACCCAATCCAGCAGAAATAGGCAGTACTTATGGACCTATTAAAATGATAAAGATATCAAATCATTTCTTTGCTATACACAATAGGTGTGGCAAAATTATAGTAATCCTGCAGCTTTTAAGATTTTTGAAAGGCTTAAGAGAATAGAATCTATGATTCTTTTCAATATATTACCTTTTCGGATACTTTGTTTTGCAGTGAGTGGAATTTGTTGTAGAATCCCAGCTTCATCGGATACTACAATTTGCCCTACCACTGTACCTTCATCTATGGGAGCAATAAGCGGTTCAAATAGTTCGATATGTTGCTGTAGATTCTGTCCGCGATATTTTTCAACCGTAAATATAAGTTTTTTTGGTTCGTTGCTGGTCACATTTCCTGAGACAACTAGATTAGCCTTATTTATCGTTCCTTTCCATATCCTGGGCTGTGGAAGAGGAGGATTAGGAACATAAAGGGTTTTATAGTTTGCAAAACCCCATTCAATCAATTTGGCCCCGTCCTCCGCCCGTATCTGGCCGCCATGCAGAGAAGACCTGCCGGGGCCTCCTAGCAGAACCGCCAGGTACCGGGTTTCATTCCGTTTTGCTGTCAGCGCTATATTATAACCCGATTCAATAATAAACCCGGTCTTAAGTCCATCAACCCCTTGTAATGTATCAAGCAATAAATTCCTGTTTGTCTGGACAATCGTTCTGGGGTTATCCTTGTAAGCTTCAGCGACATTTTCTGCTTTAGGATAGGCAAATTCCCGTACCGAATGAAAAGCCTCAAGCGCTTCCGGGTGTTCTGCGATATAATAGCGGCAAAATAAAGCAAATTCTCTGGCGGTTGTGACATTGTGTTCCGAAATGCCCGCCGGTTCAACAAAATGGGTATGAGTAAGCCCCAGTCGCAGCACTTCCTGGTTCATCCGGTCCGCAAAAGCCTCTACGCTCGGTGCAAGATACAGGGCGACAGCCACCGCCGCATCATTACCAGAGCAGACTGCAAGACCCAATAACAATTCACGCAGGGTAACCCTTTGCCCAGGGCCAAGGAACATGAGACTGGAACCCCAGCTTTGGTTTATGGCCCAAGCAGACCGTGGAATGGGAACCACATCATCAAGATGGACCTTGCCCTGTGCTATATCCTGAAAGGCGATATGCATGGTGACAAGTTTAGTCAGTGATGCAGGGGGAATTGGTTCATCCGCATTTTTTTCAAACAATATGGTGCCGGTAGTAGCATCTAATAATATGGCTGCACGTGAACGAACATCCAGGTCTTCCGCATCTGCAAACAGCGAAAGACCTAGAAATAGGGTGATAAAAAGAAAATAAATTCGTCTCTGCAAGAAGTACCTCTAGAAATCAGCCTGACCTACAGCCCGAGGGTAGGGGATTACATCCCTTATGTTAGTCATGCCGGTAACATATAGAATGAGTCGTTCAAATCCAAGACCGAAACCAGAGTGGGGGACAGTACCAAAGCGGCGTAAATCCAGATACCACCAGTAATCTTCCGGATTCATACCCAGTTCTCTAATGCGGCTTTCAAGTACTTCAAGACGCTCTTCCCGTTCTGAACCTCCAATAATTTCGCCTAAACGGGGTACGAGCACGTCCATTGCCCTTACGGTTTTTCCGTCAGGGTTGAGTTTCATATAAAAGGCTTTAATCTCCTTCGGATAATCGGTTACGATCACAGGTCCGCCAGCCACCTTTTCTGTAAGGAATTTTTCGTGCTCGCTTTGCAGGTCACAGCCCCAATAGGGCTTAAATTCAAAGGCTTGAGCATTCTTTTCAAGTTCCTTGACCGCATCAGTATAGGTCATGTGGGTGAATTTCGATGTAACCACACTGTCCAGGGTTTCGATGATACCCTGTTGAATACGCTCGTTAAAGAACGCCAGATCTTCCCTGCAGTCTGTCAGTGCAACATTAAATAGGTGTTTAAGGAATGCTTCTGCAAGTTCCATATTGTCTTCCAGATGGGCAAAGGCAACCTCCGGTTCTACCATCCAGAATTCTGCCAGGTGGCGGGTTGTGTTGGAATTTTCTGCCCTGAATGTGGGGCCGAATGTATAGACCCGGGAGAGGGCGGTGGCATAGGTTTCAGCTTCGAGCTGACCCGAAACGGTAAGATAGCTCCGTTTGCCGAAAAAGTCTTTGGTGTAATCAACAGGCTTGCCTGATTTTGCTAAGGCCTCCAAATCCAGGGTTGTAACCTGGAACATGGCGCCCGCACCTTCGCAATCGCTGGCCGTAATGATTGGGGTATGAACATATTGAAATCCGCGGTGCTGAAAAAATTCATGGATTGCAAAGGCAAGTCTGCTGCGAACCCGAGCAACTGCTCCAAATGTATTAGTCCGAGCCCGGAGATGGCCGATTTCCCGAAGGAATTCCAGGGAATGCCGCTTTTTCTGCAGAGGATAGGTTTCTGCAGGGGCTTTCCCGACCACAGAAAGGGATGAGGCGTTTACCTCAACGGGCTGCCCCGCCGCAGGGGAGGGTACTAGGTGTCCAGAAATTTCTACCGAAACACCGGTCGAAACTTCAGAAAGATTAGCTATCACCTGTTGATCGGAGATTTGTGACAGATCAAAGGTACACTGAATATTTTTAAAACAGGAACCATCGTTTACTTCAATAAAAATAAGATTCTTTAAGTCCCGTTTTGTTCGGACCCAGCCGCGTATTATAACCCTTTGCCCTTCTGGAGGCAGGCTCATGATTTCCTTGATAAGTGGTGTATTCATAGCCAAATACTATATATGATCTTTATTTTTTCGTCAAACCTATTGCATAAGTATGCAAAATATGGTCCAATAAATTGAATATTTATACATGGAGGGCCTATGGATTCGGATACCTATCTTTCTAAAGTTTTAAAAAATAATAATATTGACCCCGAATTATACACAAAATATAACGTAAAACGGGGCCTTCGAAATGCCGATGGTACTGGTGTCCTTGTTGGATTAACCAGGGTCGGTGATGTCCATGGGTATATCATGGATGAGGGGGAGCGGGTTCCCGTAGATGGGAAACTCTATTACCGGGGCTATGATGTGGAAGATCTGGTGTACCATGCGGCTCAGGAACAGCGGTATGGTTTTGAAGAAACTATTTATCTTCTCCTCTTTGGCGATCTCCCCTCCAAATCTGAATTAGAAGAATTTTCTGCCCTGCTCGGTGAAAAACGGGCGCTACCTAAAAATTTTGCGGAGGACACCATTATGAAGGTTCCTTCGCCGGACATCATGAACAAGCTCGCCCGTTCGGTGCTTACCTGTTATGCCTATGATGAAAAGGCAGAGGATCTTTCACCGGAAAATGTGCTCCGCCAGTCTATAGAGCTTATCGCCCGTTTTCCTACCATGGTAGCCTATGCCTATATGGCAAAGAAACATTATTATGATCATGAAAGCCTTTTTATCCATTCTCCGGGTAAAACCACATCTACTGCTGAAACGCTCCTTTCTCTCATCAGGCAGGATCAGAAATTTACCCGTTTAGAGGCGGAAATTCTTGATCTGGCTCTAGTCCTCCATGCTGAACATGGGGGAGGTAACAACTCCACCTTTGCGGTCCATCTTATTTCTTCAGCCGATACGGATACCTATTCTGCCATTGCGGCTGGAGTAGGCTCCCTAAAGGGCTTTAAGCATGGCGGAGCGAATATCAAAGTAATGGGCATGATGGAAGATATTAAAAAGGGTGTTAAAAATTGGGATAACGAAGGGGAGGTAGCCGATTACCTCGTAAAGATACTTAAGGGAGAAGCCTTTGATCATACGGGCCTTATTTATGGCCAGGGGCATGCGGTCTATACGGTTTCTGATCCCCGGGCAACCCTATTACGCAATAAGGCGGAAGCGCTTGCTGTAGAAAAGGGATACAAAGATGAATTCAACCTATATCGAACCATAGAAAGTCTTGTACCTACGGTTTTTAAGCAGGTAAAAGGTTCAGACAAGGCCATCTGTACCAATGTGGACTTCTATTCTGGCTTTGTGTATCATATGCTCGGTATTCCTGCGGAACTGTATACACCAATCTTTGCAATAAGCCGTGTCGTAGGCTGGTGTGCCCACCGATTGGAAGAAATTATTTCCGGAGGAAGGATCATACGACCTGCATATAAATGTGTGCAGCCCCGTTTACCCTTTGTACCCATCTCTGAACGTTCTTAAAAAAAAGGAGCTGTTCTATCGGAACAGCTCCTCACCTCCTTTTTTGCGGGACTAAACCCGCACTTCTCCTTGCTATTCCTCCGTTTCCTGGACTCTGAATGCCTGAGCTGCCTTTATAACCTCTTCTGCAATCTTTCCAGAAATTGGGGCGTAATGATCAAATTCCACACTAAAGGAACCCGTACCGCTGGTCATGGACCGCAGGTCTATTGAATAACGGAGCAGTTCCGCCTGGGGAACCTGAGCCCGGATTTCTTCGATTCCACCACCTATCGATTGCTGCCCCAGAATTTTACCCCGTTTTCCTGAAAGATCGGACATGACATCCCCCATGTATTTATCTTCCACAAAAACGGTCAAATTCATGATTGGTTCCAAAAGGGTTGGATTGGCCTGTTTCATGGCCTCCTTAAATGCATTCCTGGCTGCAAGCTTAAAGGCTAATTCGGAAGAGTCTACCGGATGTTCCTTTCCGTCAACAATCTTTACTTCCACATCTACAACGGGATATCCGGCAAGGACACCGTTATTCATCGCTTCATGGATACCCTTTTCTACACCAGGAATGTAGCCCTTAGATATAGCCCCGCCAAAGATGGCATTGATGAACCGGTAATTTTCACCCCGGGGGAGTGGTGCAATTTCCAATACTACCTTACCGTACTGGCCATGTCCGCCGGTTTGTTTTTTATGGGTATACTCAGCGCCGGCCTTTTTTGTGATCGTTTCTCGGTATGCTACCCGAGGAACATGGGTCTGAACCTCTATCTTCTGATTCTGTTTAATCTTATCAAGTACAATAGACACATGAAGTTCACCCATGCCGGAAAGGACCGCTTCCTTTGTTTCGGTATTGTATTCATACCGCAGGGTTTTATCCTCTTCAGTAGCCCGCAGAAGGTACTCTCCCAGCTTGTCCTCATCTCGTTTCTGAACCGCATTCACCGCAACGGAATGAACCGGTTCGGGTAGTCGTAATGGAACAAATTTTAAAGGATTGGCAGGATCGGTTACGGTATCATTTGTTTTAAGATTCGCTGATTTGGTTATAATTCCGATGTCTCCGGCATACAGTTCTTGAACCTCTTCCAGTTTCTTTCCCTGGCAGATATAGAGCTTGCCAATTTTTTCTTTTTTATTTTCGGTGACATCGAAAACTTCTGAATCGGCATGAATTTTACCCTTAAAAATCTTAAGCCAGGAAATTTTTCCCGAAAATTGATCATAGGTTGTTTTAACCACGAAGGCTGCAAAGGGCTTTTCGGGATCTATAGCTACGGCTTTTTCTGTCCCATCAGGCTGCAGGGCCGTATCACTGGCGGTCCGAGGATCCGGTCCGATATCAGAGATAAAGTCTAACAGGGGAATTAAACCAGAGTTCTTTACCGGGACTCCACAGAACACGGGAATATATTTATGCTCAGCCAGGGCTTCAATGAGACCGGTATGCATTTCTTCCGCATCCAGGGACCCCTTATCAATATAATGCTCCATGAGGGTATCGTCCCCCTCTGCTGCGGCCTCGATGAGCCGTTGCCTGGCGTCATTTACCGCTTCTTTATATTCAGCTGGGATTGGTCCTTCTTTTTCCAGACCGTCGTTTTGAACAAAGTAGGCTTTTTCATTCAAAACATCGATAATGCCCTTATAATTTCCATTAGATCCCATGGGCAGGAAGAATGGAACCGGATCGATCTTAAGTTTTTCCTTAATATCCTGCAGGGTGGATTCAAAATTTGCCCTGTCATCATCCAGTTTGGTGATGTAAATACCACGAGGCTTGCCTCGAGTATTTAAAAATCGCCAGATTTTCAGGGTTTCAATCTGCACCCCCGATCGGGCATCTACGGTGACCAGGGTAAACTCGGAGGCTCTGATAGCCAGAATAACATCCCCGATGAAATCAGAGGAGCCGGGGGTATCAAACATATTGATTTTTTTACCCTTCCAATCTATATGAGCCAGGGCTGCATAGATTGAAATTTTCCGTTCAATTTCCTCTGGTGTGGAATCACTGACGGTTTTTCCTGACTCGACTGTTTCAGGCTTTGGAATTACCCCGCCGGCAAACAGCAGCCGTTCAAATAGGGTTGTTTTGCCGGTACCGCCGTGACCGGCTAACGATAGGTTCTTGATAAGATCCGTGGTGTAGCTCATGGTGGCGTCTCCTTCGATTTTTACATGATGGGGCCGTCTTGACGGATTGTCAAGAAAAACTTCTATAGCGTATAGTAAAATTATGGAAGAACGTAAAAAACGGCTCGTGGAACTGAAAAAAAAGCAGGAAAGCTACGAAAAACAGCTGGTTCAGCTTTTTAAAAGTCTTGGCCAGGAAGCCCTCTCTAAAGGTGCTGTTCAAGGATCTCCTTTCCGGGATGAACTTGCAGAATATAGCCGTCTGGATCGGGAAGAAAGGGAACTCAGGGGAACATTAGAAAAGCTTGAAAGCTTGCTCACAAAAGAAAGGGCTTTAAAGAGTAAGCATAAAGAGCTATCTCAGCGCATAAGAAGTGATGAAAAGGATCTGACTATCCAGCAGGTTGCATTAGGGGTTTCTGTGCTCACCTGTACTGAAGTCCCGGAAGTGATTTTCCCGCTTAAGCAGCAGTATGAGGCCCTCATTCATCAACTGGAAGAAACCGAGGACCATCTATCCCTGTTAGAACAGGAAGAGTCGAAGGATTTCTTCTCATTTATCGGTAAACAGAGCCGAAAACTGGTGCTGCATGCGGGGCGAGCAGGAAAAGAGCGGGAAATAAAAAAAATCTCTCAGAAAGCTGGGGAGACCCTGTTACAGTCATCCTTTGGTGATTATGAACTACAGGAAGAAGCGGCCAATTTGATGAACCTGGCTGCTGCAACCCTAAAGGCTGTAACCAGTGGGCGGACAGAATTGGATGTATTGTCCCAATCCCTGGATGCACTGGAAAGGGACTTCCAACAGCTTGGTGTTGAGGGTAATCCGATTCGGTCTAAGAAAAATCTGGAAAAAGGGCTGCAGAAAGTTCAGGATGAGCTTGAAAACCTCTTTGAGATAACGGGGAAAAAGCTTTCAGAGTCTGATGCTGAGATTGGTTCCATTGATCCGGCTATACAACCAATGATTGATGAGATACAACTTGTTAAAAAGGATCTTTTAAGTATCGCTCGCCAGATAGAAATCCTTACAACGGAACTGGAAATTGCAAAAATGCAGCATGAGATTGGGAAGCTCCAGGAAACAATTAAGCAACATGAATTGCGTCAGGAACGGGAAAGGCGCTTTATTGCCGATGCCCAGCACCGTATTGATGAACTTTCTGATAAAATACAAAGTCTCCAGCATGTTCTGGACTAATTTTTTTATATTTATGGTACACTAGGATATGGCTTCACAAAACAACTACGATGAATCGAAAATTAAGACCCTTTCGTCCCTGGAACATATACGGCTCAGGACCGGTATGTATATCGGCCGGCTTGGGGACGGTTCCAATCCCGATGATGGTATTTATATACTTCTCAAGGAAGTAATCGATAACGCCATTGATGAATATATCATGGGGTATGGGGATACCATAGAAGTGGAAGTGAAGGATGGAGCCGTGAAGGTTCGGGATTATGGCCGCGGAATTCCCCTGGGAAAGGTGGTTGAATGTGTCTCGGTGATCAATACGGGGGCAAAGTACAACGATGATGTGTTCCAATTTTCTGTTGGTTTAAACGGGGTAGGAACAAAGGCGGTAAATGCCCTTTCATCCCATTTTCGGGTGGTTGCCATTCGGGATGGAGCCTTCGCCGAAGCTCTTTTTAAGCAGGGAATCTTGCAGAATGAACGGAAGGGAAAGCTGAAGGATAGCCAGCGGGATGGCACCTATGTGGAGTTTACTCCAGACAAGGAAATATTTGGTGACTATCAATTTAACCTGGAATTTATAGAAAAACGAATTTGGAACTATGCATATCTGAATGCGGGGCTCATCCTTCGTTTTAATGGTCAGGTATATAAATCTGAAAATGGGCTCCTGGATCTGTTAAATGAAGAAACGGGCACCGATATTATTTATCCCGTGGGGTATTATAAGGGGGAACGGCTTGAATTCGCTTTCACCCATACGAACAACTATGGCGAAGAATATTTTTCATTTGTAAACGGCCAGTATACATCCGACGGTGGAACCCATCTATCTGCCTTTAAGGAAGGTTTCTTAAAGGGAATACAGGCTTATTTTAAAAAGGACTATAAAAGCGAAGATGTCCGGGAAGGGACCACCGCAGCTATTGCGGTTAAGCTTAAAAATCCGGTCTTTGAAAGCCAGACTAAAAATAAGCTGGGGAATTCGGATATCAGGCCCTGGATTGTCCAGGAAGTTAAGACCGCCGTAGAGGACTGGCTCCATAAAAACACCGAAGCGGCGAAGCAGCTGGAACTTAAAATTATTGCCAACGAAAAACTCAGGACCGAACTGAATGTGGTAAAAAAAGAGGCCCGGGAGGCTGCAAAAAAAATTGCCCTTAAAATCCCCAAATTAAAGGATTGCAAATACCACCTGGAAGATGGTCCTAAAGGAGCCGAATCGACCATCTTTATTACCGAGGGAGATTCGGCGGCGGGATCCATGGTATCAAGCCGTGATGTGATGACCCAGGCGATTTTTGCTCTCCGGGGAAAACCGGAAAATATTTATGGCAAAAAACGAACTGCTATTTATAAAAATGAAGAGCTTTACAACATGATGATGGCCTTGGGCATCGAAAATGATGTAAGTGGCCTGCGGTATGCAAAAATCGTCATCGCCACCGATGCGGACTTTGACGGGTTCCATATCCGGAACCTCCTGCTAACCTTTTTCCTTTCATTCTTTGAAGAACTCGTCACCCAGGGCCATGTGTATATTCTGGAAACACCCCTCTTTAGGGTTCGAAACAAAAAAGAAACTAGGTATTGCTATAGCGAAAAAGAACGGGACGAGGCTGTAAAAGCCCTGGGGTCTGGCTGTGAGGTAACCCGTTTTAAGGGTCTGGGCGAAATAAGTCCCAAGGAGTTTGGCCAATTCATCGGTAAGGATATGCGGCTTGTGCCGGTTACGATTAACACCTTAAAAGCGGTCCCCCAGGTGTTGGAATTCTATATGGGTAAAAATACACCGGAACGGCGGGATTATATCATGAAAAACCTGATTGCAGATGTAAATTAAGGAAACACCATGGCATATATTAAAACCATATTTGATAGAAATTTTATTGAATACGCATCCTATGTTATTAAGGACAGAGCTATCCCCGATCTGGAGGATGGCCTAAAACCTGTACAACGTCGTATCCTGCACTCCCTCTTTGAGATGGATGACGGCAAGTTCCACAAAGTCGCTAATGTGGTAGGCCACTGTATGAAATACCATCCCCATGGGGATGCTTCCATTGGATCTGCTCTGGTAGTTCTGGCAAATAAGGACCTCTTCATCGATAAACAGGGTAACTTTGGTAATATTTTTACCGGCGATGAGGCATCTGCAGCCCGATACATTGAATGCCGGGCCACCCCCTTGGCGAAGGAACTGCTTTATAATCCAAAGCTCACCCCCATGGTCGATTCCTACGATGGACGAAACAAGGAACCGGTGGTATTTCCCGCTAAAATACCGGTGGTGCTTGTCCTTGGGGCGGAGGGTATTGCGGTGGGTATGTCTACCAGGATACTCCC
>ERZ795051.4255-NODE-4255-length-13612-cov-4.681198_pt1 | contig 13612 bp, 12 predicted proteins | sample MGYA00375135_ERZ795051 | MGnify/ENA primary metagenome ERZ795051 (study PRJEB30180, sample SAMN05720222) | activated sludge metagenome | isolation source: Anaerobic digester | place: Japan | collected 2015-05-26 ... | reverse complement strand
TCTATTTCAAGTTGAGATTTTTCTCTTTCTAAGTCTTGCAATTTATCTTTAGGAATATTTTTTTTCATTTGTGTTAATTCTTGTTTTCTGGTAGTGATCTCTTTTCGTTTTATATCAAATTCAGGAGTGTTTAGTTTAGAATCTTCTATTATTTTAAAAAAATCAGAACAATCGTTTGTTAAAAAATATTCTTCAAATCTTTCTTTATAATTTTTAATAATTTCCATTTTTTTAGGATCAGAATGATAAATATTTGTTAAGTTTTTAAAGTCAATCATTGTTTTTAAACTATAAACATCTTTTTCTAAATTATATTCATAAGATTGTATTTCTTCTTTTTGTTTTAATTGTGCCAAATATTCTTTATCTTGTTTTGTATCATCAATTTCTTTTAATTTCATTGCAATTATATCTTCTTCTTGTTTTAGTTTTTGAGTTAGTTGGTTTGTCTTTTCTTGGGTCTCAATAATTGTTTTATTAATGTTATGATATTGATTTAATTTATTTTCTATATCCTCAATATTTCTTGATAAATCAATAATATCTTTATTATCATCAACAATTTCACTTAGTGCTTTAGAAAAATCAGAAATTGTTTTTCTAATATCAAATAATTCCTTTTTAATTAAATAAATTGCTCTTTGATAATCCATATATGACTTTTTTTCAAACTCAAAAAAGGTTTTATTAATCCAAGAAACAAATGTTTCTAAGTTTTCTTGCTGATTTAATGATTGAATGTTTCTAATTAAATTTTCAACATAATTAAGATATTTAGTTAAATTTTCATTTACAATTTTTTTTAATCTTTCATCAGCATCTATTTTTTGGAAATCTATGTTTTCTAAAGTTTTTATTTGTTCTTGTATTTCATTAATAAATTCATTTGATCTTTGATTTATTAAAGAAAAAATTTGTTTTTCTCTTTCATTTATTTCATTTTTTTTTGTCTGTAGCCATAGTTGTAGTTTATCTATTGGAATTACATTTGAAGGGGTAGAGGATACTGTAACTTGCTTTTTTTTTTGTTTTTTTTTTAATATTTTAGAAAAACACATATTTTGTCTTTTTTGGTTTTTTAAAAAACAATATTTATTTTATCTACCAAAACATATATAAAATAAGTTATTTAGAGTTCTCTAAATAATCTTTTAAAAAAATAGTTTTAAACTTTTCAAATTGATTTTTCTTAATTGAGGTTCTTGCATTTTCAGTTAATTTATGCATAAATCTAATATTATGAATAGATAATAAAATCATTGCATTTGGCTCTTTGATTCTATAAAGGTGATGAAGATATGCTCTTGTATGGTTTCTACAAGTATAACAGTCACAGTTTTTGTCAATAGGGGTAACTGAACATTCATGGTTTTTATGATATATCTTTAAAGGACCATTTTTTGTAAAAACAACGCCATGTCTAGCCATTCTTGTTGGATAAACAGAATCAAAACAATCAATACCTCTAGAAATACATTCTAAAATATCTTCTGGGGAACCAACACCCATCAAATATTTAAACTTGCTTTTATCTATTTCTGGGAGAGAAGCATCTATTGCCTTATACATTTTAGGTTTAGGTTCACCTATTGCTAAACCACCAATACCTATGCCATCAAAAGGCATATTATTAAGTGATAAAGCACATTCTTTTCTAAGATCTTTATAAACACCTCCTTGAACAATTCCAAAAATTTGTTGTGTTTTTAAATTGTGTGCTTTAAGAGATCTCTGTGCCCAATCAATGGTAATATCTACTGCCTTTTTAAATTCTTTTTTTGTATGATTTGGTGTTAGCATATCATCTAAAACCATCATTATATCAGAACCTATAATTTTATTTATTTTTACAACATCTTCAGGACTATAAAAACAAAGATCACCATTAAATGGAGATCTAAATTTTAAACCTTGTTCATTTAAACTAACAAATAATGTAGGATCTCCACCTTGAAAACCACCACTATCTGTAATAATTGGTTTTTTCCAATTTATAAAATTATGATAACCTTTTGTCTGTTTAAGAATAGAAAGGCCAGGTTTAAGAGAAAGTAAAAAAGCATTTGAAATAAACATTTGTGTATTTAATTCCTCTAATTCCCTAAAAGTTAAATATTTCCCTGCCCCTTTTGTAACAACAGGAAGGAAAATAGGTGTCTGAATGTTTCCATGAGCTGTTTTTAATGTTCCTGTTCTAGCATAACTATTTTTATCATTATAAATAATTTGAAACATAATCTACCTTTTTAAAAATTAAAATGACCAAAAATAGTTTGCCCAGTTTTTATGTTTTCTATACCAAAGGTAATAAATAAGATAATTAACATAAAGATAGCTAAAAACAAATACACATAATTAAGTGTAAAATAAACTAATAATACTGACAAAGATAATCTTGCAATTATATTAAATACACTTTCACTTGTTTTATAAATACCATAATACAAAGGAACATCAACAGATCTTGTTAATTTAAAAAAATACGCTTCTGTTGTTGGTTCAATAAATGCTGCACCTATACCTGTTAATATCATAAAAAACAAAGATAAACGCATATTGTAACTAAAAACAAATGCTAAAATAGAACATAAAGCAATAATAGAATAACCAATTATAAAAAAAGATTTTATGTTTAAATTTACAAACCTTTTATTTATAAATAATTCAAATAGAATTAAAGGGATCATTACACTTCCTAAAAATACACCTATCATATATGTTGATAAACCACTCTCTAATATTAGAAGAGGCATAAAAATATAAATTACTGACCAATAAATATATAAACCACCTCTTAAAACAAACAACCTAATATTTTCTTTGTTTAAAAAATATGTTTTTATATTAAAAAAAACATCAGTTAAATCCAATTGTTTTGTATATGCTGTTTTGAATTCAATGTCATGCTTATAAGAGTCTATTTTAAATATTAAAAAAAACAAATAACTTATAAAAAAAGCGGCACCTGCTATTAAAAAATTATATTTTATATTTAAGTTGAAAATTACAATACTTGCGATAAATGGACCAACCATCCAACCAATATTATTAAATCCATAAAAATGTTCTTCTGTTCTTTGGATGTTCTCTAAACTTGTTGTACCTCTCAATAAAACTGCAGTGTTTTCCCATTGAACTGTTGTTGCCATAAAATATAAACAACATAAAACAATAAACCAATAAATATTATTAAAAAAAAATAATAAAACAAGAATAGCAACAGTTAATAATGTACAATATATCCATACTTTTTTTGTGGGGTATTTAGAAAAAAGTTGTGTTAAGAAAACATAACTAAAAAAAACAACTAATGTTAAAAGAGCAGTAATCAATCCAACTTGTGAAGGGTTATTTATTAAATTCTCTAAAAAAAGGCTATACACTGTATTAAATATTGCTAAACCAATACTTACAACAAATGTCACAAACATAAGTTTAGATGATGGCTTTTGTAAAATTGGAAAATAGCCATATTTTTGTGAATCAAACATATTTTTTCCTTTTTTAGATTATTTCTTTTTTCATTTAAAATAAAACATAATTTCCAAAACACAAAACAAAAACTACACTAAATAAAATATAGATTGCTAATCTTGGTAAATATTCATAAATTGGAAAATTCTTTATTTTTAATTGCTTTATATTTTGTATATCTTTATTTTCTAAAACTAATTTCCCTTTCAAATTAAGTTTGCCCATAACTTCTTTTGAAAGATATTCTTTTGCAATAACGTCCCCTTCTTCTAATTTAGAAACTGGTTTTTGTTTCAGATAAATATACTTATTAATTTCTGGTTGGAAAATACTTACCAAAAGACCTAATAAAATTGGAATTAATAGTATATATAGATATTTAGACATATTTCCAATAAATATAGATAAACAAATTACAACTATAAAAAAAATAAACAAAAATAAATTATTTAAAACTAAATTTTTTCTTTTACTAACTAATTGCTTCATCTTTTGGGAGCCTAATTTTTTGTATAAAACTATTAAATATTTTAGAGAAACAAACAATACAGAAAACAAACAAGAAATTAAAACAACCCATAGAATAAATAATTCACCTTGATAATAAGGCAAAACAAAATGGATACCTAAAAATAATTTTATATCTCCACCACCAAGTTTTCCATAATAATAAAAGAAAAAACCCAATATATAAATTACAATACCAATACCTAATACTTTAAAAAAATACAATTTACCTAATGGAACTAACGCAAAAAAGAATCGTAAATTAAAAATAATAAACCAATAATTATTAAAGGTACACTTAACCAATTATGAATATATCCTTTTTTCATATCAGTATATGCACTAATTCCACATGCAATAATTAAAATAACCATTTTTAAAATAAACAAATCAATCATAAAAAATCATTTTTAAAAATTTAAAAATTTTATGTAAACTTCATATTTTTAGTCATTTGTTCCAATTTAGACATATCCATATCTTTAAATTTAGACATATCTATATTCTTCCCACCCATCATTTTTTTAGCCATATTTTCCATGCCAGAACTACCTAATTTTTTAAAGAGTTTTTTCATTTTTTTAACATGTGAAATTAATTCTTTTACATCTTCTGGTGTTGTTCCAGAACCTTTAGCAATCCTATTTATTCTAGATTTTGTTAAAGCAGACGGTTCCATATCCAATTCTTGTTTTGTAAAAGAATTTAAAATAACTCTAAATTTTTTAATCTTTTCTTCACCTAACGCCATTTGATCTTTTGGTATTCTTCCACCAATCCCTAAAAAGTTCATAACTTTTGTTAATGGCCCCATTTTTTTTGCAGCATCTAATTGTTGCTTAAAAAGTTTGAAAGTAAATTCTCCTTTTAAAATATCTTCAGGATTAATATCTTTCATATCTTCTTGTATATCTGCTTCATTAATTTTTTCTAGAAGAGATTGAAGATCACCAAACCCTAAAATTCTTGAAAGATATCTATTAGCATCAAATATTTCTAAATCATCTAACTTTTCTCCTGTACCTATAAAATAAATTGGTGATTTTGTTATATAACAGGCAGTTAAGGCACCACCACCTTTTGCAGAACCATCTAGTTTTGTAATTATTACACCATTTACACCAATTGCTTGATTAAACCTTTCAGCTTGCTCTTTTGCAGATTGACCCATATCTGCAGAGATTACAAGAAAACAATATTTTGGTTTGAAGACAGAATATATTTCTTTTAATTCTGTAATTAATTCTTCATCTAATGCACTTCTTCCAGCAGAATCAACAATTATAAGATTTGCACCTTTATTTTTAAGAAAATCAAGACCTTCTAATGTCACTTTTTTTGCTGATTTTTCATTTTTGTTCCCATAAAATAGAAAATCTCCTTGTGTAGAAAGCTGTTGCAATTGTTCATAAGCTGCAGGCCTATAAGTATCTGCACAAATTACACCTGGATTAAGCCCTCTTTTTTTATAAAATTTAGCTAATTTTCCAACACTTGTTGTTTTACCTGAACCAAACAGGCCACATAATAAAATAGATTCAGGATTTTCTGGTAATTTAATTTTTGTGCCTTCTAAATCTCCACCAATATATTTTAATAAAATTTCATAACAAGTTTTTACTATATGTTCCTTTCTTGTAATTCCAGGAGGAAGATCCTCCAAAGCTTTTTCTTCAATTTCTTTTGAAATTTTTAAAACAAGTTGTATATTTACATCTGAGGAAATTAATGCTTTTTGAATATCTTTAATAATCTCTTTAATTAAAGATTTATCGGGATGTACAGAAAATCTAACTTTATCAATTGCATCTCTTAATTTATCTTCAAAACCCATAATTTATCTTTATTTTTGTTATAAAATATAAAGAAGTAACAGTTTATAAATAGTTTCTAAAAAATTTTATTTGCTTTATTTCATAAGGCTTTAGAGCTAACAAATTTCTAAAAAATAACCAAATTGGAACTGTTACACTTTTTTAAATATATTTTTAAAGGCTTTGTTTATATTTTTATATAATACTTATATTATATCTATAAAGAAAAGTGAAAAAGATAATGTTATTAAAAATTCATAATAATTCTACCAACTATAAAATGTATATTTTATTGTTTATAATATCTTTTTTTCTATTTTCTCCAAAAATCTATTCAATATCTTTAACTACTTGTAATACCCTTTCTTCTTCTGGAGAAACATATATTCTTCAAAATGATATAAATAAACCAGGTGGTACTTGTATAAACATAACAGCAAACAATATCACATTAGATTGTAACAACCACAAAATAATTAAAATTCAAATACTGGTATAAATATAGATAAAAACAATATAACAATCGAAAACTGTGATATCAATGTTTTGAATTATGGAATAAAGTTAACAACTAATGCAAATCATAACCAGATCCTTCATTCTAAAATAGTAACAACTGGAAATGGTACATATACACCTGGCTTTTCAGGAATTATTATGGGTACATGGAATGGACAAGCTATTGTGGATAACAACATAATTGATTGTAATATATTTACTAATGGGAAATACAATTATGGGATTACAATGGTGGTTGTATCTGAGAGTTTAATTAAGGACACAAATGTTATTGTATTTGGAGAATATGCAGATGGTGTGTCTTTATATCAATCAGATCACAATAATATAATTGATAATATATCTGTAATTATTGATAATATGAGCACTAATAGTTTACGCATACAGGTGTCTAGTTCAGGCAATATTATTAAAAATTCAAGTTTTGTTGCAAATGTTGGTAGGGCTGTTATTTTTGGTGATGCCTCAAATAACAACATCATTGTTAATAGTACTATAACTTCTACAATGTCTATTGGAGTTTATTTTAGTTCAACAGCCTATAATAACATACAAGATTCCAATATTTTATCAACAGGCAGTAGTAGTATTGGTGCACTTTTCTATAACACACATGATAACAACATAATTAACAGTAATATAACTTCTACAATGTATCGTGGAGTTTATTTTGATACAAACTCCTATAATAATCTAATGCAAGATTCAAACATTGTAAGTAATGATCACAGTGTATTCTTTTATGGCAATTCCCACCACAACATGGTAAAAGATTCCAATATTTTATCAACAAGTGCTAGTGGTGTTGGTGCATATTTCTATAACACACATGATAACAACATAATTAATAGTAATGTAACTTCTACAAACTATCATGGAGTTTATTTTGATATAAATTCATATAATAATCTAATACAAGATTCAAACATTTTATCAACAGGGGCTGGACTTTATACCAAAGTAATATATTTTAATAAAGGTCATGATAACAATGTAATTGATTGTAATATAACGTCTACAGCAAGTGGAGTCTTTTTTACCAACGCTGAGACCAGCAATAATTTAGTAAAAAATTCAAACATATCTGTAGGTAGTAGTGGTCCAGGTGTTGAGTTTTACAACTCTCCCCATGATAACAATATAATTGATTGTAATATCTCTACTACAAAGTATGGAGTTGGTTTTGGTCTTAATTCTTATAATAATTTATTAAAAGATTCTAATATCTTAGTAACAGGCAATAATCCTAATGGTTTCGGAACATCTTTTAGTACTACACATGATAATAAAATTATACATTCCAACATAACTACAACAGCAGATAATGTTTCTAGTCTACAATCTATTAATTCATATAATAATCTAATACAAGATTCCAATTTATTCTCATATGGTATTAATAGTTATGATGTAAATATGTCCTCAACAACATATACCTCAATAATTAATAGTATTTTGATTACCAATAAACCATATAGTCATGTTGCATATTATGATAGTTCATCACATGATAATAACATAATTTCTTCTGTTCTTCAAGCTTATGATGAAAACACATATGGTGTAGTAAGTTATGGTTATAAGCAAAAAATTTTAGATTCCAATATCTCTGCAGATTTAATAGGTGTTTATTTTTATAATGCTCATGATCTTAATATTACACATAATCATATAGATGGTTCACATATTCCTTTATATTTAAATGTTCCATCTTCTTTTGATTGTAGTTCTAATCATATAGAAGATAATAACACCTTTTCTGGTGATACCATAAACTATTATACCTCTTCTCAAACAATTTCAGATCAAACCCAATCCACACCTTTTTCAGAAATCATATTATGTAATGCAAATAACACACACATCTCAAATCTTTCTTTAGAAACTCTTATATTAACCCACACAAATAATACAGATATAAATAATATTTTTTCTCCTAACTCATTAGGCACCTCAGTCATACTCAATGACTGTAACAATAATACCTTTTCCAAATTACAACTAAGAAGAAACAATCAATCACAATATGGTTCTTCTATTTTAAATATTTCATCTAGTGCTCAAAATATATTTCAAGAAAATATTTTAACAACTACCTCTAATGGTTCAGCTATTTATTTAGACAATAGTAATCATAATGTTTTTAAAAATAATCAACTATATACTTCAGAACCATTTACACCAACAACATATCCTTTAATACACGTACAAAATAATTCAAAATACAATAAATTTTGTTTAAACACCTTTGGAGATATTAACTATTATTATGTTGTAGATAATTCTACAATGAATGATTATAATTGTTCTCTTGATAGTAAATATCAAGGAAACATCTGGTATAATGTAGATGATCTAAATATCTTTGGTTCTACACCTTCTAGTATTCCTCATTATTTTATAGGTTCAGAAGGTTCAGATCATCCTTATAACAAAACACATTCACAAGAGAAAGTATATGGGGTAACAGATTGGGCACCTTTAATAAAAGACACAGATGGAGATGATATTCCTGATATTTTAGACAATTGCCCTTTTAGCTATAACCCTCAACAATGGGATTTAGATCATGATGGTATTGGGGATATGTGTGATATTCCAATGTGTGAATAGTTTTTTTTAAATAACAAGATTTATTGGGCACTTTTTGTTCGCTTTTTCTCCTCTTAAGAAAATGTAACAATTTATAAATAATTTCTAAAAACTTTTATTTGTTTTATTTCATAAGGCTTTAGAGCTAACAAAATTCTAAAAAATAAACAAATTGGAACTGTTTCCAAAGAAAAAAACAAACTTAAAAAAATAAAAATTTATTCATAACCAGCATCCTTTAACAAACTTTCTTTTCCTTTCATTTTTTGCCTTATTGGAGAAAGTAATTTGTCTATTTCTGTTGCTAAACCATTTTTTAAATCTAAAGGATGTAATTCTTTAGAAACAAATGCTTTCTCTAAATCTTCTGAAGTTTTAAAAGATAATGGGCCGCCCCATTTTTGAGGTCTATCTATTATAAATTCTTCATGATTATCTTGTTTTTGAGTCATAATAATTCTTTTTGCAAAATCTAAAACTCCATTATCTATATCCCCTTCTGGACAATATGCTGTATTTAATTTTTTTTGAATGGTTTCAAAATCATCAAGTAAATCAATTTTTGAATTTTGAATAGAAGAAGACATTTTTCCATCTTGTGTTAAGCCCTTCATTAAAGGGAACATAATTTCTATTCTTGGTTTATATCCTAACTTTGGCAAAACCTCTCTTGCTAGAACCATTATCTTTCTTTGATCTGTTCCACCTAATTGAATATCTACATCTAAATATTGTTCATCTAAAATTTGGATTAATGGATAAATTAAACCAGAAATTACAGGATTCTCTTTAGCTTTAATTACATCACTTGAAGCTTTTGTTGCATTTCTTATAGAAACAATACTTGATAATTTATAAAGATCCATAACAAAATCTTTATTCAATTGATAACTAGAACCTCTAATTATTTCTATATCATCTAAATCTCCGCCCATTGTTTCAATCATAGAAGAAATTACAATTTTATAATATTCATATCTTTTTTCTAAAAAATTCCAAGGGGTATTATCTAAAGCACCATGGATGTCTGCAAGCAAAATTTGTGACTTTATACCTGCTTTTGAAAAATCAGCTAACTTTTGTGCCCAACAAAAATAACCAATATGTGGTCTTCCTGTTATTGCAGTACCTATATATGCACTAGGATGTTCTTTTGTATTAATTAGTGAAACTAATTCTTGATTTGTAAGAACTTCACAAGTATTTCTTTTAATTAAATTTAATTTTTCATTTATTTCCATAATCTTTCTCAATTTCAATTATTTATTATTATATATAATACATAGTAGAAAAGTTAATAAATCTAAGGAAAAAAAAAGAAAATTTATAAAAAATTACAAAACACTATATGATTCTGTCAATAAAAAATTGAGGAGTAAACTTTTCTAAATCATCATATTCTTGACCAGTTCCAATAAAAAAGATTGGTTTTTTTAATTCATTTAAAATTGAAATTGCAACACCGCCTTTTGGGTCTGTATCAATTTTTGTTAAAATAACACCTGTAATTCCAACTTCACTATCAAACTCTCTAATCTGCTCAACAATAGCTTGGCCTGCTTGTGCTTCTCCAACATAAATTGTTAAATGAGGATTTACAACTTTTTTTATTTTTTGTATCTCTCTCATTAAATTTATATTTGTTTCTTGTCTACCAGCAGTATCAATTAAAACAACATCAATCTTGTTTGCTTTTGCAGAGGCCACAGCATCAAAAGCAACAGCTGCAGGATCTGCACCATAGTTTTGCTTTATTAGTTTTAAACCTAAATTATTTGCATGAACTTCTAATTGATGAATACTTCCTGCCCTAAATGTATCTCCTGCTGCTAAAATAATTGATTTACCTTGTTTTTTATAATAGTTTGCAAACTTTGCAATAGTTGTTGTTTTGCCAGCACCATTTGGGCCTACAAACAGTATTATTAAAGGTTCATCTTTTTGTTTGTGTATATAACTATTAATGTCACAGTCAATGTTTAGCTGAGACAACAAACTTAATCTTATTTGTGATTTTATATCTTCCAAAAGATTATTTTTAGAATAAGAAAACTCTGTTAATTTTTGTTTTAAATCAGTAATAATAGCATTTGCAGAATAAATACTTACATCAGCTTCTAATAAAGACAATTCAAAATCATCTAAAAAATCAGAAATTTCTTTTTCTGATAACTTTATTTTTGAAGAAAATAAACCTTTTATTGAAGAAACTAAACCTTTTTTTACCTCTGCCTTTTTTAATTCTAAATCTTTATATTCTTCTGAAACTTCTTTTGTTTCTTGAATTGTTTGAGAAGAATGAGTGCTCTTGAGCTGCCCAAGATTTGTTGTTTTTTCTTCAGAAGGTTTAGAAATAGTTTTTTTTATATCTAAAGATTGAGTTGGTTTTTCTTTTTCAATCTCTTTTTCTTTAATAACTTCAGAAATTGTTTTTGCTTCTTGAAATTCCACTGATTTCTTTTGAATAACATCTTGAGGTTCTTGTAGAACCTCTTTAGTAGATTCTTTTTCAATCTCTTTTTCTTGTGGTATTTCAGATGGTGTTTCTTGTGAGATCTCTTGTGGAGTTTCTTCTACCTTTTCTTGTGTCTTACCAAAAATCTTTTGTGTAAAATTTTTTATTTTGCCTTTTAAAAGATTAAACACAAGAAACCACCTTCATACTTTAAACAGTTCGTGAACTTGGGGCTGATTTCTTTTGTGAAGAAGGGTTTAATTTTTCAAATGCACTTGATACTGCCTTTAACAAGTTAATTGTTTTATTATATTCTTCAATTAACTTTTTTCTTAAACCTTCAATTTCATGTTTTCTTTGATCAATATCTTTTAATATTTTAGAAATATCTTTATCAATCATTACCCCACCAGGTAATGTTATTTTTGCAGATTTTTTGTTTAAAACCATAGAATCTATTAAAATACCTGCACCAATATTTACTAAAATATTTGTATTATCATCTTTCATTTTTTCTATATCTTTTAATGCATTTTCTGCTTGCGCCATTTCTAAAGATAAAGAATCTAATTCTCTTAATTTGTTTAAAATTTGATTTAATTCCTTCTCTTTTGCTTGATATAAAGAAATTGTTTGTTCTCTATTTAAAACAATTCTTTTTTCATTTGGTTTTGCATTTTGTTCTTCTTTTTGTTTTTCTTTTACCACAAATCTCACCATTTTTAAATTATAATTTCTGATCTAATATCATATCATCAATTTTCATTAATTCAATATTACTAGTATTGTTCCCAACAAATAAAACATCTTTATTTGAAATTACATCTTTTCCAATAAATGAATCCCCATAATTAAGAGTAGTTGATGTGCCATCAACTTTAAAATTGTCTTTTAAAAATTTAAATTCATTTTCTTTAATACGAGGATTTGCAATAAAAAAATAATCATTTACATAAACATTTGCACCAGGAAGATCTAATGTGCCTATTTTTTTAGGAATAACATCAATTTTTAAAAATTTATTAATTTTAGAAATTGTTTCTGCCTTAACAAATGAACTAGAGACACCTATATTTTTATTTATTGCAAAAATATTTCCAAGAGCATTATAATCATTTACAAACTCTATTTTAACTCCTTCTTTTTCTAGAATGTTTAATTCTTTTGGTGTAATAGAGTCTTCATTTACAATTAATTTGTTTTTTACACCTGTTAAATAAATACCTATTAAAGAAGAATCATTAATAGTTGTTTTAATAATTTTTGCATTTATATTTTTTTTAAAAATTGCTTCTTCTTTTTGAAGAATAGTACTTGGAAGAATACAAAAGTCATCATTTAAAAAAGAATAAACACCAAGGTATGGTGATTTTAAAATTGTTGATTTTATTAATTTCATTTTTTTTCGTTTTCATGTTCTTCTTTTGGTTTTTCTTTATTTTCTTTTTTTGAAGATCCTTTTTTTTCTGTAATTTCTTTATTTTCTTTAATTGGTTTTGCACTAATTTTTTTTTCTTTTGGTTGTTCCTTTCCTTTTTTTAAAAACTCTGAATATTCTTTTGAATCTTTTAAAAAAACATACACCTTATTATTTTCAATTTTTAAATTTACTGAAATTCTTCTTGGTGGCTTTTGAATACCTCTTTTCCAAATATAACTATTTACTTCAGAAGAAAGAACTACATCTTCTTTTGTTTTTCTTGTATGTTTATAAATAAAATCATATATTAAACTAATAGCTACATTTGCTCTTTTTGTTCTTGGCTTTTCATATGCTTTACTTAATGGTATTACATAACTTTCTGATGGCATATTCCTTCACATTTTATTTTTTTATTTTTGCTTTTTTATGTTTCCTGTATTGAGATAAATTAGTTGTATTTCTTTTTTTTGTTTTTGGTTTATATTTTGCAGATTTATTAATTTTCCCACTTTTTATAGGGCTCTTCTTTTTGGCAATTTCTGCTTTATGAACTTCTTGTCTATATTCATCTCCAAAATGGGTTCTTCTCCAGTTTCTCTCAGAGGTTCTATTCCAGATTCTTTTACCAGATTTTTGGATTATCCATACAGGAGTGTTAAGATAACCTGGGCCTTGTTTTTTTCTTTGGGTAATTAAAAATTCTTTTTTTTCTCTAGATTTATATTTACTCATAAATATTCACTTATTTTAATATTAATCTGTCTTATAAATTTGCAACATTATGCTGTCCTTCTTTCATAAGAGCTTTTTTATCAGATTCTTCTTTTA
>ERZ795051.4241-NODE-4241-length-13659-cov-4.931638_pt1 | contig 13659 bp, 10 predicted proteins | sample MGYA00375135_ERZ795051 | MGnify/ENA primary metagenome ERZ795051 (study PRJEB30180, sample SAMN05720222) | activated sludge metagenome | isolation source: Anaerobic digester | place: Japan | collected 2015-05-26 ... | reverse complement strand
TTGATGATTATATTACTTATATAATGAATAGAACGATGTCTGAAATTGCAATCGATGAAAAACTTCCTATTCTTCTTTCTTCTTTCGATGAGACATCAAACTATGATGAGGCATTTATAAGATGGCTTAATAGTCCTTTAAGCCAGGAAAAATATAATTCGGCATTTATTATTTTCAATAAAAATGGGAAATTAGTCTCACAATTTTCTGTTGGTGTATTTGATAATGAAATTAAATATTTTTCAAAAGATATCCAAAATATTAACCAATCTTTAATAAATATTTTTCAAACTGGAAATAGTAGTTTAAAACATTATATCGGTATTGAACCAATTTATAACAAGAATCAGAAAATTGGGAATGTAATGATCATTGTTGCTTCTGATGAGAATATCTTTTTGCGTAATAACATTCCAGATTATATTAGAACCTATTCTATAGATGAAAAATTTCCAGAAATGCAAAATATTATCATTTCTGAATTCTATAATTCCCAACTGATATTTTCTACAAATACAATTTACTCCAAAGAACAAAAATTATCACAAGATGTAATAAATAATCTTACATCTACTGATAATCATAAAAAAGGTATATGGCAAAAAGAATTAATTAATGAAAAAGAGTTCAATTCTTACTATTTATCAGCAAATATTAAACAACCTCTGGAAAGAGTATACTCAATAAGCATAGAAAATTTAGATTTAAGATGGCATATTTATAACTTTTTTAAAATTTTGATTACTAATTTATGTTTAATTTTATTTCTACTAATATTATTTTTATTATTTAAATTAATAAGAAAAGATAAATTATATATTAGTTTCAGAACTAAAATTTTACTATCCCTTTTATTTATAGCTATTGCTCCAATGATAATATTATGGTTTTATACAGAAACTTATATTAAAGATCAAAATCAAAAACAACTTATAAGAACTCTTTCAAATGATATAGATATAATTGGTAATAATTTATTAAGACATTTCAAAGGAGTTATAGATTCCAATTCATTGATTAAAAATTTATCTTTTAATGATGCTAGAATGATTTCAGAAAGCAGCGGAAGAGATTTTAATATATATCTTGGTGATAGCTTAATAATTAGTAGCCGACCTGAATTATTTAAAACTGAACTAGTTAATAAATACATATCTTCTGATGCATACATCAACCTGTATTTATATGGCAAAAACTTTTTTTACGAAAATGCTAACATTGGCGACTTCCCATATTTAGTTGGATATGTACCAATAACAAGTATAAGTGGTAAAACTATTGGGACTCTTTCTGTTCCAATAATGTACAAAGATACATTAATTGAAAGAGATTTAGCACAATCTCTTGCTTTTATTTTTGGAGGTTACATTATTGTTTTTTTCATAATAGTAATTGTTGGCTACTATCTATCAAAAATAATTTCAACGCCGATAAGAAAACTAAAAGATGCTACTTCAAAAATAACTTCAGGTAATTTAGACACCAAAATCCCCGTTACAGGAAATGATGAAATTAGTGATCTAATTATTTCTTTTAACAAAATGACTGAAGAGTTAAAAAGAAGTCAATTAGAACTTGCTAAAGCAGAAAGAGAAGCCGCATGGAAAGAAATGGCAAGACAGGTTGCACATGAAATTAAAAACCCTCTTACTCCTATGAAATTATCTATTCAACACTTACAAAAAGTTGCAAAAGATAAAGCAGAAAACTTCGACGAAGTTTTTAATAGAGTAACAAAAACTCTTGTAGAACAAATTGATACACTATCAAAAATTGTTTCAAATTTTTCTAATTTTGCAAAAATGCCCGATAGAAATATTGATAAATGCAATATTAAAGATATAATACTTGAGGCTATTAATCTTTTCAAAGACGAAAAATACATTGATTTTGAAACAAAATTTTGCGATAATATTAAAGTTATTGAAGGTGACAAAGAAGAATTAAGAAGAGTATTCATCAATATTATACGTAATAGTATACAAGCAATTCATAGTAAAGAATCCAAATCAGGAAAAATTACTATTGAAACTGAGTATAAAGAAAATAAACAAATAATAAGAATTATTGATGACGGAATAGGGTTGAATTCAGATTTAATTCCTAAGATTTTTGATGAAAATTTTTCTACAAAAAAAGATGGTATGGGTATAGGACTTAAAATTTCTAGAAAAACAATAAAAGATATGGGTGGTGAAATTTACTTTAAAAGTGAAAAAAACAAGGGTTCTATTGTAGAAATTGTCATATAATTAAATCAAGGTGTTTTATGAGTAAAATTAAAAAAACTAAAAATCCAAAATCAATTGAAGGTAATAATATTCGTAATTATACAATGGAATCTCAATTGATTTATGGTAAACCCAAAAACCCAAAGTGGGATTATGATCATCAATTGGTACCCCCAGTTTCTTCATCTACAACATTTAGACTAGATTCAGCACAAAGAGGTGCTGAAGGTTTTAAAGCTTTCGCAAATTTACAAGCTTTAAAAGAAAATAAACTACCTATTTATATTTACGATAGACTCGGAGAACCAAACAAAGAGATTCTCGAAGAACATTTAGCATACGCAGAAAACGGTGAATCTTGTGTTACTTTTGCATCTGGAATGGCAGCTATATCTGCAATATTATGCGTTTTAGCTAAGGCTGGTGATGAAATTGTATCTCATAGAACTCTATATGGCTGTACTTTTTCACTTATGAAAAATTGGTTGCCACGCTTTAATATTAAGGTTAAATTTGTTGACCTCTTAAAAACAAAAGAACTTAAAAAAACAATTACCGATAACACAAAAGTTATTTATTTTGAAACACCTGTAAACCCTACTTTAGAAATAATTGATATCGCAGAAGTTAGAAAAATAGTAGACGAAATTAATAAATCAAGAAAAGAATCAAATAAAATTTCAATCGTTGTTGACAATACTTTTGCAACTCCATTTTGTCAAAGACCATTATTACTTGGTGCTGATTTTGTGGTTCACTCTCTTACTAAAAATATTGGAGGATTTGGCACTGAAATTGGTGGAGCTGTAATTACTCCATTAAAATATAAACCTCAAATTCTTTTATTTAGAAAAGATTTTGGTGGGGTATTAAATAACAAAAGTGCATGGTCTTTACTTGTATATGGAATTCCTACTTTGAGTTTACGCCTTAGCAAACAACAAGAAACTGCATTGGAAATTGCAAATTTTTTAGAAAATCACCCAAAAGTTCAAATTGTTCATTATCCAGGTCTAGTAAAATTTCCTCAATATGATTTAGCAAAAAAACAGATGATAGATTATCATGGAAATTTTGCACCTGGTTCAATGATTTATTTTGTCATTAAAGGTAAAACACCTAAAGAAAGACAATCTAACGGTGCAAAATTTATTAATTATATTGCAAAAAATGCTTATACTATTACATTAGCGGTTAGTTTAGGAAATATTCGAACATTAATAGAACACCCGGGATCAATGACTCATTCCGCTATTCCACCTGAAGTACAACTCAAAGACGGAATGGATCCAGGTGGTATAAGATTATCTATAGGATTAGAAAACGTTTGTGATATACTAAATGATCTTAAAAAGGCTTTAAAGATAATATAATGCTAATAGCTACTTCAACTCTTTTTTCGAAATTCATAAATATAAAACTTTTTTTAAGTACAAAAGTTGGGGGGGCAAACACTCCCCCATTCTATTTTAATATGAGTTTTAATGTAGGTGATGATAAAGAAAGAGTTAAGCAAAACCGTAAATTATTTTTCAATTCAATAAAAATTGATGAAAATAATATTGCATTTCAAAAACAAACTCATAGTGATAATGTTTTAATAATTAATAAACCTGGTATATATAACGATTGCGATGGACTTTTGACAAATAAAAAAAATGTCTTTCTTTCAGTATCAGTTGCTGATTGTGTACCTATTTTTTTATATGATTCTGAAAATGAAGTAGTAGGTACAGTACATTCTGGTTGGCAAGGGAGTGAAAAAAAAATCTTATCAAAAGCTATAAAATTGTTAAAGTCTAATTTTAATACAAAACCAGAAAATATTTATTCTTTTATAGGATTTTCTGCAGGTGTATGCTGTTATGAGATCGGAATAGAAGTTGCTAACAAATTCGAAGAAAAATTTTTAAGATTTAATAACAATAAAATTTTTTTAGATTTAAAAAAATTTAATTATTCATTGCTTTTAAATGAAAATATACCCGAGAATAATATTGAAGTATGTAGTTTATGTACAATATGTAATTCAAATATTCTTCATTCATATCGTCGAGATGGGCAACATTCTGGTAGAATGATTGGAATTATTGGAATGATTTAATTAAAAATATGAGGTAACTATGTCTGAATACACAGTTCAAGATTTTATAAGAGAAGCAGAAAAGCAAGAACAATTTTATAGAGATCAAATTGCTAAATTTGATAAAATTTTATCTGACTATGAAATCAAAAGATCAGATCTTTTGAAAAGAAAAGATATTGTTCTAGATTCTATAGTAAAAAAATTTGTACCTGAATTGAATACTGAAAACTTAAAAAAGTTTTCCCTAGTTTTTAATCATCCAGAACCCCTTTCTTATATAGAGGATATGAACAAAGAAAAAGAGTTATTAAAGAAAAAAATTTTAGAAATCGAAAATAACGATGAATTTAAAAAACGGGAAGCACTTACACATCCTGAACATGGTGTCATTGTAACTCAAATAAATGAGATTAAACCTATCTATGAATCAGCAAAAGAGATTTATGATAAAATTAATAGCTTCTCATACTTTAAAATATTAAAAGAAAGAAATTACGGAACAGACCTATATCCTTATAAAGGATTAAAGAAATATTTTATACCTCAATTTTATCAAGATTGGAAAAATGCAGATATTATAGTTGAAGAATTAAAGGTTAATAACTTTATCGATGTTTTAAATTTATATGATCAAGCTTCAAACCAGGTAAAAAACCTTGGATCCGCCTTAGAAGATTATGAAAATCAAATTTTGAAAATTAAAAATTTAGAAAGAGAATATGAAGAATCAAAATACAAATTAGAAAATATCGAAAATTTTTATTATAAAAAATTAAAAGATATTGTCTATAATTTTTATAAGACTAACGATAAAACCTTATTACTCAAAGTTATTGAAAGCAACAAAGATATTGAAGAACAATTTAAAGCTATAGATGGTATTGACCATCAAATTGAATATCTACAAAAACTTTACGAGAAAGTTTCTGATGATAGGAACAAATTAGTAAATAAAGCTGGAAGATTAGCTGAAGAAACATCAAAATATAAGTTAAATGCATATAAGTATAGGAACAAAAGATTTTCAGAGACTGATTTTCAGAAAAAATTTTCTAGAGATGAAGAACGTTTTAATAAAATGTATGATAAGTATGATAGATATGGAAATACAATTTATGTTTTTAATGATTATGGGCGTTCATCATTATTAACTGATTTTCTATGGTGGGATTTAATAACTGACGGAAGATTGGATGGTAATTTTATCCCTGAAGTTAATGAGTATTATTCAACACATCCTGAATATTCTGAAGATATATCATCTTATTCTTATGATCAATCATAATAATTATTGCATAAATTGATGAAAACAATTCGGATTTTAAATTACGCTGTAAATGGATTGGGTCTTGGTCATATTACAAGACTTATTGCAATAAATAGATGGATACGTAGAATCTCTTTAGCATTAGGAATAAAACCTGAAATATTTTTTCTCACTTCAAGTGAATGTGATACTATTGCATATCAAAACAATTTTTCAGCTTTTAAAATACCATCTAAAAACTCCATTCGTGATTCAGGTATAAATCAAATTGAATATCGAAAAATTGCAAAACAATGGGTATGGAATTCAATAAATTTAATAAATCCTCATATTCTTATAGTAGATACATTCCCCTATGGCTCATTTAATGAATTATTTGATATTATGGATTTTGGTTTTAAAAAGATTTTTATTTATAGAGCAATCAAACCACAAATTGCTGAAAACAATAATTTCCAAAAAGCATTGATTGGATATGATAAAATAATTATACCTATAGAATTCCCCTTAGAAGACTATAAATTTCCTGAAACAATCTCTGAAAGAGTATATAAAACTAAAGAAATAATGATAAGAGATATTGGCGAACTCTATGATAGAAATGAATCAAGAAATATATTAGGTATTAATGAGAATAATTTGGCTTGCTATGTATCACTTGGAGGGGGTGGAGACGAAAACGCTGAAACTTTTTTTGAAAATATTATATCAATTATAAAAAATATTCCTGATGTTGAATTTATAATAGGTGCAGGACCACTTTATAAGGGTAGAGAATTCAGAGCAAATAATGTTCATTGGTTTTATAGATATAATGCTTTAGAGTATTTTAGTGCTTTCGATTTTGCAATTTCATCAGGTGGATACAATAATGTTCATGAATTATTATATACAAATATTCCTTCAATATTATATCCTCTTTCAAGATTCTATGACGACCAGGAAAGAAGAATAAACACCTTAGAAAAAGAAAACCTCTGCATTAAACTTAATTCACTTGAACGGGATGAAATTATAAACAAAATTAATCTAATAAAAGACAATGAATTTAGGGGAAAAATAAAATTTAATCTACTCAAAAGATCCATGAAAAATTATGCTTTTGATGTAGCTAAGATAATTTTAAGTGATTTTATTAATACTGATGATTTAGATCATATCGAAAATCAGATCCCAGGCTCCTATTTTTTATCTTTAAAAAAAGAAAATATTCCAGAAATTATTGGATTAAATGCAATCAATATTTTAGATAATAATTATACTGAATATAAAAAATTAAGGGCTTCATTGAAATCATGTTCAGAATATTTTGGTTTTGATGAAAATGTAAAAAATTATTTTAATGAACTCAATAAAAAAATATATTACGATTTTATAGAATACCCCCTTCATTCACTATCCTTAGGTTTTTTAAAATTTGTTAAAAATAAAGGAATTGAATTAAATCTGTCTTTAAAATATCTCAAAATTTTCATACAAAATAATTTTAATGCTCAAAAAAATATACAAGAAGTATTACTCGAAGCAACGAATTATATAAATTTATTATCAAATAAAAATCAAAATATTAATGATTCTATATCAGAATATATATTTGAAAATGAATTAAAAGTAAATGGAGCCAACAATGAAGTATAAAACTTTTTCTTTAATAAGAAGAATAATTATCATTATTATTGCTATTATTGCAATACTCTGGTTGTTTAACTCACTTTGTGGTAAATCTAAAAATAACAAGTTGCAAAATAAAGATAAAGAAATTTCAACTGTCGAAAACACAAAAAATAATTATGGTAAAGATTTTATGACATTAACCAATATAGATAAATTAATTTTGGAATATCAAAAGAAGGATATTTCTGACGGCAAAATAGATGATCAGGGCGATTCTTATAAAAAATTTATTACAACAAAAGATTTTAAAGTCGATCTTCGTTGTGATTTTAAAAAAGGATATAGTTATTGGAATAGAATCAAGGTAGACTTTGACAAAGATAAAAAATGGGATGAAAAATGGTCATTTCAAAAAGATGGAACAATCAAGAAAGATGTTTCTCCTAATGATGATGAAAATTATGAATATACATATATACTAAATGGAGATAAATGGGAAAGAAAATAAATATTAATTGAAAACTTATTTACTTTTCAATAACAAATATTTTTCTTATATTTGTAAGAACTAAAATTAATTAAATATGAGAGCTACAAGGGCAGAAATTAATTTAAGTAATTTAAAATTTAATCTATTAAAGATTAAAGATAGAGTTGGTTCAAAAGTAAAAATAATGGGTGTGGTTAAAGCAAATGCTTATGGTCATGGAATTATTGAAATTTCTGATTATATAATAAAAAATAACCTTGTTGATTATTTAGGTGTAGCAATTCTCGAAGAAGGTATTGCTTTAAGAGAAAGCGGTGTTAAATTACCAATATTAGCTTTCACAGCACCTTTTGATTATCAAGCAGAAGATTATGTAAAATATAATATTGAACCAGCAATAAGTAGTATTAAAATTGCTCAAATTTTTTCGAATATAGGATTGACATATAACAAAAAAATTCCAGTTCACATTAAAGTAGATACTGGAATGGGAAGATTAGGAGTTGAAATCAGATCTGCTGCTGCATTCATCAAAGAAGTAATAAAAATGGAAAATATTGATGTGAAAGGAATATTTTCGCATTTTGCTTCCTCTGATGAGAAGGATAAAACATTTGCAAAAATTCAATTAAATAAATTTAAAGAGTTAAGAACTTTTATTACACAAGTTGAAGAAATTAAGCACCCAATATTTCATATCGCAAATAGTGCTGCAATAATTGACCTTGAGGATTCATATTTCGATATGGTAAGACCAGGTATTATGATGTATGGTTATTATCCTTCACATGAAACAACTGAATCAATTGAAATAAAACCTGTTTTAAGTTTAAAATCTAAAGTTTCATTTCTTAAAACTGTTGAACCAAACACAAGCATTAGCTACAATAGAAGATATTTTACTCAGAAAAGGACAAGGATTGTTACAATACCTATTGGCTATGCTGATGGCTATTATCGCTCACTAACAAACAAGGGTCCAGTTATCATTAAAGGCAATAAGTACAAAATCAGTGGCACGGTATGTATGGATCAGGTTATGGTTGATATTAATAATAATATTGATATTAAAGAAGGTGATGATGTAATATTCATTGGTGAAGATAATAATCATAAAATTACTGCTTGGGATATTGCTGATTTAGTTCAAACTATCCCTTATGAAGTATGTTGTAGTCTTTCATCAAGAGTACCAAGAGTATATTTATCAGAAGAGGAATAAATGAAAAACTTCTTTATCATTATGGCTGGCGGAATAGGATCAAGATTTTGGCCAAGAAGTCGTGAAAAAAATCCTAAACAACTTCTCAAAATCAATTCTCAAAATACAATGATCCAAAATACACTTCAAAGAATAGAAGGATTAGTAGATCCTAAAGATACATTAATAATTACTACAAAAACCCAAAAACCAAATTTAATTCATCAAGTCCCACAAATTCCTGAAGAAAACATTATTGCTGAGCCATTTGGAAAAAATACAGCACCTTGTATTGGATTAGCAGCAATTTTAATTGAAAGGTTCTATCCTGATGCTGTTATGTCAATTATTTGTGCAGATCACATTATTGCAAATGAGGAAGAGTTTAAAAGAATAATGAAGGTTGGTGCTGAAGTAGCTTATGAATCTAAATCTTTAATTACAATTGGAATAGTACCAAGAAGACCAGAAACTGGCTATGGTTATATACAATTTGATGATGAGAAAAAAGAATCTAACCCATATTATGATAGAGGAATTTTCACGGTAAAAACTTTTGCCGAAAAACCAAATCTTGAAACAGCAGAACGATTCCTTAAAAGTGGTGACTTTTTGTGGAATAGTGGAATGTTTATTTGGCGTGTCGATACAATACTTGAACAATATAAAATGTTTTTACCAGATCTTTATGAGGAATTAGTAAATTTAAAAGAAAAAGTTCTTAATCCTGATTTTGATAATGAACTCGAACAAATGTACCGGAGAATAAAAGGAATATCAATTGATTATGGAATAATGGAAAAAGCTAAAAACGTATATGTTACAAAAGGAGATTTTGGTTGGAGTGATCTTGGTAGTTGGGATGAAGTTTATAATATTTCACAAAAAGATCAAAACCAAAATGCAACTGTTGGAAAGACATATTTATTTAATACAACTAATACCTATATTTATTCTCCAAATAAATTTGTAGCTACAATTGATGTTGATAATTTGATAATTATTAATACTGATGATGCTCTTCTGGTTTGTAAAAGAGAAAAGTCACAAAATGTAAAAGAAGTTGTAGATTATTTAAAAAGAAAACAAATGAATGATTTATTGTAGCATATTTTTTGTTAATGAAAATTACTAAGATTTTAAATTTTATTTTTATAGTTTTATTTATGCTTTTTACTTTACAAGGTTGTATCTCTTTTGTTAGATTTGCTTCAAAAGATAAAGAGAAAGAAACAGAATATATAGATAAGGGCAATGTTACAATTACAGAAATTGACCCAGAAAGAACAAAAAGCTTAAGAGTACTTTATTCTGAAGAGGGTTATGCCTCTTATTACAGTTATGAATTTCATGGCAAAAAAACTGCAAATGGTGAAATTTTTGATAAAGATAAACTAAGTGCTGCTCATAGAACATTACCATTAGGAACTATCGCAAGAGTAACAAACCTAAAAAATGGGAAAAGTATTATCTTGAGAATAAACGATAGAGGACCCTTTAAAAGTGGTAGAATATTAGATGTTTCTTATGCTGCAGCAGTTCAACTTGATTTTGTAAAAGAAGGAATTACCAAAGTTAGAATTGATGTTTTAGAATACGGAGATAATAAATATTATAAATAATATGGCAAAGAAAAGAATAATAACTGATATCGAAATTACAGAAGCTTGGAAAAAAGGAATAAGAAGTATCGAGATTGACAACGATACAATTATTACCCCTCAAGCACAGGATTCGGCCAAAGTAAAAAATATAATTTTTGTTAAAAATCCTGTTGTTTCCAGGGTTTCAAATAACAAAATTAATAAGTTCATTATTACTATTGGTTCCGATCATTCTGGTTTCAAAATTAAAGAGGTTTTAAAAAGATATCTTTTGGATTCAGGGCATCAGGTAAAAGATATCGGTACTTTTACAGAAGAACCATGTGACTATCCGGATATTTCTTATAAAGTTGCAATCTCTGTAAAAGAAATGCAAGCAGATTTTGGTATTATTATTGATGGTACTGGTGTGGCCTCATCAATAGTTGCAAATAAAATCCCCGGAATAAGAGCTGCTTGTTGCACAAATGAAACTATGGCAAAAATTAGTAGAGAACACAATGACGCTAATATACTTACATTGGGTAGTAAAATTTTAGGGGAAGAATTAATTAAAAATATCTGTACTACTTTTATAAATACTTCGTTTTCTGAAGGTAGACATTTAAATAGAATTGAAAAAATTAGAGATATTGAGAAAAAATATTTAAAATCTTAATTAGCTTGATTAACCCAAATTATTTTACTAATAATTTTGAAAATAATTTGGGTTAATTTATTTTATATCAAACATTGTTTTAAACTTATATCCCCTTCTCTTTAGCTCAATAATTAAATCATTTAATTTATAGTACATCTTATCTTTTCTTTCAGGGTCAGTTCCAATATGTAATAAAAGAATAAAACCATTCAAACCATTTTTTGAATTCTCTTCATAACTCAAAATTCTTCTAAAAATAGAATCACTTGATATATATTTTTTGCCCATAGAGGGTGTTGTATAATCAGCATTCGATAGTGTACCTTGCGAAAAATTTACTATCTGCAATCCCCAATCAGAAGCCCATTTAGAAATAGTATCATTATACCATTCAAAAGGTGGCATAAAAAATTTTGCTTTTTCTTTCTTTATTCCAAATAAACTCATTGCATTATAATTATTCTGTATATCAATTAAAAAAGAATCTTTTGAAATTAACGTTGAATCTCTATTTATCCAATCGCAATAAAGTAAATGTTTATCTGAATGGGCACCCAAATAGTTTTTGTTTTCTATTAATTTCTTAATAATATTTTTAAATTTTTTATTTCTATAAAAATCACCTGTAAAAAAGAATGAAGCTTTAATATTATTCTTTTTTAGAATATTACAAATATAATCAGCTCCATCTGCATATTCATGACCAGTAAATACCAAATATACATTTTTTTCATTTTGATCAAAACGAGTAATACCACCTTTTTCCCAGGTATAACTATTAGTTTGTGCAACACATAAATTAACTATAAAAATAACTAAAAGTGTAATAAAATAGTTTTTCATATTCAATCAGATTTAATATTTGCTTTTTCGAGTTCTTTTTTCATATTTTCAGCATAAATTTTTTCACTTCTTCCACCAAAGTAAACCATAGACAATCCAGCTAAAATCATCAATAAACTTAAGATAAGGGTTATAATAATTTCATTTTTTGACATACCAAAAAATACCAAGGCCGCCACTAATATTCCAATTAAAATTGTTATTCTTCCAATTATAGGAAAAGTTGATACTTCTTTTACCCCAGCACTATAAACTTCTTTGATTAAATCAACAGGGGTTTTTAGTTTTTCGAAAAACGCCTTTACAATCGCTTTATCTTCATCTGTTTCATTATAGAACAATCTTGCAAAATAAATTTGTGCTAATCCAAATATGAAAGATACTATGACCATTGATATTAGCAAAGGTAAATTTACAGTTTTATTCGTACCAAAGTTAAATAAAATAAAAGATAAAACTGTAAATACAAATGAGTATAAATACAACAAAACTTTATTTTTCTGGTATAAGTATTTTAAAAGATCAGCAGTAAAAATTATAATTAAACAAAACACAAAAACTGTTATCATTTGATCTCCATAACTAAACCCTAAAATCAATCTTGTATAAATACTCATAATTAAACCTAAAGATAAAGTAGCTAGACCAGACCAACGGGGTAATCTTTCAAGTAAAAGACCAAAAACAATAGGCATAACCATTGGCATATAAAATAATGCAGCAAAAGTAGTAGTCCAATTAAAGAAACCAAATTGACTTTTTGCATAAACAATTGCAGTTGCAATAGTAAATAGTCCAATACCAAAAGTAGCAATTTTACCCACTACCATAATTTGTTTATCGGTTGCATCATGTTTAAAAACACCTGCATAAAGATCTTTAGCAACTATTGCCGCAGTAAAATTATACATTGAATCTATAGTACTCATTGTAGCAGCAAACATTGCTGCCATAAACATACCAATAAGACCATTGGGTAAAACTGTTAAGACTATACCGATAAAAACTGATTCAGTAGGAACATTTTGAGATTGAAAGAAAGGAATTGCATTTAAATCTGGCCAAATTATCTTCGCAACTAATGGTGGTATACCAAATAATATTGGAACAGTAATAAACATTAAACCTGTTAACATACCAACTTTTTTTGCAGACTTTTCATCTTTAACACAATAGTATCTTTGACCAGCATACATTGAAGCTAAAAACTCAAAAATCAATATTGCTAATAAATATACATAATCAAATTTCTCACCTTTATAAACATGATATAAAGATACTGCTGGGGCTTTTTCTATAAAACCACCTATTCCACCAACTAATTGTAAAGATAATGGTAAAATGACAATAGTAATCGAAATTAAAATAACAAATTGGACTACGTCTGCTACTGCAACAGCCCATAATCCACCAAGATATGTGTAGAACAATATAACTAACCCAGAAATAATTATTACTGTAACAATATCAATGCCCAATGAAGCTGATATCACTTTGGATACAGCAGCTAAAGTAACACCTAAAGAAAACATCGAATTAATGACTACTACATAACCAATCAGCTGTTGAGTAGTTTTATTATATCTTGTTCTTGTGTATTCAACAACTGAGATAACCCTTGACCTTCTCCATCTAGCAGCCGTAATTTGAGAACCAAAGAAAAAACCTATAGGCCAGGTAACA
>ERZ795051.4230-NODE-4230-length-13681-cov-5.709966_pt1 | contig 13681 bp, 9 predicted proteins | sample MGYA00375135_ERZ795051 | MGnify/ENA primary metagenome ERZ795051 (study PRJEB30180, sample SAMN05720222) | activated sludge metagenome | isolation source: Anaerobic digester | place: Japan | collected 2015-05-26 ... | reverse complement strand
CGTCCAGCGCCACGTTGTAGCCGTTCTTGGTGAAATACAGGCCGATCTGCGTGGTCTGGGAATCCAGCGCCACGCGATAGGTTCCGGCGTTCGTGGCGATCGCCACCGTGTCCACCAGCGTCCACGCGCTGTTCACCAGTCCGGAAATCGCGAACGTGCTGGCCGTGCCCGTCCCGTTGCCGTAGGCCCAGAACTGCAGGTTCGTCGCCCCGGCCGCGAAGGCGGGCGTGAGGGCGTAGTCGGCCGTGGTGTCGAACTTGATGGAGTAGGTTCCGCTCAGGAGGCTGCCCACGTACGGCGAGGAGGAATAGGTTCCCACGCCCGACATCGTCCAGCCGCTCGGCGAGGCCGAGGCAAAGCCCTCTTCCACCAGATTGCTGCCGCCGCCGCCGCTGCCGCCGAAGCTGCTGCTGGTGGCGACGTCGAGCTGGTAGCCCGTGGCGGCGGCCGCGGCGCTCCACGCCGCGGTGAAGCTCGTCGTGTTCGTCGCGCTCGCCCAGACCGAAGCCGGGGCCGGCGGAGCCGCGAGGGTCACGGTCACGCTGACGGTCTGCGTCGCGGCACCTTGGGTATTGGTGGCGACGAAGGTGAAGGTCCGGGAGCCCACGTCGCCGGCCGGCGGCGTGTAGGTCAAGACGCCCGTCGCGGGAACGAAGCCGTAGCCGGACGAAGCCGTCTGGCTCTGCAAGGCCAGCACGGGCGTCGGATTGCCCGTGGCCGTCACGGTGAACGTCCGGGCCACGCCCGTGGTCGCGCCGAGGGGCCCGGGATTGGCGCCGAAGCTCGGCGCGGTCGGCGTGGTGACGCCCGTCGGCATCTTGAGGGCGGGATCGCCCAGCAGGTTCAGGCCGAACTGGATCCAGCGCTCGGAACCGTCGCTGCCGCAGGAGCTGATCATGTCGGCCTTGTGCATCGCGAAGGCCACGCCCAGCGTGCGGTTGGTCGTTTCGTACATGCGCGTGTAGAACTTCTGGGCGTACACCGTCGACGGCCCGCCGTCGGACGTGTTGCTGGCCGGCGCCGCGTCGGGCTCGCCCCACCCGTAGCGCGCGCAGCCCATGTGCGCCAGGGCGCCGCCCAGCGGGCGCGTATTGCGCAGGAAACCTTCGCCCAGGCACGGTTCCGTCGTGTAGGTGTAGCCGTCGATCTTGTTGCTGTTTTTGTCGAAATGCCCCGTCAGGCAGGCGTCGGTGTAGACGAAGGCCGTCAGGCCCGTCTGCGAAGAGGCGTCGGTGGAATCGAAGGACCCCGACTCCAGGCCCCATTCCTGCGGCGCGCCGTGGCCGGAGAACATCAGGTGCGTGTAGTTCAGGTTGAACTTGGCCGCCGTGTTGGCCGCGCTTTGGGAGTAATCCCCGCCGGTGGAGGAATCCCACGACGTGAGCGTGTCGCACATGATGCTGACCTGGGCCGGCCATCTGGGCCGGATGTAGTCGCGATAGAGCCGGCGCAGCCACGCCTCCGAATCGCTGACGGAGGTGTGGTTGATCGGGCTGGTGGCGCGGAACCCCGCGTGCCCGTCGACCGTCACGTCGTCGCTCGGGCGGTTGTTCAGGGTATAGGTGTCCCAGGCATAGGGGCCGCCCAAGATGATCTTGTTCGTCACGTTCCAGCCGGCTTCGTAGGTCGTCACCTTGGCCAGATAGGTCGTCACGTTCGCGACCGTGCGCATCGGCAAGCGCGCCACGACCACGTCCCACGCCATGTCCACGCCGTCGGTGGTCTCGCCGTACTGGCCGTCGCCGTCGCTGTTCCACGATCCGGACAAGCCGGAATAGTACAGATCGGTCGGCATGTTGGTTTCGATGGTGCCGTCCACGTTGCCGTAGCAGTAGCGCGTCGGCACGATCGTGTCGTCGCCGCCCAGCAGGACCATCGTGGTGCCCAAGGTCGCCACGCAATTGCTGATGCACGCGCGGATCTTCGCCTGCAGGTCCGCGCCCGAATAGTCCGCCGCGATCGTGTTGGTGGTCAGCACGCGGGTCGTGTAGCCGCCGCCCGCCGCGGAGGCCCGGTAGTCGGCGATTTGCTGGAAGGCGTTGCTCAGCGCCGGCGAGGTGATGATCAGATAGTCCAGCGCGGCCTTCGGCGCGACGGCCTTGACGGCCGGCGCGAACTGCGCTTCCGCCTCCGGATTCACCACGAGACTGTCCACCAGGGGGCCGAACAGGCTGGCCTGCTTGGGCAAAATGGATTTCGCCGCGACCGGCGCGTCGTAGGTCACCGTCACGGTCACCTTCTCGCGCAGGTACAGTTTCTTTTCCGCGCCGACGTAGGCCAGCGGATTCACGCGCACGGACACGAAGCGATACCCCTGCATGTCCTGGTCGCCCTGGAAGGTCGCCGTTTCCGCCGGCCAGGCTTCCGCGCTCGCGTAGCGGTCGTTCGCGGGCACGAACGGCAGGCGCGGCTTGCTCTTCGGACTGCGCGGCTGCGCCGGATAGGGCGTGATCCCCTCGGCCAGCAGCGTCCAGCCGCCGCTGGCGGAAACGGACACGTTCTGCGCGCCCGACGGGATCAGCACGTTCGCGAACTTCGCCGGGATCGACGGCGCGCCGGCTTCGTCCACGACGCGCGAACCGCCTGCGAGTCCGACCACCGTGTATTCGCCCGCCGCGACCAGTTCCACGTCGTCCGCGGAAAACGTGAAATCCACGCTCAGTTCCGCCGCCCCGACCAGACCCGCCCAGCACAACCCGAGACACCACAACCCGATTTTTTTCATGCTCTGCTCCGCCGCGTTGAATTGGATTAACGCAATTTGAATAAACATAGCGTGATCCTGCGGCGAAACTCCAAGGAAAAGAGACCGGGGAAATGGAACGCTCTACCTCCGGCGCGGCGCCCCCCTGCCCCAACCCAGCCGCAGCGGGCTTATCGGAAGAGCGGATAGAGTCCCACGAACGCGCCGAACGCCATTTCGGCCAGCAGGCGGCCGCGCCGGCCTTGCACCGGACGCAAGAGGTATTCGTCCAGCAAGAAGGGCAGGCGCATGGGCAAATAGAAAAACAGAAACACGGCGGCGAAGATCGGCGTCACGACCAGCCGCTCGGCCAGGGAATTCCATTCCGCCGGCCCCGGATCGAGGAGGGCCTCCCACCAAGCCACGTAGGCCACCGCGCCGTATGCCAACAGCAGGACGTCCCCCGCCCATTCCTTCCAGTGGCCGGGCGGCTCGCGCGCCGCTTCGTTTCCGCCGGCCGCGACGAGCCCGACGAGTTCCTTCACGACCAGCGCCACGATCACCGCGCCCCACCAACCCGAAGCCTCCTCCGCGCCTGAACCGACCGCGCCCCAGCAGTCCAGCGCCAGCATGCCCAGGAAAACCGTCACGATCACGTGGCCGATGCCGACCGCGGAAAACATCGCCAGCATCGGGCCTTGCGGGACGAATCCTTCGTCCGCGTTGCGCCGGCGCAGGAACCGCATTTTCCAACGCAGCCCCAGCGGTTCCAGAAAAAGGACCGCCAGCAACAGGAAGCCCGGCCCCCACAGGGGCTCTTCCGCCGCCAACCCCGCCTTCAACGCCCGCGCCAGCGGCGGCGCCCCCGCCAAGGCGAAGACATAGAACGCCGCCGACACGGCATGCTGTCCGATCCACGTGGCGATGCGTCCGGCCGGTTTCACGCCCCCTTTCCTACCACGCCCCGCGGCGCCGGCCAAGCGCGCGGCGCGCCCGGCAAAGATTTTGCGCACAACGGCGTGGAAACCGGCCAGCATGGGACCAATCGGTCAATGTTTGTCGCCGCGGCCAACGAAACGGCGGGCGCGCTCAACGAAACCATCCGCATCCAGGCCTCCGCCACTTGCCGGTTGCCAACCGCCGCGCGCGCGGGGTAGAGTTCCCCGATGAATCCGAAAATCAAGCGCCTGGCCTGGATCCTCAATTCCCTCGGATTCCTCTTCTATCTGGTCTGGCTGTCGCAGCTCGACGCCCGGCAAACCCTGCGGTCGCAGGACGGCATCCTGTTCTATCTGCCGTGCGTGCCGTTCCTGTTCGTCTTCATGCTGCTGATCAACCCCAAGCCGGCCCCCAAAGGCAAGCCGTGGTGGCAAAGCGACGAGGACTACGCCCGCGAGCAGCTCGAAAAACAGCAAAAAGCCGCCGCGGCGGCGCCGGACGCCCCCGCCCCCAAGGCCTGAGGAATCCCCCGCCATGTCCGCCGAACGTCGCATCACGCTGCTGTCGATCTGGATCAACGTCGGCCTGACGGCCCTGAAACTGGCCGCCGGCGTCTTCGGCCGTTCGCAAGCGCTGATCGCCGACGCCATCCACTCGCTGTCCGACTTCGCCACCGACGTCGCCGTGCTCGTCGGCCTGCGGTTTTCGTCCAGGCCAAAGGACACGAACCACGCCTACGGCCACGGCAAATACGAAACCATCGTCGCCGCCGCCATCGGGCTGGCGCTCGCCTTCGTCGGCGTCCGGATCGCCGGCACGGCCATGCAGCGCATTTTCCACGCCCTGCACGGCGATCCGCTGGTCCGGCCCGCGGCCCTGGCCTTCTGGGCGGCCGTTCTGTCCATCGTCGTCAAGGAAGGGCTCTTCCGCGCGACGATGCGGGTGGCCCGCGCCACGGGCAGCTCCGCGCTGGTCGCCAACGCCTGGCACCACCGTTCCGACGCGCTGTCTTCCATCGCCACGGCCGCGGGCGTGGGCGCCGCCGCGTTCCTCGGCCACGACTGGCTCATCCTCGACCCCATCGCCGCGCTCTTCGTGAGCATCTTCCTGCTCAAGATCGCCTGGCAGATCGTCCGGCAGCAGCTCGGCGAACTGACCGACCAGAGCCTGGCCCCCGAGATCTGCGCCGAGATTCTGGATCTGGCCCGCGGCATCCCGGGCATCGAACAGCCCCACAACCTGCGGACCCGGATGGTCGGCCGCCATCCCGTGATCGACCTGCACGTGCGCCTGCGGGCGGACCTGCCGCTGCGCGAGGCCCACGAAATCGCCACGGCCCTCGAGCGCGCGATCGGGGACCGCTTCGGAAAAGAAACGATTGCCAACCTCCACCTGGAGCCGTATTCTGGATAATTACATTTTCGTCGTCCGCATGAAGACAGGCAGTCCCATTTCCCCCTTCCGCCGACCGGCCTCCCCGCCGGGCCGCGGACGGCTGCCGTCGATTGATTTCCGTTGCTTGCCGATCCAGGCCACCCCTCCCCCGGGGCGGCTTTTTCATTAACGAGAGAGGTTTTCATGGAACAAGGTGCCGCCAAACTCGCCAAAATCCTGGCCTTCGCCCTCCTGCTGGGCATCGCCGTCACGGCTTTCCATCCCGCCTATCGCGAAGCGTTCCTGGCCATCGCCCGCGGCCGGCCGGCCGAGTCGCCGATCTGGAGATCCAACGCCGAATACTATCCCGACATCGTCTTGCGCGGTCCGGCGGCCCCGGCCGCCGCCGCGCCTGCCGCCGACGCTGAACCTGCCACCCCCTAACCCCCGGCGCCCCCCCCATGACCCGCAACAAACTCATCGCGTTTTGCTACCTGTTCATCGTCGGCATCGGCCTGGCCATGGCCTTTCCCGTCGGTCCCGAAGCCCTCGGCCCCCTGTGGACCCTCACGGCCGCGCTCGGCTTGCTGACCGTCGCCGGCCTCGTGGTCGCCCATCGCCGGCGCCAGCCCGTCGCCGACGAACTCGCCGCCTACGGCGTTTCGGAACCGATCAGCCGCTGGCAGGTCGGGGTCTGGGCCTTGCTGATCCTGACGGCCCTGGCGTTCGGCTACGTGCGCTACGTCGCCATGATCCAATCGCCCGACCAGCTCGTCGGCACGCTGTCCGTCGCGGACGGCGCCGGCCGATTCTCCCCCGGCCGGGCCATTTCCCAAACGTCGTTCCTGAAGATCAAGACCCTCGCGCCGGTCGACCGGGAAATCCGCCTGCGGCTCGTCGGCCGCCTCGAGGCCCTTCAGCCCGTTCCGGACGCCGACGGCCTGCCCTCGATGGATGCCGACGGCCGCTGGATGTTCACCCAGTACAACCTGGACCAGGAAAGCCAGGAAATCGTCGTGCCCGCCGGCACCCCCGCCCGCTGGGAAACGCTCATCGAACAGCCCTTCACCCATCTCGACCGGGTCGAGGTGATCGGCGCGCCCGCCGGCACCGCCAAGATCGGCATCTACCAGCCTGAAAACGTCGTCAGCCTCTTTGCCCGCCGAGGCCGCAACGTCGTGCCCGCCGGCGTGCTCGGCCGCATCACCGGCGATCCGTGGGTCTATTCCTTCAAGACCGTGCTGTCCATCACCCCCGACTACATCCAGTACCAGCCCGGCGGACCCTACCTGCCCGTGGACCGGCAAACCATCCGCCTCACGCTCGATCCCGCCACGCCCGGCTACGACGAGTACGCGCGCTCGGACGCCTACGGCTACGACGTCGCCCTCGTCGGCGAACTGCTGGCCGCCGCCCACGCCGCCAACCAAGGCGCGTTCGACCAGGCCAATTACCTGCGGAACTACAACATCGGCGGCCAAATGCGCCTGCGCGTGGTCCCCAACGCCCCGTCCCCCATCGCCATCATCCGGCCCCAGGGCGCCGCCGAACCCCGCCAAGGCAACGCGCTCGTCGAATTCTCCCTCTATCTGCGCGACGAAATGGTCCGCGTGATCAAGCAGACCACGCCCCAGCCCAACGCCGCCTTCCACGGCGCGCTCACCCTCGGCCTCCGCTACGGCATGCAGAACACCGTGTCCGTCGCCTCCGACGTCCACGAAAACGGCGTCGTCAAGCCGCTGGTGGCCCTCGGCAAGGACACCGACGCGCTCATCGCCGACGAGTTCCGCGCCTCGGGCATCAACCACGTGCTGGCCGTCTCCGGCCTGCACGTCACGATCATCACCATCATGTTCATCGGCATCTTCGTGATGCTCAAGGTCTCCAAGAAGGTCTACGTCCCGTTCATCGTCTTCGCGCTGGTCGTCTTCGCCATCATCACGGGCGCGCGGCCTTCGACCCTGCGCGCGGTGATCATGAACTCGCTGTTCCTGCTCACCTGGGGCTACATGGGCGAAAGCGTGCGCGCGTCCGCCCTGCTCGGCGTGCCCATCGCCGCCTTCATGATCCTGCTGCAGAATCCCGCCATGGCGGTGGATCCCTCCTTCACGCTGTCCTTCGGCGCGATCCTCTCGCTGGCCATCCTGACCCAGCCGTTCTTCGACGTCTTCAAGAAATTCAAGGGCAACGATTTCATCGCGCTGGTCCTCATGATCGGCGTCCTCACCTACTGCTACGCCGCGCATTGGCTCCTGACCGTCACCCTGCGCTTCTGGCTGGGCTACGCCCTGCTGGGCGCGGTCGTCTTCGGCCTCGCGCGTTTCCTGACCCGCCGCGGCTTCACCCCCATCCGCGACTACGGCTTCGCCAACCTCAATCCCGGCGTCGCCGGCTTCATCGCCGCGCAGTTCGGCATGCAGATCGGCATGATGATCCCGCTGAGCGCCTACTACTTCTTCCGCTGGCCCGTCGCCGGCGCCTACGCCAACCTCATCGCCATCCCGCTCGTCGGCGTCGTCCTGCAGCTCTCGATGCTCGCCGGCCTCCTCGGCCTGATCCCCGGCATCGGCATCTACCTCGCCCTGCTGCTCAGCGCCGCCAACTGGGTCTTCTCCACGCTCTTCCTCCTCATCGGCCACTATTTCTCCCAGTGGTTCCTCTATCCCTTCGTCTCCCGCCCCACCGTCCGCGACCTGTTCGTCTACTACGCCGCCGTCTGCGCCTTCGCCTGGTGGCGCCCGCTCTGGTTCCGCGTCCTGCGCCCCGCCTGGCGCCGCGCCCCCTGGTCCCTGCGCATCGTCGGCGTCGGCGCGGCCGCCCTCGTCCTCGCCGGCGTGGTCGCCTCCGGCATCCAGGAAAAGAACGCCATCCGCACCGAAGGCAAGCTCCACGTCCAGATCGTCGCCGTCGGCTACGGCTCGGCCATCCTCGTCGATACGCCCGACAACCGGGCCATCCTGATCGACACCGCCTTCATCCAGACCGACCGCGGCCGCCGCAACGACGCCGAACGCACCGTCCTGCCCCAGGTCTTCGCCAAGAAGATCAAGAATCTCGAAGCCCTCGTCCTCACCTCGCCCGAACGCGAACACAGCGACGGTCTCTTCACCGTGCTCCAGCATATCGACGTCGACCACTTCTATCTGCCGAAGTCCGCCGCCGGCCTGCTCGAACAGGAGCCGCTCGCCTCCCTGCTGGCCAAGCGCTCGCCCAAGCGCCTGGTGCAGATCGCCGGCGGCACCGCCGTCGTCCCCGAATTCGTCGCCGCCGGCGACGTCCTCTACCGCGCCGAATGCGACGGCAAGCCCTTCGTCGTCGAAGCCCTCGGCCCCGCCGCGGACGACGACCAGGCCCCGCTCTCCCTGCGCATTTCCTACGGCGACACCGCCTTCCTGGTCTTCTCCGACCTCACGCTGGCGCAGCAGAAGGCTTTCCTCGCGGCCGTCCCGCCCGAAAAACTCAAAGCCCAGGTCGTCGTCGCCCCCCACCACGGCACCGCCGGCCTCGAAACCGTCGTCGTCGGCATTCCCGACGATCTCGACCAAAAGCTCGCCGACACCACCGGCGCGCTGCTGAAAGCCACCGGCGCCGAAGCCGTCGTCTTCGAGTTCGGCAATCCCCGGCCCGTCGTGGAACTGAAGTACAAGGAAGCCGTCAAGATCCACGGCGCCACCAAGCGCGCCGCCGAAGACGCCCTCCCCGATGCCCTCGTCGCCGCCACCGATACGGACGGCGCCGTCGTCTTCGTCTCCGACGGCACCGAACACCACGTCTATACCCAGCTCGGCGCAACCGGCACCAACGTCGACGAGCCCTCGCTCCTCGAAATCGGCTGGTAAAGCCTTCCTTTTCGTTCCCGCGCCCCGGCCGGGGCACCCACCAGCCGCCCCGAAAGGGCGGCTGTTTTCCTTCACGGTTTCCATGTCCAATGCCTGATGGCCAACCATGAAGCGCCCCTCCGCGCCTTCACTTGGAAATTGAAGATTGGATATTGATTATTGGATATTCCGTTTCCCGATTCACGCCCCCGCGGCCAAGCTTGCCTTCGCGCCTCGCGCGCGGTATGCTTTCCTCGCAAAGGTAGGAGACAAGCTCATGAAAAAAATAGCCTTGGCGCTCGCGGCCCTGTGGCTCCTTTCCGTCGCGGCTTTCGCCGCCGACGTCGAAATGACGTCCGTCCAGTCCTCCCTCCTCAACAAGGTCGGCTACGACCCCGAAGCCAAGGTCCTGGTCGTCCAGATGAACAACAGCTCCGACCGCTATTTCTATTCGGACGTGCCCCAATCCGTTTTCGACGGCCTGATGGACGCCCCCTCCAAGGGCTCCTTCTACGTGAAGAAAATCAAGGGCCAGTATCCGGTGGAACGCAAATAGCGCCAGGCCCCCACGGGCTTGTTCCGGTTTCGGTTTTAGACCCCAACGGGCTTGCCCCGCGGGTGAATCCGATCCTCCGGCCGCCCCGTCAGGGCGGCCGGTTTTTTCTTCTGCTTTCAATCTTCAATATGCAATGTCCAATCTCCGATCATCAAGTGAACAGCCCCCCCTCGCAAACGGGCGCATCCCCGTTTCGCTGACTTGATTTGGAGTGCGGCGGCATGACGCCGCCTTGGGGCCGCGACATGTCGCGGTCAACGGGGATTCACCCCCTGCAACCCAAGTCTTCACTTGGACATTGGTTATTGGATGTTGGACATTGGATATTGAGCTCTTTGTTTCCCCCCGAATCGGCTTGCCCCGCGCCGCCGCCCCCGCTAGTCTCGCCGGCCATGAAGGCGGATTAGCCGCCCGACGTTCCCACCCCGAGGGTTTCTCATGGCCAAATACATTTTCGTGACCGGCGGCGTGGTTTCCTCGCTCGGCAAGGGCATCACCGCCGCGTCCATCGGGCGCCTGCTCATCGCCCGCGGCCTGCGCATCCGCATGCTCAAGATGGACCCCTACCTCAACGTCGATCCCGGCACCATGAGCCCCTACCAGCACGGCGAGGTCTACGTCACCGACGACGGCGCCGAAACGGATCTCGACCTCGGCCACTACGAGCGCTTCACCGGCCAGCCCACCTCCCGCGCCTCCTCCGTCTCCTCCGGCCGCATCTACTGGGACGTCCTCCAGAAGGAACGCCGCGGCGACTACCTCGGCCACACCATCCAGATGATCCCCCACATCACCGACGAAATCAAAAGCCGCGTCCGCGCCCTCGCCGCGCCCGACGTCGACGTCGTCGTGGTCGAGATCGGCGGCACCGTCGGCGACATCGAAGGCCTGACGTTCCTCGAAGCCATCCGCCAGATCGGGCTCGAGGAAGGCCGCGACAACGTCATGTACGTCCACATGACCTACTTGCCCTTCATTCGCGCCGCCGGCGAACTCAAGACCAAGCCCAGCCAGCAGTCCGTCGCCAAGCTGCGCGAAATCGGCATCATCCCCGACGCCCTCGTCTGCCGCTCCGAAACGCCCATCGGCGAGGACCTGCGCCGCAAGCTCTCGCTCTTCTGCAACGTGCCCGTCCACGCCGTCATCGAGGAACTCGACGTCCGCCACACCATCTACGAAGTGCCCCTCGTCCTCGCCGAACAGGGCCTCGACGAAATCATCCTCGTCCACTTCCGCCTCGCCCGCCCCGGCGCCAAGCTCGCGCCGTGGAAAGCCATGGTCGAGGCCCTCGTCCGCCCCGAAGGCACCGTCAAGATCGGCGTCGTCGGCAAGTATTCCGAATTGCCCGACGCCTACAAGTCCCTGCACGAAGCCCTCCGCCACGGCGGCGCCGCCCACCGCCAGGCCGTCGAGATCGTCCGGATCTCGGCCGAAGACATCGAAGACGGGAAAATCCCCGACGAATTGAAGCAGGTCGACGGCATCCTCGTGCCCGGCGGCTTCGGCAAGCGCGGCACCGAAGGCAAGATCGCCGCGATCCGCTACGCCCGCGAAAACGGCGTGCCGTTCTTCGGCATCTGCCTCGGCCTCCAGTGCGCCGTCATCGAATACGCCCGCCACGTCGGCGGCCTCGCCGGCGCCCACTCCACCGAGATCGAGCCCGCCACGCCCCACCCCGTCGTCTGCCTCATGGAAGAGCAGGAAAAAGTCGTCGATCTCGGCGGCAGCATGCGCCTCGGCGCGTGGCCCTGCGCGCTGAAGCCCGGCAGCCTCGCCGCGCGGATCTACGGCGCGGAGCAGATTTCCGAACGCCACCGCCACCGCTACGAAGTCAACAACCGCTACCGCGCGCAGCTCGAGGCCGCCGGCCTCGTCCTCTCCGGCCTTTCCCCCGACGGCCACCTCGTCGAAATGGTCGAAATCCCCGCCCACCCCTGGTTCGTCGCCGTCCAGTTCCATCCCGAACTGAAGTCCCAGCCCCTCGCGCCCCATCCCCTCTTCCGCGACTTCATCGGCGCCGCCCTCGCGCGGCGCCAATCAACAGCCGGATAATATCGGCTGTTCACTTGATGATTGGATATTGAACATTGGATATTGATTCCCGAACCAAAAACTCCGCGGCGCCGGAGCGCCGCGGAGCGCGCATCGCAAATGTTCGCGCGGATCAGAACGCCAAGCTCAAGGTCGCGCCGCCATAGACGCTGTCCTTCTCGCCGTACGCCGCTTCCGCCGCGTCTTCCAGATCGGAATCCGGCAGCATCATGTAGCCGATCGACGGCGTCAGGCTGAGATTTTCCGTCACCGCGATCGGCAGCGCGGCGCTCAGCACCAGATCGTTCAGCGCCGCGTCGTCCAATCCGAAGTAGCCCGCGTTGTAGTCCGCGTCGCCGAAGCCCAGCGAAGCCTTCAGGTCCAGGCTGACCTTCTCCATCAGCTCGAACGAGTGCCCGACCGACGCCACCGCGTAGAGGCCTTCGATCTCGTCGACGTCGTAGTACACCGCCAAGGCCGGCGCCAGCGGCACGTCCACGCCCACGGACGCGAACACTTCCACCGTGCCCGGATAGTCTTCCACGATCGTCGTTCCGTCTTCGGCCTCGGTTGCGATCGTCGAATTCGGGAACGTGTATTGCACGATGCCCGCGCCCAGCTCGAACTTGCCCACCCTCTTCGAGTACGAAACCGTCCAGTCCATTTCGTCGAACTCGCCGGAGCTGTCCTGGTTGTCCGTCAGGTCCATGCTCGACCAGGCGTTCACCGAAAATCCGCCGATGGTGCCGGTCAACCCCGGCTGCGCCACCGCCTCGTCGTTCAGCACCTGCCCGCGCCACACGTAGGCCGACAGCACCGGCACGTCCACCGCCACGCCCGTCTCGATTTCCGCGACGGCCGCGGCCGTCGCCGCCAACATCCCGACCAACCCAAGTCCCAGCATCTTCTTCATCGCTTCGTCTCCTTTTCGTTTCCGCCCCGCGTGTGCGCGGCGATCTTTCGATTTATGAGGAGAAGCAGCAAGCCCCATGCCAAGAATCGGACGAATCTGCCCATTCCCGGTGCATCTCCATGCGCCGGATCGAAATGAAAAGATCCTCCCGCCACGACGTTTCCGGATTCTTCCGGTCATGCAACGACATTATTGGCGCACCTTTCATCATTTGCTTCGAAAATGAAATCGCCCGAGGCGAATCCCCGGCGAAGGGTCGGGCATGATTGCTTTCGAGTGTCCGGCGCTCAGCTGCGGCGGAGCGCGGCGATCTGGGCTTCGAGCTCGGCGATGCGCCGTTCGAGTTCGTGAATCCGGCCGGAATCGGGCGGCGGACGGACCGGGGCCGGCGCAACGGCCGCCGGCGCGGCCGCGGGCGCCACGTCCGGTAGCGGGCCGAAGGCGTGGGCGAACCGGTTTTCCTTGCAGCCGGGCGCGCGCGGCAATTCGACGACGTAGGGCTCGGGCCGCGCCGCCAAGGCCAGCAACACCGCGCGCACCTCCGCCGGCGACGCGAACGGATGCATCCGCGAAGCCCGCCCGCGCAGCTCGCCGGGCGTCTGCGGGCCGCGCAGCAGCAGCTCGCACAGGATCGCCAGCTCGGGCGTGTCCACGCCCAGCGTCTCGAGCAGCCGGTGGACGTATTTCACCGCGCGCGAACCGACGCCGGAATACGTGCCGACGAGTTTCTTGTCGTACTGCAAGCCCGCCAGGCCCTTTTCCACCTCGTCCGCCGCGAGGTGCATTTCGGGATCGCGGTTGTTCTTCTGGTTGCAGGCGGCCACCAGCGCGTTCAGCGTCAGCGGATAGTATTCGGGCGTGGCGAGTTCCTTCTCGACCAGGCAACCGAGAATGCGCGCTTCCAGCGGGGTCAGGTCGGGTTTCATGGCTAAAAGGTCACTCCCAGCGTGAGCAGGACGGTTTCCAGTTCGAACGTGAATTCCTTGTCGAAGCGTTCCTGTTTTTCGAGGATTTCCTCGGGATCGGTCGCCTGGGATTCGATCGTGCCTTCGGCTTCGATCCACTGGAGCTGCACGCCGAGGCTCAGCGCCGCCCGCTTCGAAGGCCATTCGATCTGCCCGCGCAGGCGGTAGTTCCGGTGCGAAAAATCGACGTCCTTCTCGCGGTGGTCCGCCGACGTGAAGAACGACGTGCTGCCGTCGTAATCGAAGAACAGGACGTGGCCTTGCAGGAGAAAGCGGGCCCCGGCGAAGCCGTCGAACCGGACGTCCAGGCCCGGGCCCCACTGCGGCGTGATCAGGCCCGCGTAGCCGGTGGCCTGGCCACCCACCACGAAATCCTCGGGCGGATTCTGGTACTGCGTCGTG
>ERZ795051.4219-NODE-4219-length-13696-cov-4.348288_pt1 | contig 13696 bp, 9 predicted proteins | sample MGYA00375135_ERZ795051 | MGnify/ENA primary metagenome ERZ795051 (study PRJEB30180, sample SAMN05720222) | activated sludge metagenome | isolation source: Anaerobic digester | place: Japan | collected 2015-05-26 ... | reverse complement strand
CACGGCCATGACGGAAGGCGATCTGGACCGCGTCTGCGGCATCGTCCGGCGACTCCGCGCTTGAGTCGACAGCCGGATTGACGGCTGCCGGACAAGCGGGTAGCTTGAAGGTCGGTCGAAAGCGATCATGCAAACGCGCGAGGACATCTTGGCGGCATTGCGGGAGCTCAAACCCGCCATCGCGGGCCGGTACAAGCTGCGTTCCATGGCGTTGTTTGGATCGTATGCCCGCGGCGACCAGACGCCGGAAAGCGACGTGGACGTTCTAGTCGACGTCGATCCCGCCATCGGCCTCGATTTCGTCGATTTGGCGGAGACCATCGAGAACCGGTTGGGGATCAAAACGGACGTGGTGCCGGCCGATGGCGTCAAGCCGCGCTACCGCGCCGTGATACAAAAAGACTTGGTTTATGTCTGAGCGCTCGGCTGAAATCCTTCTGGCCGACATTCGCGAGGCGCTTGCGAAAATCGCCACCTACGTGCAAGGGCTGGATGGCGCGGCTTTCGCGGGCAACAGTCTGGTCGTCGATGCCGTGTTGCGGAACATCTCCGTGATCGGGGAGGCCGCATCCAAGTTGCCGGAAGAGTTTGTCCGCGCTCATCCGGAGATCGAATGGCGCAAGATCGTCGGGATGAGGAATCGCCTGATCCACGGATATTTCGGCGTGAGTACGCCGTTGGTTTGGCAAACCATCCAGACCCATTTGCCCGATTTGCGGGACAAGCTGGACCAGCTGTGATCCGGCCGGCTTCCGTATCGCTTGCCCTCCGGCGCTGGATTTGCGCCGTCCATCTGGCCGTGATCGCCGTTCTCTCGCTGGCGCCGGCGTGGTTGTTTCCGCCGTCGCCGCCCGGGTTGCCGGGCATCGACAAGGCCGTGCACGTGGGGTTGTACGGGATCCTGGGCGCGTTGTTGCGATGGGCGGCCGGGGCATGGGGCGAGCGCCGCGCGGCGCTGGCGTTGCCGGCGGCGGGGGCGTTGTACGGGCTTCTCTTGGAACTGCTGCAGCCTTGGCTTGGTGGAGCGGGGCGGGCGTTCAGCTGGGGGGATGCGGCGGCGAATCTAGCCGGAGTCGGCCTGTTCTGGTGGATCGCCGGGCGGTTCCTGGGGCGGGAAAAATCGCCCTTCCGCTGAATTTCTCCGTTTCAATCGGCGCTCCTGCCGGTATACTCCATTCAAATGGCCCCGTTCAGCGCGACGGGGCGGATGCCATGATCCATCAATTCAAAAACCGGAACTTCTACGTCATCCTGGCCGGAGATCTGGTGCTGTTCGCGGCTTCGCTGATCTTGGCCTATGGCCTGCGGTTCTCCCTGGACATTCCGGCCAAGGACTGGGAGCGCATCGTTTTCCTGCTGCCGTTCCTGCTGCCGACGAAGGCGGTCGTGTTCTTCCTGATGGGCGTCTACCGCGGGATGTGGCGCTACACGAGCATTCCGGACGCCCTGCGGCTGGTCAAGGCCTCGGTGCTGGCCACCTTGACCGTGATGACCGCGCTGACGCTGGTCCAGCAGTTCTGGGGCTATTCCCGCTCGGTGTTCGTGGCGGACTGCATTTTCACGGTCTTTTTCTGCGGCGGGTTCCGCCTGGCCATCCGGATCCTGGCCACGAACAAGCGCGCCATGCTGAAGTTCTGGGACCGGGAACCGGAAGACAGCCTCCCGGTGCGGCACGTGCGGCTGCTGATCATCGGCGCGGGGGATGCGGCGGCCAGCATCATCCGGGAAATCCACGGCAATCCGCGTTCGCCCTACGACGTGGTCGCGTGCATCGACGACGATGCCCGCAAGCACGGCCAGACGCTGCTCGAAGTGCCCGTCCGCGGGCCGATCGGCAAGCTGCTGTTTTTCGTGAACCGCTTCCAGGCCGATGAAATCCTGATCGCGATGCCCTCGGTGGTGGGCGAGGAAATGCGCCGGATCATCGGGATCTGCAAGGCGGCGGGGATTCCGTTCAAGACGTTGCCTTCGCTGGGCGGGCTGGTGGACGGCAAGGTGACGGTCAACGACGTCCGCGAGGTGAAGTACGAGGACATCCTCGGGCGCCCGCCGGTCCAGATGGACTACGCCGGGATCGGGAATTACCTCGCGGGCAAGACCGTGGCCGTGACCGGGGCCGGCGGTTCCATCGGTTCGGAACTGTGCCGCCAGATCCTGCGCTTCAAGCCGGCGGCGCTGGTGCTGATCGAGGCCAACGAATTCAACCTCTACCGCATCGAGCGCGAACTGCTGGCCGACCGCCACGGGGACGTCCTGCGCGCCGTGATGGGCCGGGTGCAGGACCGCGCGCTGATGGCGCACGTCTTCGACAAGTACCGGCCCCACGCCGTGTTCCACGCCGCCGCCTGCAAGCACGTGCCGATGGTCGAAACCAATCCCTGGGAAGGCATCTTCAACAACACGGTCGGCAGCCAGACGCTGATGGACGTGGCGGAGGAGTACGGCGTCGAGCGCTTCGTGCTGGTTTCGACGGACAAGGCGGTGCGGCCGACCAACGTGATGGGCGCGAGCAAGCGCGCGGCCGAAATCGCGCTGCAGGCGCGCGCGCCGGGCAAGACCCGCTTCATGGCGGTGCGGTTCGGCAACGTGCTGGGCTCCTCGGGATCGGTGATCCCGCTCTTCCGCAAGCAGATCCAGGCCGGCGGACCGGTGACGGTGACGCATCCGGAAATGACGCGCTACTTCATGATGATTCCCGAGGCTTGCCAGCTGATTTTGCAGGCGGGCGCGATGGGCGAGGGCGGCGAGATCTTCATCCTCGAGATGGGCACGCCGGTCAAGATCGCCGACATGGCGCGCGACATGATCCGGCTGTCCGGCAAGGTGCCCGACCAAGACGTCCAGATCGTCTACACGGGCCTGCGCCCGGGCGAAAAGCTCTACGAGGAGTTCATCACCCAGGGCGAAGGCATCGTGGCGACGGCGCACGACAAGATCATGGTGCTCAAGCGGAACGGCCACGGGGCGGATGCCGCCGGAGCGGACCGGAACGTCCGGGCGCAGATCGACCGTTTGGCGGCGGCGGCGGCCACCTTCGAACCGGAGCGGATCAAGGCCGCGCTCAAGGACATCGTGCCCGAATACGCGCCGGCCAATCACTCCGCGCCGGCATGACGCCGGGGAAGTCCACGCCGGTTTTCTGGTGCCGGAAACCGTCGGTTTCCGCCTGCCGCGAGGGGGACAACCTCATCCTGTTCGATGCCGACCGCGCCCGTGAAAAAGTCGTCAACCGCGCCGGCGCCGCCGTCTGGGCGGCCATGGACGGCGCGGCCCGGACGGAAGACCTCGCCGCGGCGCTGGCCCGGCGCTATGACGCCGCGCCGACGGACGACTTGTCGGCCGACGCCCGCGCGTTCGCGGAAGAACTGCTCCGCGACGGATTCGCCGCGGCGGCGCCCGCGCCGCGCTCGACGCCGCTGCCGGCGGAGGACTGGTCCTGGCTGCGCGAAGCGCCGCGCGCGCTGGATCTGTCCTTGACCGGCCGGTGCAACCTGCGCTGCGCCTACTGCTTCTACGCCGACGAAATGGTCGGGCGCCGCGACCTGCCGGCGGAGCGCTGGCTGGACTTTTTCCGCGAACTGGGCGGCTTGGCCGTGCGCAGCCTGACGCTCAGCGGCGGCGAACTGTTCCTGCGGCCGGATCTTTGGGAACTGCTCGACGGGATCGTCGCGGCGCGCATGCGCTTCGCGATCTTGACGAACGGGACGCTCCTGACGGAAGACGTCCTGGCGCAACTGGGCCAGGCGCATCGGCGGCGGCGGCTGGACGTGGTCCAGGTATCCATCGACGGCTCGCGGGCGGACGTCCACGACGCCTCGCGCGGCAAAGGGAGTTTCGACAGGGCCATCCGCGGGCTGCGGCTGCTGAAGGCGGCGGGCATTCCGGCGACGGCCCGCGTGACGGTCAACCGGCACAACGTCGGCGATCTGGAACCCACGTTCCGGCTGCTGCTGGACGAGATCGGCCTGGCGAGGGTCGGCACGAACGACGCGATGCCGATGGGCACCGGCTGCGCGCGGCGGGAGGACATCGTGCTGCTGCCGGAGCAGCGGCCGGAGGCGATGCGCACGCTGGTCCGGCTCGAGAAGCAATATCCCGGCCGCATCCAGGCCACGGCGGGTTCGCTGGCCCTGTGGCACATGTTCCGGGAGATGGAAGAAGCCAAGGCCACCGGGCGCAAGACCCGGCGCTGGAAAATGGGGTGTCTGTCGTCCTGCGGCTGCATGTTCGCGAAGCTGGCGGTGCACCACGACGGCATGATCGTGCCGTGCAACATGCTGGCGGCGGCCGCGCTGGGCACCATCGGCGAAACGCCGCTCCGCGAAATCTGGCAGGACCATCCGCTGCTGAAGGAAATGCGCGCGCGGGGCGAAATCCCGATGGACCAGGTGCCCGGCTGCGCCGGCTGCGAGTGGGTTCCGTATTGCAGCGGCGGCTGCCCGGCGGCGGAATACACCCGGACCGGCGAGATGAACGTGGCGAATCCGGAGTGCTGCTACCGCCAGTTTCTTCAGGAGACAGGGGACAGGGGACAGGAAACAGTCAGGAAACAGGACACAGGGGGCAGCCATGGCCGTCCAGAGCGTTAAGGAACTTGTCGTATACCGAAAGGCCTACGAACTGGCGATGCGGGTCTTCGAATGCACCAAACGGTTTCCAGCGGAAGGGAAATTCGCGTTGACCGGCCAGATTCGGCGTTCTTCCCGCTCGGTGTGCTTGAATTTGCGGGAGGCCTGGGCCAAGCGAAGATACGAAGCCCATTTCATATCCAAACTGACCGATTGCGACGGCGAAAACAACGAGACGGATTCCTCGCTGGATTTCGCGAAAGACTGCGGCTACATCGATGCCTCAGAGTACAAGGCGTTGGCTGAACTCAATCGCGAAATCGGAAAAATGATCGGGTCGATGATCAAAACGCCAACCCCCTTTCTGTGTCCATGACGGATTCTTCCTGTCCACTGTCCCCTGACTCCTGTCTCCTGAAGTACGCGTTGCGAAACGACGTCGCCATCGAGGACTTCGGCGAACGGTCGCTGGTGCTGCGGTGCGACGCGCTGGAGTTGCGCGAGATCAATGCGGCGGCGCGGCGGATGCTGGCGCTGCTTGACGGGGAGCGGACGGTGGCGGATATTGCCGGGGCGGCGGAAATGGCCGTCGCCGACGTGGCGGCGGCGCTGCGGGAGATGGAACGGCAAGGCATCGTGCGGCAGGCAGTGGTATTGAGCAAGGAAAGGCCCGGCAACGTGAGCGAAGCGAGATTTCTGGCGGACCCCGACGTGTCGTTCCGGCCCGAGGACGACGACGGCGGCATTTTGTACGACGCGGAAGCCGACGTGCTGGAGGTGATCAACCCGACGGCCGCCGAAATCTGGAAGTTCCTCGCCGCGCCGCGCACGCCGGCCGAGGTGGTCGCGCATTTGCTCGACGTCTGCGACGGCGCGGACCGGGCGCAGGTCGAACGGGACGTGCGGGATTTCCTGGAGTCCATGCGGAACAAGGGCTTCATCGGCACGGTGGCGGAACCGGCATGACGGATCCGCGCGACACCTGCGACGGGCTGGCCGACCGGCCCGCGGCCGGGCCGGTGGTCGCCATGGCGCCGGACGTGCCGGCTCTGCGGACCTTCTATCTCTACCTGTCCGCCGGCTGCAACCTGCATTGCCGGCATTGCTGGATCACGCCGACGTTCGTGCAGGGGCAGCCGGTGCCGGCCGAATGCCTCGATTTCGGCCTGTTGCGGCAAGCGGTGGCGGAAGCCAAGCCGCTGGGGCTGGCGGCGGCCAAACTGACGGGCGGCGAGCCCGCGCTGCATCCGGAATTCCGCCGGATCGTCGATTTCCTGACGGCGGAAGGCCTGGAACTCTCCATGGAAACCAACGCCACGCTGATCGACCGCGAGCTGGCGGCGCATCTGGTTTCCAAGACGAATCTGAAACGGGTGGCGGTGAGCCTGGACAGTTCCGTGGCGGAGGAACACGACCGGTTCCGGGGGCTGCGGGGCGCGTTCGCCGCCGCGGTGGCCGGCATCGGGCATTTCGTGGCGGCCGGGTTGCGGCCGCAGATCATCATGTCGGTCTACCGCGGCAATCTGGACCAGATCGGGGGCTTGATCGAACTGGCGATCCGGCTGGGCGCGGGTGCGGTGAAATTCAATCCGGTGACGCAGTCGGGCCGCGGCGCGGATTTGCACCGGCAGGGACAGGGGCTGGATTTCGACGAGTGGCTGGCGTTGATCCACCGGATCAAGGGGCCGCTGCAGGACCGCTATCCGCAGATCCATCTGGGGGCGATGGTGCCGCCGGCGATGTCGAGCGTCAAAGAGCTCCTGCGTTACGGCGGGGAGGGCGCGGGCTGCCACGTGCGCCACATCCTGGGCATTCTCGGCACGGGCGAGATGGCCCTGTGCGGCATCGGGCGGAACGTTCCGGAGCTTTGCTTCGGAAAATTGGGCCAAGACAGCCTGCGCGAGGTCTGGATGCACCATCCGACGCTGGTCCGTATGCGCAAGGACCTGGAAGGGCCGTATCCGGGCATCTGCGGCGATTGCCTGCACGCCGGCCGCTGCATGACCCATTGCCTGGCGCAGAACTTCGAGGCCAACGGCAAGCTGGTCTCGCCCTCGCCGTTGTGCGCGGAAGCGGAGCGGCGCGGCGTATTCCCCGCGTCGCGGCGAGTGTCGTGGAAGGCGCAAGGGGCGAAAGACAAGGGGCGAGGGACGAGGGGCGAGGGACGAAGTCAGAAATCCGAAGACCAGCGGTCATGACGTCTAAAAACGATCCCATTCCGGAATTCGACCTCGCCCCGCGCCCCTCGTCCCTCGGCCTCTTCCTCCACGCCTCCGCGGTGGACGTCGATGGCGGCGCGATTCTCTTTCTGGGGCATTCCACGGCCGGGAAGAGCACGATCGCCCGGAAATTGGGTGCCGAGCGGCCGGTCTTGGCCGACGATTCCGTTTTTGCCGGGAAAGATGCCGCCGGCGTTTGGCGGGTGGTCGATGGCGGATTCCGTTTCGACCGGGGGTGGGGGCCGGAGGAGTGGCAAGCCGACGTCCGGCGGCAATTCCAGGAGGGGCGCGGGGTTCCGGTGCGGAAGTGTTTCCGCATTCACCAAGCAGCCGCCGTTCGGCTCGAACCGATGCCGCCCATCGAATTGGGGAAGCATTTGATGGATGCGGCGATGGAAATCGACGTCCAGCGGAAATTCGGGAAAAAGTCGACCGAGAATCCGTCGGAACATGTTGAATGGCATGAAGCAACGTCGCAGCGGCGCCGGTGGTTCCAGCAGGTCGCCGAATTGGCCCGCACCTGCCCCGGATGGCATCTTTGGTTCGCCAAAGAGACGCCACCCTGCAACCTGCTCTCTTGCATCCTGCAAGCCTAAAACCGGCCGAATATTCGTCCGAAGCGGCGAAAAATAGCATTATCATGCCCAAAAATGGCAACTAGCGGTCGATAAATGCTAAAAAACGCCTGAAAGTAATAATAAATCGACAAAAAATCCGCTGAGTAGCCCGAAAGAATCGATTTTCGGCCAAAGATGGCGCAACATTGCGATAAGGGCTAAAATTTATCATCGAAAATTCTTGGAAATAATCATAATGTTACAAATATATAACCCATATTTAATCGTACACGATTTGCGCACAAAATGGGAGGAGAATACAATTAGATTATAAATTGAAAGGAATTCGTAGTCCTGGAATCGGGATGTTTGGAATCCATGAGAAAACGCTCCACATTCCGATTTGGACCATGGGCATGGTTTGTCGTCTGCGCGGCGTGGGGGGGCGCGGTGTCGGCTTGGGGCGGAAATCCGGCCGGCGACCTGCGGGTCGAAATCGTTACGGCCTACAATCTGGTGGTGGATTCCAACGCCGAGTCCCCCTCGACCTACGCGCCGAAATCGGCCTATATCGGGGCGAAATTCTGCAACGACGGCGCCGAGCCCCTGACGAACGTCTGGGCCTACATCGGCGATCTGGACGCCGGGACGCCGGGAACCTATCCCAGCCGGACGCATGCGCCGCTGGTCGGGCCGCTGCCGGGCGGGAAGTTCGCGCTGACCCACGAGGGCGGCACGATGGGGGCTACCGACGCGACGCGCTACGTCGGCACCATCGAGCCGGGCGAATGCATCACCGTGTACTGGCTGGTCAGCTATCCGCAGCTCGACGCCAACGGCGACGCGGTCTGGGGGCCCAGCGTCAAGCCCGACGACGATCTGTGGCTGGAATACGACGTCTGGGCCACGGCCCGGGACGGCGCGGCTTATCTCCAGGCCGACGACTCGCGCACGCTGACCTGCCGCAACGAAATTTCCGCCATGGCCAACAAGATCTGGCCCAACGGGGCCAACAAGGTGCCCCAGGAATACAAGGATCTGCTGCAGCAGTACGCGCCGCTGTGGACGAACACGTCCGCGACCGCCGAGCCCGGCGCGATCCTGCGCACGGAAGGCATCTGGTACGACCTGGGCAACGTCGGCGACGGGTTCGACAACGACGGCGACCTCGTGCCGGACCGCAACGCGTGGCTCCAGCCGGTGGGCGATCCGGACCTGTTCGACCCCTCCTGCTTCCGCCTGGTCCGCACCTACGTCATGGTGATCGTGAAACTCAACGACGGGACCGAACAGGTCATCGTCGCGGAAGACCAGCTCTACTTCACGCAGATCCCCGCCAACAACCGCGGGGCGGTGGGCTACGTGATGTACGAGTTCATCGCCATCGGTTCCGGTTGCGTCAGCACCCTGACGCCGTACCAGGAAGTGGCCTCGGGCTTCGACAACGAGAAGTTCAACGGCGACTACGGCGCGCCGGGCCAGACCCTGACCGGCGGCACCTCGCTGCTGGCCATCGCGAAATCGGCCGATCCGATCGTGACGCGGCCCGGGAGCAACATCGCCTACGCGGTCACCTACACGAATTCGGGCCCGGACCCGTCCGGCCGGCCGGACATCGGCCTGCCCGTGGTGATCCAGGATTCCATTCCGACCGGCACGCTCTACGTGGCGGGCAGCGCGACGGCCGCCAACGTCCTGCCGGCGGGCGTGGGCAGCTACACGGTGTATTTCTCGACGAACCATGGCCTGACCTGGTCCCTGACGGAGCCGGCCGCCGCCACGAACGTGACCGACGTGCAGTGGTGGCTGAGCGATCCGTTGCCGCCCGGCGGAACGGGCACCGTGAAGTTCTCCGTCACGGTCAAGAATCCGTGGCCTTTCCCGAGCCCGATCGTGCCGAACACGGCGGGGCTGAGCTTCGGCAACACGACGCCCTTCCTCTGGGCGCATGCGCAGACGTTGCTGCTGGGCAACAACGCGCTGGGCGACACCGCTTGGCGCGACGACGGCGCGGGCGGCGGGCTGTTGGGCAACCGGTTGCAAGACGGCGGCGAAACGGGCATCACCGGCGTGACGGTGCGGCTCTACTACGATCTGGACGGCGACGGCGGAGCCGACTACCTGTTCGCGACCACGAACACGGGCGCGGCCGGCTACTACACCTTCACCAACCTGCCCGACGGCCATTTCGTCGTGGTCGTGGACGCCGCCGATCCGGACGTGCCGTTCGGCTACACGCCGACCACGGCGACGGCGTTTCCCGTGGCGCTCGATCCGGCGCGCACCAACGTCAATCCCGTCGTGGACTGGACCTCCGACTTCGGCTTCGCGCCGGCGCTGACGCTCGTCAAGACGCGTGCGAGCACCAACGCCGTCCGCGAAGGCCAGCTGATCAGCTACAACCTGACGGTCTCGAACAGCCTGCCCGGCAACGGCACGGGCGCGGGCATGCCGGCGACCTACTACGCCTGGGCTTCCACCGGCGGCGCCAAGAACACGGAATGGTTCAGTTTCACCAATGCGTTCGTCCCGCCGGGGCCGGACGGTGTGTACTGCTCCAACCAGTTCCAAGGTCCGACGACGGTGCTTTCGCTGACCAACTTCACCGTCGGCGCGCAACTGGGCGAGGCCACCAGCGTCGCGCTGACGATGCCGATCTTAATCGTGCCGCCCATCGGCGGCGACGACACGGTCACCATCGACGTCCGCACGAAGACGCCGTCCGAGTCGCGCTTCACGCAGACCTATCTGGCGACCAGCTTGGTCAGCGGCGTCTGGACGGTGCCGATGACGGGCATCTACGACTGGGTCTGGGCGGATTTCGACACGAACGCCGTGGTGACGCTGACGGCCAAGAAGAACGCCGGCGGCACCGCCGGCGGCTGGATTCTGGTGGACGCGGTCGGGTTCAAGATCGAAAGCGACCAGACCGTGGGCGTGGCCGGCGGCACGACGACGCTGGACCCGGTGCCGCTCGTGGACCGCTACGATCCGGCCCGGCTGCAGTTCGTGAGCGCGCAGCCGCCGGAGTCGCGCGTGGTCTCCAACGGCACGGGCACGATCTATTGGGACAACGTGGGGCCGATCCAGCCCGGCGGCACCTCGACGGTGGCGGTGACGTTCAAGCTGCTCGAGCCGCCCAACAACACCAACGCCGTCGTCACGAATACCACGTGGGTCACCAACGCCTATTTCACGGGCGGCGCGCACGCCAACAACGCCACCAGCAGCGTGGTCGTCACGCAGTTTCCGGCCGCGACGGTCGGCGACTTCGTCTGGCGCGACCTCGACGGCGACGGCGTGCAGGACGCGGGCGAGCCGGGCGTGCCCAACGTGGCCGTGTCCATCACGCCGCCCGGCGGCATCGATCTGGGCAACGGCCTCGGCGCGGCGATCACCAACTGGACGGACGCGAGCGGCTACTACCTGTTCGAGTCGATTCCCGCGACGGGCGTCTACACGGTGCGCGTGGTGACGGCGACCCTCCCGGGCGGCACCGGCGTCAACACCTACGACGAGCGCGGCGCCTACGACAGCACGGCGGCCATCTACCTGAACGTCTACACCAACGGCACGAACAACCTCCATCTGACGACCGATTTCGGCTACACCCTGTCCAGCACGATCGAAGGCACGATCTGGCACGATTACGACCGCGGCCAGGAAGCCTATCGCGAAGCCGGCGAGGACTGGATGACCAACGTGACGGTCTATCTGTGCGCCAGCCCGTCGCCGTGCGGCCCGGGCGCGTCCATCGCCACGAACGTCACGACCACCAACGGCTATTTCCGCTTCACCGGCAACTTCAACGGCACCTACACCGTCTACGTCGCGACCAATTCCGGCATGCTGAGCAACGGCTCCTGGAAGGTATCGTGGGATACGGACGGCACCAACACGGCGAACTATTCCGCGGTGACGGTTCCGCTCGGCGGGACGGGGCGGGCGGACTTCAGCTACTTCCGTACCGGGCCCTACCGGATCGGCGACACGCTGTTCTACGACTGGAACGGCGACGGCGTCCAGCAGCCGGCTTCCGAAGAGGGCATTCCCGACGTCACGGTCTGGCTCTACGAGGACGCCAACGGCGACGGCGTCGTGGACGCCGCGACGGATGCGTTCATCGCGACGACGGCCACCGCGACGAACGGCTACTACGTCTTCACCAATCTCTTCGCGACGAACACCTATCTGGTCATCGTGGACCGCGCCGATCCGGATCTGCCGGCCGGCTATCGCGTCACCGCGGATCCGTGGGGCGCGCTGGACGCTCGCAGCGTCGTGACGATCGTCAACGCCGACAACTTCGACCAGGACTTCGGCTTCCAGCCCGTCGGCAGCGGCGCCATCGGCGACACGGTCTGGCTCGACCGCAACGCCGACGGCGTCCAGCTCGGCACGCAGGAACCCGGCCTGCCCAACGTCGCGGTCCGTCTCTACGCCGACTTCGACGGCAACGGCGTCTACGTGCTTCTGCATGCCACGAACACCGACGCCAACGGAAAATATCTTTTCGACGAGTTGCCCGACGGCGCCTACCGCGTCGTGGTGGACGACGCCGACGCCGATTTGCCGGTCGACGCCTACGGCCACGTCTACTACCCGAGCACGCCCGTCTCGGTCGACGTGGCCATCAGCGGCGGCAACGTCTATCTGGACGCCGATTTCGGCTTCGCGCCCTACGGCGCCATCGGCGACACGGTCTTCTGGGACGTCAACCGCAACGGCGATCAGGATTTCAACGATCCCGGCGCGCCGGGCGTCGCGGTCCGCCTCTACGCCGACGCCAACGGCAACGGCCTCTACGACGCGGGCGAAACGCTGGTGGCGACCGAAACCACCGACGCGACCGGGTTCTACGTTTTCTCCGGCTTGCGGCCGGCGAGTTACGTCGTCGTGGTCGAAACCGCGAGCGGGCCCCTGGCGGGTGCGGATCAGACCGCCGATCCCCAATCGGACGGCCTGGCCTGCAACGACCCGCTCAATGTCGTGCCCTGCGACGACCAATGCGGCTGGGCGCTCGCGCCCGCCCAGATTTACATGGGCGCGGACTTCGGCTACGCGCCGCGGGGCGTCATCGGCGACACGCTCTGGATCGACTCGAACAACAACGGCGTGCGCGACGCCGGCGAACTCGGCATCCCGTACGTGTCGGTGATCCTGTATTCCAACGGCGTGGCCATCGCCACCAACGTGACCGACGCGGACGGCCTCTACGGCTTCAGCGGCCTGGTGGACTTCGCCAACTACGGCGTGAAAGTGGCGACCAACGACGTCGATTTCCCGAAGGGCCTGACGAACACCTGGACCGCGGACGGCACGTTCGACAACTACGCAACGAACGTCGTGATGTCCGGCGGGCACGTGATCTCCATCGGCGGCTATCCCTGCACGGGTTGCGACCTGAACGTCGATTTCGGCTACCGCTATGTCGGCAACAACAGCCTGAGCGGCACGATCGGGCTCGACGCGACGCCGTACGACGGCTTGATGAACGGCCTGAATCCGTCCGGTTCGGGCGCCGGCGAATCGCCCTATGCCGGCGTGCCCGTCACGCTGTACCTGTGGAACGACGACGGCGACGGCGTCATCGAGGCCGGCGAGACCACCCAGATCGGCACGACCGTCACCGACGCCAACGGCGACTACGCCTTCACGGGGCTGCCCAACGGCGACGGCAACGACAAGTACGTCGTGGCCAGTCCCGCGCCCGAAAGTTTCCTGACGCTCACGACCACCAACGGGTCCATCGCCGGCGTGACGGTGTTCGCGACGACCAATCTCCAGGGCTACGCCGTCTCCGCGCGGCTGGCCGTGAACGTCGCGCCGACGATCACGAACATGGATTTCGCCTACGCCTCGCAGAAATCCTACGACTTCGGCGATCTGCCGGAGAGCTACAAGACGCTGGTTCCCGACGGCGCGCGGCACGTCGTTCCGACCGTGCCGAACCTTTTCCTGGGTGCCGGCGTCGATGCGGAAGCCAACGGCCAGCCGTCGATCGGCGCCGACGGCGACGATCTGGCCGGCACGGACGATGAAAATGGCGTGATCCAGATCGTTGATTCCGTCTGGCGGACGGGGGCCAACGGCGGTTCCGTCGCGGTGACGGTGGGCGCGGGCAGCGGCTGGCTGCTGGGCTATATCGATTTCAACGGCGACGGCGATTTCGTGGACGCCGGCGAGATGGTCGCCGATTTCGCGGTCTCGAGCGCCGGCGGCAACGGCGCGGGCGTCTACACCAACTCGTTCGCGATCCCCGCCAACACGTTCTCGACGACCGGTTCCACGCCGCTCTACGCGCGCTTCCGGCTCTATCCGACCGGCGGGATGCCCGAGCCTACGGGTGGGG
>ERZ795051.4218-NODE-4218-length-13705-cov-6.021685_pt1 | contig 13705 bp, 10 predicted proteins | sample MGYA00375135_ERZ795051 | MGnify/ENA primary metagenome ERZ795051 (study PRJEB30180, sample SAMN05720222) | activated sludge metagenome | isolation source: Anaerobic digester | place: Japan | collected 2015-05-26 ... | reverse complement strand
CCGTTCCGGTCGAAATCGTTGCACCCGACCACCCGGCCGTCGATCTGGTGATCGATGAGAAGCTGAATCCGATGGCGCTTGGCCAACTCTCGGCTACCGCCAGACTGTTCGCACGATCGGAAACGAAATCCACGCTGGAGCTGACAATCCATGGGCAGGGGCTCCCGATCTCAATCGCGTCGGTCGTCGTCGTAAAACTCGCCGGCCAGGAGGTCTGGCGAGGTAGCTTCTGCGTTGGCCCGACGGGCCGGTTTGACTATGGCGGTTTGGGAGGCGAGATAGCCCGGCCCGCGCCGCACGTCACAACACTCGACGTGATCCTGACTCCATCTGTTGAGCTGGCAGAGAAGGCGACACTCTATGACCGGATCTGGGGGCAAGAGATCCTTCTCGAGAACGTGCCGCTGCAACGCGAGGATCTGGAGGAGGGTGAGAGCGCCCTGACCTCTTAAGAGACGAGTCATTCCGTCTCCTCACAGCCACGGTGATCAACCGCAGTCACGACAGGTCTTCAAGACGACAGGACCGTTCGGCCCAAGAGACGAGCCCTTTCACCGTCCGACCGCCGCTCGCGGCGCGCTCTGCCGAAAGTAGTCCCGCCTGACGTAGATGTACAATGCGAAACCCCACCAGCAGCCCAGGCTGATCAGGCAGCCCATGATGATCGCTTGGCTCCACACTGCCTGAAGATCAGCCTCCTGCAGGCCGATGAAAGCAGCTAGCGATTGCACGCTGCTCTCTGCGGCGAAGTAGGCCTCCTGCGCCGGCTTGTCCAACATGAGGAGAATCTTGTCGACGCTGTACAGGGCGGTGCCGCTCAGTATCAGGCCGTAACCCCAAGGCTTGCCGATGACCAATCCGATGCCGATACCCAGGAACAGAGCTGCAAAGCCCAGGTTGTAGGCCAGCGCGACCAGGCCCCCTCGCATAGCGCCGAACAGGGGCACTTCAGAGGTCGCGGTAATCAGCGTATATGCCCCAGAAATGATGAACAGCACCCCGGCCGATTTGATTGTGAAGGACCCCTTGCGTCGGGGGGCCTCCACCGTGGGCCGAGCGGGCGGATACCACTGCCCGTCTTGCTTGACCGCTCCACAAAACCGACACAGTATGGCGGCATCCTGGATCTCTTCGGCACAGAACGGGCACTTCACGGCGGCCTCCATGGAATTGATCGCAACGTGCTCGCGACCGAGATGTTGCACGGGCATGGTATCGGCCTGAGACACTACGTTCAATCGTGACCTCTTTGCAGGCAGTGTGGCAGTGTGAGCGAGGCATCGCCCCCGCAGGCAAGGCTTATGGATGTGTCCCGCCAGAGTCGTCTGATGACCCAGGCTTATCCTCGCGGTGTTCAATACAGAAGACTGAACAACGCGTCGCTGGGCGACTCGATCAGTCAGGCTTGGCTCAGGTAGTCCGAAGAGGCACCCATCAGTTCGCGGAGTTGTTTCAAGGCGCGGTGGAAGAGCATGTGAACGGCCGCCTCGCTGCGGCCAAGACGACCAGCCACCTCCGCCACGGGTAGGCCTTCGATCAGCCGCCAATGAATGACCTGACGATAGTCCTCAGGCAGTTGTTGGAGCCGAACCATCAAAACGGCTAGTGCCTCGTTGCGGGCCGCCCCGCGGCTGGGGGTCGCCATGGGCGAGGTCACCTGATCCAACAGGTCGACGTACGACCCGCTCTTGACGCCCCATGCGGCCCCCTGCCGTCGCACGTCACGTTTGTCCGCGACGATTGCCCGGTGCATGTCGATCAGCTTGTTTTCCGCGATTTGACGCAGCCAGCCGAGAAACGCCTCGAAGCTCTCGAACTGACTCTTAGGCAGGCTGGCCCAGGCGGCCGCATAGGTCTCCTGGATGACATCCTCGGGCTCGAGCTGGGCTTTCCTCAACACATCGCTCATTTGTTGGGCAATAGCTGCCCGAAGTGGATCGTAACTGGCCAGCAGCAGGGAGTCCATGGCTGCCACCTTGCCAGCTTGCACCTCAGCCATGGTCTTCCTGAACTTCGCCTCTTCCATGAGGAATCCCAACCCGTACTTGAGGGAACAAAGATTGAGATAACCACTGTACTAATAATACTTTATCGCTTCGATCTGGTCAACTTGCGGCCATACCCGTTATCGGACGGCCACCTAGCCACGCCAGATCGTATTCGCCTCCAGCGGTGGCCTCAGAAAAAAAACACTCTCTTGGCGTTAGATCCGGCGGTCTTTTTCGTTCATGACACTACCAGAAACGAAACAGCCCAGGGTGCCCGGAAGGATTGCCTGAGTCTGGTAGCCTCCTCTTGAAGACTCGGCCATGCTTCCGGGCACCCGGCTTTTTACGCGGGATCTCTGTGACTCCGTCCGGTCATCTGGCGACCGATCAAAAACGCATTCCTGCAAGCCGCCGACTCTCGCCCCGTTCGTGGTTTCCGGTACCCGAGCTCTACTCAGCACCTGTTCTCGATGCTGGTCGCGGCAACGTGTCCGTCTGAGCCTCCCATATCTTGATCGTGCCGTCCTGCCCACAGGTGGCTATGGCCATCCCATCAGGCGAGAACCGAGCGCACATCACCGGGGCATCGTGCGCCCGGATGGTGTAGACCTGGCTGGCACTGGCGACGTCCCAGACCCTGATGATCGTGTCTGCGGAGCATGAGACGATCCGCCGCCCGTCCGGGCTGAAGTCAAGCCATTCAACCGATTGTTGGGGACCTTGCATCGCGGATAGCAGGCTGCCCGTCTTCACATCGCACAAATTGATGCTGCCGTCGGTATGGGCACTCGCAATGACTGTGGAAGCGGGACCGAACCACGCGCCGTTCAGAGGTTTCTCAAACCCAATCGTCCGCACCTCGCCCGCGGATTCGCGATCCCAGATCCCGATCTCACCGCGTGCCAGACCGGCTGCAATCCACCGGCCGTTGGGGCTGAAGGCAATCGTCAGAGGCGTAGCATTGTGCCACAGGTGTAGCTGTTCCTCTCCATCGACCAGGCTCCAGACAGTGGTGGCATAACCGGCGACGCCGGCCACCAAGGTACCGTCGGGCGAAAAGGCAACGTCTCGCACGGCTCCGTCCGGGCTTGGGAACAAGAACTGTCGAGAACCGTCACTCGCATCCCACACGCGAATGGTTCGATCCGCGCTTCCCGATGCGACATACCTGCCGTCAGGGCTCCAGACCAAAGCGAGCACGGCGCCGGTGTGCCCGGCCAGCGTCATGAGCAGCGTACCCGTTTGCCTGTCCCATACCCGGATGGCATCGTCCGACGCCTGCTCCGTCGCCAGATCGTTTTCACTCTCTGCTCCACAGGAAGCGATGCGTTTGCCATCCGGGCTGAACACAACGCGGAGCACCGAACCTGCGTATCCCTGCCACACACGGGCTTCCGGCGGAAGCGTCCTCGGCCAAGCTTTCAGTCTGCCATCCATGCCGACTGAGAAGATCCGACTTCCGTCCTGGCTCCAGGCCACCCCCCTGCCGCCGCGGCTGTGGGCGGAATGAGTGTACAACTCCTCACCTGTGGTCGCGTTCCAGACTCTCAAAGTGCGATCCGACTCCATGGCGAATGTCGGCGCGCGAGGAACGCCGGTTGAGGCCAGCAGTGTGCCGTCGGGGCTGAAGGCCACCGCATCAACGAATCCCTCATGGCCGCGGAGCGACAGCAGTTCTTCCCAGGTGGCGCCGTCGAAAACCTTCAGTGTGCCCTGAGCATCCCTCCTGGCAGGAGAAACGCCGCCGCCCACGGCCATCCGGGTCCCGTCGGGCGAAAACGCGATGCACAGCACCGCACCGGGGGGGCCGGAGAACTCCCGTATGCTTTGGCCGGTGGCAACATCCCAGACTCTGATCTTGCAGTCGCCGGCGGAGGGGTTGAGCAGTTCACCGCTGACCACCTGCCTGCCGTCAGGACGATAGGCAACGCACGCGATTTCCTTGTCGTGAGCGGGCGTTTCCCAGATGAGCTGCCCGCTCTGGACGTCCCAGAAAGCCAACACTCTGCCTTGCCCGGCAGCGGCAAGACCTGAACCATCAGGACTGAACTGCACGGCATTGAGATACTGCCGGCCTTCCTGGAGAACCCTGTGCGAGCCGCGTCTCCAATCCCACAACCGCAGGGTCTTGTCGCGACCACCCGAAGCCATCCACTGGTCGTCGGGGCTGAACGCGAGGGCGTTGACCTGGTCGGCGTGTCCCTTCAGTTGCGTGATCGCCGCGCCCGTGGTGCTGTCCCAGATTCTGATCACGCCGTCGCATCCGCCGGTGGCGAGGCGACGACCGTCTGCACTCAAGGCCAGCGAGACCACACACTCCGCATCCGCGCGGACGTCGAGCAGAGTCGGTTCCTTTGACAGTCGTGACAGGTAGTGCCACTCCCAACCTCGCAAGTCCGTGGGGCAAGCATCGAGCAACTGGTGAGTCTGAGTCAGGTATCTCTGCTCATACGCGGTCTGAGCGAGGACCATCCGATTGACATAGGTCGTTCGCCGAAGCTGTTCGGCCTGATCTTCGGCGCGGATTCGCTCTCGTTCGGCAAATCCTCTTGCCTGTTCCGCTTCGGATGCCTTCGCATCCGCGAGGGAGCGCAACCGATCCTGCTCTCGCTGGGCGGCGATGGCGCGGTCCCGCTCGGCCACCGCCTGTCGCCAGAGGGATATCGATGCGAGCAGCGACACGCCGAGGAGCACGGCAAATGCCGCTGCCACGGCCACCGGAACACGATACCGTCGCAGCGTCTTGCGGAGAACATACAGCCCGCTGTCGCTTCTGGCAGACACCGCTTCGCCCTTCAAATAGCGCTCGATATCGCGCTCCAATTCGCCCGCCGTCTGGTATCGACGATGCGGTTCCTTCCGCAAGCAGCGGAGGACGATCGCCTCGAGATCACGGTCGATGCCTTTGCGGACGGTGCTCGGACGCACCGGTTCGTCGCTGACGATCCGATTGAGCACGTCGCGCATGGGGCCGGTGACCTCATACGGGAACGTGCCGGTCAGCATCTGATAGAGAATCACACCGAGGGCGTACACATCGGTGCGCATGTCGATGCTGTCGAGTGTTCCTTGAGCTTGCTCGGGGCTGGTCCAGGGCAGGCTGCCGACGAATTGGCCGACTACGGTCATGTCTGCCGCGTCGGCTCCGCCGCCTTCCTGGGCGGTCAATTTCGCCAAGCCGAAATCCAGGATATGCGGCCTGCCTGCCTCATCAATGCGGATGTTGCCGGGCTTGAGGTCGCGATGAATAATACCTTTGATGTGAGCTTCATTGACGGCGGCGCAGATTTCGGCGAACAGCCGGAGGATTTCCTTGATCGATCGCGGGCGACTGCTGAGCCACACGTCCGGCGGCGGACCCTCAATATAGTCCATGACGAAGAAGTGGTATCCCGACGCCGTGCCGCTCTCGTGGATGGTCACGATACTGGGATGATTCAGCGCTCCCAGGATCCGGACTTCGCGCTCGAAGCGGGTGCGGTCTCGCCAGCCGGCAAACGGCCCCTCGCGCATGACCTTGATGGCCACCTTGCGTCGGGTCGCTTTCTGCAAGGCCCGGTAGACGACGCCCTGACCGCCTCGGTGAATCTCGCCCAGGATTTCGTAGCCGGGCAACAGATCCGGCGGCACGGCAATGTTTATCCGTGCCCCTTGGGCACCGTGGGACGACAACGGACTCACGTGGCGGACGAGGCTGAATTGCTCCCGCAACTCGTCGGCGATGTCCGGGTTGGTTTTCAGCAGTTCCTGCTCGTCAACCGGCTCACCCCGCTGGGCGCGGTCCAGGTATTCGTTCAGGATGCGGCCAATCCGCTCGTCTCGAGAATCCGCTTGCGGGTCTGCCATGCAGAATCACCTAGCCTCGACTGCCTGCCGAAGGCCCCTGATATTATCGCACAAAACGGCCCCTGGGTCTTGTATGTCGGCTGTTCTGCGGCGTCAACGAATGCGGTCGGGCCTGCCAGGGTTGCGGGTCGTGGACTTGAGTGCTCACACTGCACCGCAGGGCAGCCTTTCTCCGCGACGGCCGCCCCTGAGCCGGCCAAGGCAAGACGGACGGACATGGGCCGTGGTATCATGGACGGCGGCAGGTCACGGGAAGGATACGATTGAATGCCTGGCACAAGATTGAAGAACGCGTTCCTGGTTACACCCGAAGGCGTCGTGCGGGCCGACATGGTTTTGAGAAACGGCAGAATCGTCCTGCCCGACGATTCAGCGGCCTGCGATCAGGAGATTGACCTTACCGGCAAGTATGTTGTTCCCGGGTTCGTGGACATCCATTTTCACGGTTTCAACCTTTTCGAGTTCACCCTGGGCATGTACGATCCGGCAACGGAGACTTTCGACGTCAGCGAGTCCGCGTATCGGCATGGCTTCGACATGCTGCAGAAACGGCTTTGCCAGTACGGTGTGACCGGTTTCTATGTCGGAACTTGGGCCGCACCCGTCGACACGCTGGACAGGTGCTTCAGGTACCTGAGCGAGCACATGGCCCGTTCATCCGGCACGATCAACGGTGCGAGGCTGCGCGGCGGTTTTCTCGAGGGTTCGTTCCTCAACCCGCGCTTATGCGGTGCAATGAATCCGGAATACGTACTTGAGCACTCGCGGGAATCGTTCGACCGCATCCAGAGCAGGAACATGATCAAGCTGGCCAACGTTGTTCCCGATTACGGCCGCCGAAGCTGCGATTTGATCGAGTATCTGACCGCCAAAGGCATCGTCGTGGGTGCCGGCCACGTCGACGCCACCTGCGTGCAATGGGCCGATGCCATCAAGGCCGGCCTCAAGTATGCGGTTCATTTCACCAACGGCCCGACCGGCGGTTCCACCAAGGTGTTCGACGGCGGCGGCTCCATCGAGGCGGTTCTCTCGTTCGATGAGATCTACGCGGAACTGATACTCGACGGCTATCACGTCAACCCTGCTTACGTGCGCGACATCATGCGACGCAAGGGCCTGGACAGGATCATCGGCATCACCGACGCCATGTACGTGGCGGGCTCGGGTATGACCGGCGAATTCAGTCTCGGCGGTATCTGCGGAGAGATCAGCGAGAACGGAGAATACTTCGCCGTGGTCGGAAAGAAGAACACGCTGTTCTCTGCGAACATCACCATGGACCGTGTTTTTGCCAACATCCTGAACTGGCTCAGCCGCCCCTTGCCGGGCATATGGACCCGCAAGCACGACGCGCTGCCTTTTGAGGAGGCCGTGACGGCCGCCGCGAGAATCTGTTCGACGAACGCGTGCGGCCTGACCGGCTTGAACCGCGAAGGTTACGGGACGCTGGCCACCGGAGCGCCGGCGGATCTCGCAGTGCTTTCGATCGCCGGCAGCGCGGGCTCCTATTCCGTTGCGGTCGAGCGCACGATTGTCGGCGGCACAACCGTGTACTGCGTCGGCGCCCGCTGAGCTTGGGAGCTATCGATTACGGCGAGAATCGCCGCGCGATACGGCATGATCACGACTCGCTTTCGGAGGGGAATTGCAGGCGACGTCGTCTTCTCGCTCGCCGCGGCATTTCCTCGGCATCCGCACGTGCGGCGGGCGGGCCCGAATCGACCCGTTGCCCGAGGCTCACTGTTTCTTCGGCCCCACAAGTTCGACCATGTTTCCGTCCGGATCACGCACGACAGCCAGAAAGACGCCCGGCGCCAGTTCCTTGGGCAGTTCAACCGGGCCGTTGGCGATGACCGTGCCGCCGGCCCTGCGGACCCGCTCAGCGGCGGCGGCGATATCCTGGACGTAAAAAGTCAAGTAGCGGATGCCGAAGCTGGAATGAATGAACGTGTTATCCACTCGCTTGCCCGGAGCACCCTTGAATTGCATGATCTTGACCTGGGTTGCGTTTTCGTCGTCGGCCACCTTGAAAACCCGCACGTGAAAGGGTTGGTTGTCACTGAGACCCGAGTTCCTGCCCATGTCGGCCGGAACATCGAAACCTTCCACCTCCACGAGCCCGAGCGCATTCTTGTAGAATTGCGCTGCCTTATCGATGTCGCTGACGACGATCCCGAAATCAACGCGCGCAGTGCTATAACCGTTCATCAGAGCCTCCCTCGCCGGCCCGGCCGTCGGAGACCGGGTGGCCGCGCAACCGGCAAACAGAATCAGGACCGACAATATCATCGTGTAACGCATGGAAACCTCCTTGACAATCTCGCAAGGCGAGTCTTGTCCGCGAACTCGACGATCGACTGCGCCATCGGACCGGCCAGATGGCGGGTCGCAGGTTCTTGAGCCTCACCCGGAGCCAATTCGTACTTCTCCTGCACGCCCACTGACAAACAAGACCCGCTTGCCAAAGGGGCATTGCTTGTCTTGCAGTCTTAAGCATGCCAGCCGATTCATTTCCGATCAAGCAGGCCCTGCTCGCGCATCCAGTCGACACACCGATCGGGCCATGTGGCGACCGCTTCGCCCTTCTTTCCCAGGCCGAACCCGTGCGGGCCCTTGGCATAGATGTGCATCTCGGCCGGCACCTTGGCGCGCCGCAAGGCGAGGTAAAAGGCCACGCTGTTCTCGGCAGGCACTCCGCTATCCTGATCCGTGTGCAAAAGGAACGTTGGCGGTGTGTCGGGCGTGACTTGCTTCTCGTTCGAAAGGTTCTCGACCAGCTTGGGGTCCGGCTCGGCGCCCAGGAGGTTCTTGCGCGAGCCCGCGTGGGCGAACGGTTCGGTGAAGGAGATCACCGGGTAGACCAGGACCATGAAGTCGGGCCGGCAACTGACCCGGTCGATCGGATCAGCGGCCTCGGCATTGCCCTTGTCGAAATGCGTCCCGGCCGTCGAAGCCAAGTGCCCGCCGGCCGAGAAACCCAGGATGCCGATCCGGTCGGGAACGATGTTCCACTCCTTCGCCCGGCTGCGAACCATGCGGATGGCCCGTTGGGCATCCTGCAAAGGCGCCGGGTGCCCGTAACCCGTGCCGCGGTGGCGGTACTTCAGGATGAAGCCGGCGATGCCGTTCGAGTTGAGCCACCGGGCCACCTGGTGCCCCTCATGGTCCATCGCCAAGTTGCCATATCCCCCGCCCGGGCAGATCACCACGGCCGCGCCGGTGGCTTTCTCCTTCAGGGGTAGATAGATCGTCAGCGACGGCTTGTCTCCATCCTCGTTCCCTTTGGCTCCGGGCGCCCCGTTGGGCCACAAGAGCTCGACCTTTGGCTCATCTGCGAGCGCTGCGGGAATCACACATGGCCAGACGGCAACGAACAGACACATACTCCTCATCGACTGCAACATGGAATTGTCCTTTCCGGCCAGATGCGCGATTCTGACCTCATAGCGAAATCCTACTGCGCAGGGCCGGTGAGAGTGAAGCGACGATCCGCCATCACACAAGTTACTTCAGCTACCCCCCAGTCTCAAGCCGCAGGGTACCTGATCCTCCCAAAACAGGATCGACGAGGGCGTTGGGTGCGTGACAGTCTGGGCGGGCATGCCGACCGGTCCAGGTTGGGCGATCAAGGCCCTTCAGGTTTTCCCGCCAAAGGCGGGCTGATAGGCCGGCCGTTGTACGGCCGGTTGGCGGTCGCCTGCGGTTCTTCTTCCTTTCCGTGGTCTCAGCCCGTTTCAACGGGCTTACTCGACAAGGACAAGCCCGCTAAAAAGGCCTCGATGGGGTAACACCGTGAAGCAGGAATTGGCCGACCATGAACCAGTCGTAAAACGGCCGGCCTGTTTGCCCTTCGGGAAAGACCGCTGAAGCCGTCTGGCTTGCGTTCACGACAACCGGGTCAGCCGCCAGAAGTGCCGCCGGTTCTGTCGCGGGCCCGCGGGCATTAGCCCCGCCGAAGACAACTGGCGGTTGTGTGGCGATCATGTTACCTTATGGCGCCGCCGGGGGAACCGAGCGGCAAGAGTCACTGGCGACGAGAGATATGCCACAAGCATCAGTTGAACAGATTCAGTCGTGGGGTGTGGTCGGGGCCGGCGGGGCCGGCTTTCCGTCCCATGTGAAGTTCCGGTCCAAGGCCGAGATCATCATCCTGAACGCCGCCGAGTGCGAGCCTCTTCTTCACAAAGACAAGGAATTGCTCCGGGCTTACCCGGACGAGGTAATCAGCGGCCTGTCCCAGGCTCGCCAACTTGTCGGGGCCCACGAGGCCGTAATCGGTATCAAAGGCAAGTACCACGACGTTATCGAACTGCTTCAGCCCAAGCTGCCCGAGGGCATGCGGATCGTCGAACTGGCCGACAGCTACCCAACCGGCGACGAGTTCATCCTCGTGTATGATGTGACAAAGCGGATCATCCCACCAGGCAGAATCCCCCTCGCGGTAGGTGCAGTGGTCACTAACGTGGAAACCGCCCTGAACGTCGCACGAGCCAGGCCGGTAACCGAGAAATTCCTTACCGTCGCCGGCGCCGTCGTTGAGCCGGTCACGGTGCGGGTACCCGTCGGTGTGACTTTCCGAGAAGTCATTGGCATGGCAGGTGGGGCCACGGTCGACGATCCGGTTGCCCTGGTCGGCGGCGTCATGATGGGCAGGTTGTCCACCGACTTTAACGAGGTGGTCACCAAGACCACGGGGGGACTCATCGTTCTGTCCAGGGACCATCGTCTGGCCCGGCGCTATGTGCTCGGGGCCAACTGGAAGGCCACCGCCCGCATCGGGGCCAGTGCCTGTGATCAATGTTCGTTCTGCACCGAGTTCTGCCCGCGATATCTCCTGGGTCACCCCATCGAGCCGCACAAGGCGATGCGTTCTCTTGGGTACAGCATGGTCGGCGAGGCCAATGTGATTGGTACGCTTTTTTGCTGCGAATGCAACCTGTGCACTATGATGGCCTGCCCCGAGGACCTCGACCCCAGCAAGGTATGCGTCCAGAACAAGCGCCGGCTGATGGCCGAGGGGCGCAAGTGGGAGGTTGAGGCTGTCGCGACGCGGCCGGAACTGCACCTCAATAACCGGCGCGTGCCCATCGCACGGCTGATCCGCAAGCTCGGCCTGGCTGACTTCAAGAACAAAGGACCGCTGCTGGAAGCTTCGCTGATCACCAGGAAAGTGCGATTGCCGCTCAAGCAGCACGTCGGTGCGCCTGCCGCGCCGGCCGTTAAGGTCGGCGATGTCGTCAAGCGCGGCGATGTCGTTGCCAAGCCGGCCGAGAACCAGTTGGGAGCCGTGATCCACGCGAGCATCAACGGGCGGGTCAGCGAAGTGTCGGATGCGATTGTGATTGAGGCGTGACTGCCATGCTTGAAGCCATCGGAATGATTGAACTGACCAGCGTGGGCATCGGGTACAAGGTCCAGGATGCCATGCTCAAGGCAGCGGACGTGAGACTGGTGCTCGGACGGACCATCTGCTCCGGCAAATACATCAACATCGTCACCGGACAGGTGGCGGCGGTTCAGGCCGCTGTCGAGGCAGGCCTCAACGCCGCTCCCGACGGAGTCATCGATTCGATCCTGATCCCCAACGTGCATCCGAGCGTCTTTGCGGCCCTTGGCCAGTCGGTACAGATCGGCGATGGTCATCAGAAGGCCATGGGTATCGTCGAGACCTTCTCCACAGCCAGCGTCCTGGAAGCCGCCGACGCCGCCGCCAAGGCCGCGGCCGTGACCCTGTTCCGTATCCATATCGCCATGGCCCTCGGCGGCAAGGGATTCGTACTGATGACCGGATCGGTGGCTGATTGCCAGTCAGGCGTCGATGCCGCCGCCGAGGTGGTACGCGAGAAGGGCCTGCTGGTGTCCGCGGTCGTGATCCCGGGCCCGAGTAAGGAACTGTACCAGGAGTACATCTGAGCCGCTCGGCGGCCGAAGACCGCGCCCCGGCAACGGCAAAAGAGACGAGTGTCATCGAACCACAAGCCGCCGGGCTCATCTCGGCGGTGTTCAACAGGGCACACGCCGGTCGTATGGAGAACAACTTCGTGGCAAGCGTGCTGAGAACGATGCTTTCCGGCGCGCGGTCCGGACGATCCGCGATCCGATTCCTTCATGTCACGATGATCGCGGGCGTGATCTTGTGGTATGTGCCGCCCGTTCAGGCCCACGCCGTTTTGATGACCTTTATTCGCCACGACGCGAGAGTCAGCATCAGCCGGCGCAATATCGACGTTACCATCGAATTGACCTTCCACGAGTATCCCTCGCTGAGCGTGCGGCGCAGAATGGATCGTAATCACGATGAGGCGATCACCGAGGCTGAACTCAAAACGTACATTGACGGCCTGAAGGGTTCGCTGCGCGACGCTCTGACGCTGGACGTGGATGATCGGGCCCTGGAGATTATTCCACTGTATGATCCTCAGATTGATCTTCTCGACGCACGAAACGTCGTCCCGGCTCATCACGTGTTGCGGCTTTCCTGGTTCGCCAGAACACCTGAGTGGCTGCGTTCGGGCAGTCGCATTCATTTGCGGTACGAACTCTGGCCCGAGGCCCCGCGAATCGACGTGCTCAGCGCAAGCGCAGACGAGGGGTTTCGCCTGGTCGCAGATGACATTAGCGGTCCCGTTTCATTGACCGAAGCGACCACAGGGCCCAGAGAGATTCGACTTTTATGCCAGACGGCCCCTATTGTGACATCCGAATCACCACGTCCGGCGGCTTCCACCGGTCAGGCCGGCACTTTGAGCCAGGACAAGTTGACCGCCGGACTCGGCGCAGCCCTCTTGCTCATGATTGCGGCCGGCATGGCCGGCGGCATTCGACGATACATTGTCCGACGTATACGGACGGGAGGTCAGACATGACACGAATCATCAAAGAATGCTGGATCGCGTCGATGGCCCTTGCGGTGCTCTCTTCGGCTTCGGCGCCCGCTCAGGACAAACGCGAAAACCCCAAGCCTGTTGCATTGGACTTTGCCGCTACACTGCTGCAAGGACACTCGTACTTGCTGACGAAGGACGAGGCCGCCGCAGTTGACGAGATCCTTCGCCAGATGCGCGAGGCGGAAAATCAATTGCGCAACGCAAAGGACGACGGGACCCGCGAACAAGCCCGAAAGCGTCAGAAAGAGGCAGACAACAGACTGGCGGCTGTGCTCGAAAAGAACGCCAACCTTAAGCGCATCTCGTTGCAGGGTGGCAGGGTAAACCCTTCGATCTTTGGTCCCCACGAGATGGTCGGCGATACCGGCGCGCTGTTGCTGCGCGTGGACAATGGCGGGGAGGGAAGAAGCTTTTCCGCTTATGACATCAACGAGTCATTGCCGGAACACGGAAAAACCGTTTGGATCGATTACGCCCCGACGGGCGTCACGTGGGTGCTGCTGGGCATGCACACTCTTCCAGCCAACAGGATCACGTTGCCGGTCGAGTTCCGGCGTCCCGGCGCCGAGCCGATTCGCACGCTGGTCGAGGTAATCATGCCACCGGTTGGGCGCTTAAAGTTGACGGTTTTGTCCGACGATACCGGCAAGCCCACGCCGGCCATGGTCCGCATCACTTCGAAAGCCACCAACCGCGACCGCAAACCGAGCAACGTCGTCGATCTGACCGGCCAATTCGACGGTAACGGCCACAACAGCAGCCAGCGGCCGGCGAACATCCCCGGCCGTCAGGGCGGCATGTGGTGGTGCGTCCCGGGACCGTTGGATATGACCTTGCCGCCGGGCGAGTATGAGATCGCGATCCGCCGCGGTATCGAGCATACCCCGCTTTTCGAGAGCTTCACCATCAAATCCGGCGAGGTCACAGACAAGTACGGTTTAGCCATTTTACGCTGCCGCGCAGAGCGTGAATTGCAGCGTATTC
>ERZ795051.4216-NODE-4216-length-13712-cov-5.208831_pt1 | contig 13712 bp, 14 predicted proteins | sample MGYA00375135_ERZ795051 | MGnify/ENA primary metagenome ERZ795051 (study PRJEB30180, sample SAMN05720222) | activated sludge metagenome | isolation source: Anaerobic digester | place: Japan | collected 2015-05-26 ... | reverse complement strand
GAAGAACCGACCGCACAGACGGGTGTGCAAAAGCCGCCGGAAGAACCGACCGCACGGACCGGGGTGCAGAAGCCGCCGGAAGAGCAGCCGAGTCCAAGTGTTCGCGCTCAGCAAGAGCATGAAAGATTCAGGCGGGAGTCACTAAAGCAGTGGAGGGACATGGTCGGAAAACTGTCGGAAGACGACAGGGAAGAAATGTTGAAACATTTGAGGAGAGAGAAACGTAAGACGGAATGGGAGGACTATGAAGACGAAATTGATGAACTGATTGCGCTTCTCGAGGGCCGACCTGGAAAAGCGCAGAAGCCGCCGGAAGAGGGGCCGAAGGCTCCGCATTGGGAAAACCGTGTGCTGGTAGAGAGGTCGAAGAGGCTTGCGGAGATTGAGCGGAAAGTGTTGGACCGGATCGGGCGCGGCGAAGCGGTGACGATCAATCGTGTCATGAGGGAATATGATGTGCCGTACTCCTACGCGGTGACGATTATGAAGAGGGTGGAGCAGATGATCGAGAGGATGGGGGCGTCGAGGAAGGACAGTGGACAAGGCGGACTGAGTGGACAGGAGGGGAAGTCGGAAAAGGTGGAGGGGCCGGTAGCGGGGAATGAGCCAGGGAAGCCTGAAGAAGGCACGAGGGAAGAGGGGGCGGGGGAACAGAAGTCGCCGGAGGAGACACAGCGGGCGATTCAAGAAATAATTCTGGAGATCCTGGCGGAAGGCGAGAAGCATTTTTCGCAGTTGGTTGAAGAGACGGGGGCAAAAGTAAAGGATGTGATTGCAGCGGTTGGAAGTCTGGAGGTTCGCGGGGAGATTGAGCGAGATGTTAGGAAGGGGGGAGTGTTCAAGATACCCGGAAAGACTGAGCCGCAAGTTGATCCGCTGATTGGGATGGAACTGGAAGAATACCCTGACCTGGCATCGGCGCAGAAGGCATTTAGTAAATGGCGAGCCGAAGAAGAACGGCTGATAAAGGCAATCGGGAAGCGGGTGCAGAATGTGGAGAGTGTGCCCGGGCCGAAAGATGTGTTCAAAAGTGCAGTGGATATTCCCTGGCATCCTATTGGCAAGACGAAGAACCGCGCGGAAGCGGAAGCGATACTCAAGTGGGTGCAGGATAAGAAGGTTCCGGCGATTGCACGACAGATTCAGGCAATGCTTGCGAAGATGGAAGAGGCCAGGGTGAAGAGCAAGCAAAGCGAACCACGAAAGACCGAAGAGGACACGAAACCACGAACGGAGCCGGAAGAGAAGGGAGAAGAACCAGAGACGGAAGAAGAGAAGCCGAGGAAGAAGTTTGTGGATGAGACGCCGGTATACCGTGAAGTAACGGAGGATGAGATTCTCGCGGCAATTCCGGAGACGGGGACTATCCTACCGGACGAACTGGCACGGAAATTGGGTGCTGCACCGCATAAGCTGAATGTCAGCCTGACGATGATGGAATTTGCGAATAAGGTCAGGCGGACGGCGACGGGTTGGGCGAGGGTGGGGGGTGAACAACAAAAGCCCAAACAAGGTACGAAGGCACGAACGGAAGAAGATAAGACCGCAGAAGAGTCCTGGAAAATAGACGCCTGGGTGAATGAGGAATATGGGAGCCCGGAAGAGGCGGCAAAACAATGGGACCGATGGAACGCCGCAGCGAAGACGCTTGAGGCGCGTATCGACCGTCAGCAGAAACGTATCGACGAAGAGGCGGGCGCGAAGGTTACGCCGATTGATTTGCCGGAACATCCATTGGGGATCAAGAAGACAAGGGATTTGGGTGTTGCGCGGGACTTTCTCGCGGCGATCCGCGAGAGGAAGTTACCGGCGATTGCGAAGCAGAGGGGGAAGACTGAACCAGGAAAGCCGCAAGAAGGCACGAAGGCACGAACGGAAAAAGATAAGACCGGAGAAAAGCCAGGGCAAGTCGCGGGACCGCCCAGTGTTACCGATGATTTTGTTGCAGAAGTGAATGCGATTGTGGATGAGGCTACGGCTCGGAAAGAGGAAGCAGATAAAGAACCGATGGAGGGGAACGGGTATAAGAGCAAAGGGCCGATTGAGAACGGTGTAATGGGCCGCGAATCGACAGTTCATTCAACCCGTCTGGGCGATATTGCGGTGCGATACGCCGTGGTGGAAGCGGACGACGTGATTCCCTCAGTGGAGATTATTGGTGGAATTCCACGATTCAACAACAAGGAGGGGATCTACCCTCCCAACCTTCAACCGCGCGGATACGAGAACAGTCCGGCGGAGGTGCAGCGGATTAAGAAAATTTCGGGGGAACGGAAATACCAATACTGGCTTTCGGATTCACCCTCGGCGACGGAAGGTCCGCCGATGATAACGCCTGACGGGATTGTGCTTAATGGCACGAAGAGAACCGCTGCGCTCAAGATGTGGATTGAGGATGGGACCTACGGGGAATATCGCAAGGCGCTTGAAGCCAAAGCGGAGCAATTCGGGATTTCTGTGGAAGCGGTGCGTGGTATGCGCTCGCCTATGCTGGTGAGAATAACAGACCTTGATGCGCGGAGCCAACAGGCGCGGAATTGGGCGCAGGTCGGCAATGAACCGACGACGATGCGGATGAACACGATTCGTCAGGCATCGCAGATGAAAGACCTATTGGGCTACGAGATGCTGACGGGAGTGAGTCTGGAGGGCGATGAGACGATCAGCCAGATTGTGAATACACCGAAGGGCCGCACTATCCGTGAGAGGTTTATCGCGGCAATTCCCGAAGCCGAGATTGACCAGTATGTCCAGAATGGGAACCTGACGGAGTCCGGCGTGGAACTTCTAAAGCAATTTCTGGTGATCCAGGCAATCGGCGCGGACCTGTACGAGAGAATCGCGCAGGACCGTCCGTACCTCGTGGATACGATTGAAGCAGCGATTATCCCTATACTCAAGATCAAGAATACGTTTATCCATCAGAAGTTCACGCGGCAGTTGGAATCGGTTCTGGAATGGATTTGTGTGAATCCGAATATCAAGAATTGGGAGCTGGCAAAAGAGCATCTGGACTCGCCGGTATTGTTTGAAATGGGGATCCTGGAACCTGGGGAACGGATGATCCTTGAGTTTGTCATGCGGAAGGGAAAGGCCAAAAGGCAATTTGCCAACGCATTGTCTGACCTGGTGGGGAGATTTGTCCTGGAAGGCCGTCAGGTACAAACGACGATATTCGACGCTCTTGAACCTGGGCAGAAAAGCGATGCATGGCATGTGGCGCAGGCATTGGGAGTGGAGGAAGTTCCGGGCGCGCGGTTTGATTTTACAGAGGGGGACTGGCTGAATCAGGCTGCATTGGAGGTGGATAAGGAGAGGGCGAAGAACAACATGAAACGTCCAGGCTGGGTGGGGATCGGCACACAGCCGCAGAGCCGTGCCGGTGGCAGGCCATTTGAAGGAGCAAGAGAAGATACTGGACAAGGTGGACAAGGTAGACAAAGAAGCGGATTGGAAGCGGGGCAAGGGCTTCAGGACGCCGTGAGAACCGATACCACGGCGGGTGTGAACGAGCGTCCGAAGTCGCGTGTCGATGCCGGTCTTGACCCGTGGGAAGCGCCGCTCGGTGATATTGATGTGAGGGCCGAGAAAGCGCACGGCCTAAAGCGCGTTCCGTGGGCGGAGCGGGTGAAGGAGATGCTAAAGCAGGCGGCATACGACATGGTTCGGCAGAGGAAATTTCTGCCGGAGTTTACGACCGACCGATTTCTTGCGGCAATCGAGATATTGCGTCTTCAGCAGGACCAGGCCCGTATATCGAAGGACAAGGCATTGCGGGCGATTGCGACGGTGATTGGGAACCTCTCGGACGATGAATTCGATAAGTTCGAGAAGTATCTGAATATGATGAATGCGATCCGAGGGAAGCTGCGCGGTGAGTTGGCCTCATTCGGAATGGAGAACGCGACGGATCAGCAGTTGGAGGATTGGGTGAGGGATATGAAGGCGGCGGTGAATCAGCCGGGAAACGAGAATCTCAAAAAGGCGCTTGAGATGCGCGAGAGACTTCACCAGCAGATTCTTGCCGACCTTCTGAAATACGGGATGCTCGATCCGGACCAGTTGAAAGAGGACTATATTCACCAGCAGATCAACATGTATTGGAGCCTGGCGCGTGAATGGGGCGGAGCCGGAATTCAAGTCAAGACGAAACGAAGCTGGCAGAAGCATCGAACGATGAGTAGCAAGGGGAGGTCGGAAGAGTTTGACCCGAATACATCCTATATTGAAGCGGAATTTACCTGGATCGCACAGGCTTATGAGGACATTGCCAATGAGCGTCTTCGCCTGCGTCTGCTGAAACAATACGACAAACGTCCGGAGTTCACTCAGAGGGCCAGGAACAAGAATTACGAGAATTATGTGGGTGGGCCGGAGGTGGTAAAGCTTATTGGGCAAATAAAGCAGAGAATCAGAGAATTAAGTCAGCAAGCAATAGAAGGGGCATCGGATGAGGACGCGGCGCAGTGGATGGACAAGGGAGCGGTTCCACGCGGAAGGAGAGTCGAGATAGACCAATTACGAAAGACATTGAGGCAACTTGACCCGACAGCAGACCTTCGGGAAACCATCGGAATGATGAACCACCAGTTACAGCGGATGTGGGAGTCTGGGCAGTTGCCGACACCGCAGCCGGGCCAGGTGGTTCCATCGTGGCACGATACCCAGGATCCGGGGGACGCCTATATCGGATGGCTGGCGAGTCAGCCGAGCGGCACACCGGGAGCGATTGAGGCGAAGATTCTATTTGATGCGTTGAACAAAATTCACGAAATGATGGATGCAAAGTTAGGGGACAGGAAACGGACGTGGCGGGACGAGATGCACGACAGCGGGACGCATGAATCGTTTATGTTTAAGCCGGGACTGGTGTTTTACCGAGGGCATACGATTCCGGAGAAACTGGCGGAAATGTTGGAGGCCGGGATTATCAAGGAAGCGAACTTGACCGCGGACCAGTTGAAATCCGTGCTGATGGTCGGCAAGAACAACGCGGAATATGCCTTACCGAGTGAACTGGTGCAGCAGTTGAACTCGATGAAGAAAATACCGCCCTCGGAGAGTTGGTGGAAGGGCGTTGGAAGAGGCTGGAAGCAATGGGTCACAATAGGCCCACTGAATTTCCTGGGGTACGAATTGCGGAATACCACGGGGGATGTTTCGGCGGTTGTGGCAGGGGCCCCGGGTGTCCTGTGGCTGGCAAATCCATTGAATCCGGAAGGATGGAAGTTGTATATGGAGTTGTGGCGATATCACAAAGGGAAATTGGGGATATCGAAGGAGCTTGCAGATGCCCGTGATTTATCGGTGATTGATTCGGCATTTCTAGCGCAGGAATTGCCGGATCTGGTGGAGTGTGAGGCGCTGAGGCAATTTGCCCGTCGGGGTCGAACGGAAGAAGAACAGACGAATCTAGCGTGGAAGGCGCTTCAGCAGGCTGGGAAAGCGGTGGGGACGTATTGGGATTTTGTGCAGAGAGTGAATCGGTTCCGTGAGAATGTGCTTCGGTATGCCGCCTATAAGTATGCGTTGAGGCACCTGGAGGCCGGGACACTGGCGAATTACGGCGGTGCGAGCCGTGCGACGGTGCGTGAACTTCAGCGTGTATTCGGCACGAGGGTAGCCGCGGCGCACTGGGCGCGAAACCTTCTCGGCGATTACGGTGCGCGAACGGTATTCGGCAATTTCATGCGTGATAACGTCGCCTGGTTCTATTCCTGGCAGGAAATCAATTTCCAGCGTGTGCCGAGACTGATGGTGAACGCGGTAACTTCCGGAAAGAATCGGAGGGCGGCAGGCACCGTCCAGGCGGCGGGTGCGGTGGCGCGGATCGGCGCTGCGATGACAGCGCAGGCTGTTCTAGCGACGCTTCGGGCGATCACCCTTACGCGGATCGCGTGGTTTTATGCAGCACAGGCACTCTGGAACAATCTATTGTTTGGGGAAGAAGAGCAAGATTTGACGTGGAGTGAGAAGATCAGTCCGCACCTGATTTTCGGTAGGAACGCGGACGGTTCGATCATTATCCTTCGGAATGTCGGGATGCTGGGCGACATTCTTGAATGGTTCGGGGTCACATCGGCGCTGGAGAATATCAAGTATCTGAGGGATCATCAGATGGATATGGGGGAGTATCTCTGGGAGATTGCGCCTGTGTCGCAATATCGGAAATTGGTGGGAATTGTGAATCCGGTTATGAAATCCGTGCCGGAGATGGTATTCGGGCAGAGTACCTATCCGGACCCATGGAATCCCCAGGAGCGGGACCGTTGGGATATTGCGACGGATGTAATCGGAATAACGGACGAAGCGAGAGAAATGCGCGGAATGATTCGTAAGACCGGGGAACGCGCCCGGGCGAATTATCTAGCGCGGTATATTGGGGTGACGGATCCCAAGGAGATGGCGTTAAATGAGTTGTATGCGCTCAGAGAGCGGTATTGGAAGGCGAGGAATAAACCACAGGAGGACCGATTCGGAAAGAGTCCGACTCGTGTTATGAAAGAAGCGGTAAAAATTGGCGATTTCAAGGCATTTAAGGAAGCGCGGAGACGGTATATCGGAAAGGGTTACGGGTATACGAATTTCATGGCATCGGTGAAGTATATGGACCCGGTTGAAGGGGTAGGTAAAAAAGAGGAAGAGAGAGATTTTCTCGAGAATTTCCTTACACCGGCGCAACGCGACAACGTTCATGTCGCTCGCATGTACGCGAAGACGCTTCAGGACGGGATGTGGGTCTATTGGCGAGAAGCCGTGAAAAGCGATACTGCCGAAGAACAGGCGAAGTTTAAAGAACAGATCAATCGTGAGATGGTGAATGCCCTGGTCGCTACGATGGAGAGCAAGGAGTTGACGCGGGAGCAGAAAGACGCACGATTACGTCAACTGCTTGAGAAATATCAGGTCACTCCGCAGGAAGCCCGTCGAATTCACGACGAGAAACGTCAGGCCGATTTAGACCGTCAGATGGAAGGCAGGGGGAAGCCGAAAACCCGATTGAAGCGTGTGGAGGATGGACGGCTGACGAATTTCGGGAAGCAGTCGGCGTGGATTGGTCGCCTGGCGAACCCGTCTCAGTAAAAATAAATGAAAAAAAGTGACCACGGAGTATTGACGTGGAAAGAATACGGATGTATTATAGGGTATTATGATGAAAAAGAAGACCAAAGAGTTTCTTACGATCCGTGAGTATTCTCGTCTGATCGGGATCTCGGAAAAGGGACTGTACCGGATGGCGAAGGAAGGTCGTCTGAGAGGTGCGGTTCAGATCGGCAGCCGATGGCGGATCAATGTTCAGGAGGCGATGGGGAGGGCTGAAGATGGTAAATAAAGGTGGGATTGATTTGGTCGGTGACATGTCGAACCGTTGGAACCGGTGTGTATTCACCGGTGACGGTGTGGAATTGCTGCGGGCCTTGAAGAGAATCTGTGCCAATGTCGAAATGCTGTGTCGGGAGTTTCGGGAGATGGAGGATGTGCCTCGCGAGTTCCTCGCGGTGATATGGGAGATGGAGGCCAGCAGTGACCGCACGAGGCAGATTTTGAACGGGCAGCCGTGGAATCAGAAGACTACGATTCATCCCCGTGATATGGGGCCGTGGGTTTCATGGCGTGAGGCTCTGATTGAGGCAATTCGATATTGTGGTTGGGATAAGATCCGCAAGAGATATTGGATACCCGCGCGAATGCTTGTTGAATTTGAACGGCATAATGGAATGGGGTATCGCAGACGTGGGCTGGTATCGCCATACGTGTGGGGATGGTCGAACCAGTGCCCGGAGAAGGGATTATTTGTAAAGGACGGAGTGTTTGATCCGGAGAAGAGGGTTGTGAGACCTGGGGCAGGGGTGTTGCTGAAAGAGTATTACCGTAGGAAAAAGGAAGGAACAGAAAATGGATAAACCGGGTTAGAGGAGTATCCGCAGGAGGAGAGTACACCGAAATCAGGGAGTATCCGTCTTCAGGGAGTGAACCGATCTTGGGGAGTATCCGGATCCATTGAGTGAACCGATACCTCGGAGTATCCGGATCCGTTGAGTGAACCGAAGGCCATGAGCATCCGGACCCGGCGAGTGAAGCGAAGGGACGGAGCATCAGGGAAAGCAGAGTACACCGGAATAGGGGAGTATCCGTCTTCAGGGAGTGAACCGATCTTGGGGAGTATCCGGATCCATTGAGTGAACCGATACCTCGGAGTATCCGGATCCGTTGAGTGAACCGATGGATGGGAGTATCCGGATCGGTTGAGTGAACCGAGCGGCGGGAGTATCCGTAGATCAAGAGTGAGTAGAGAGGAGCCGATAAACATGGAACGAGTGGAGATTCTGAGAGCGTATCAACTTTTCAAGAAAGAAATGAGGAATGCGGAATGTATCGAGTCGCCGCATATCATTCGTGAGCTGACTGATACGTATTACCTGATCCAGAAGATGAGAATCCGACAGGGAAACCAGGTTATGGCGTCTCAGGAAGAGGATATCGGAGAGTGGATGAGGCTGTATTTGCAGATGTTTGAAACGATGGAGCAAGTTGCGGCCAGTGCCCTGCGTGTTTATGCGGGATCGACTCCGTTAGGGCGCTGGTGCATGGCGAATATCGGCATTGGGCCGATCCTTACAGCGGGGCTTCTGGCGCATATCGAGATCGAACAAGCACCGAGTGTTTTGAATATCTGGAGGTTTGCGGGTATGGACCCGACATGCGTATGGGAAAAAGGGCAGAAACGTCCCTGGAATGCCGCGCTTCGAAGGCTCGGATGGTTGATAGGGGAGAGTTTTGTTAAAGTCTCTGGAAATCCGAAAAGTTTATATGGTAGGCTTTATCTGGAGCGAAAAGCCTATGAACTGGCCTGCAATGAAGAGGGCCGGTACGAGTCGCAGGCCAAAGAACGGCTTGCCAGGAATCCGAGATCCAGGGAATCAGGAGCGTGGAAGAAGGGGAAGCTGTCCCAGGGGCATATTCACAGTCGCGCGAAAAGATGGACTGTGAAGATGTTCTTGTCGCACTTCCATTCGGCGGCGATGGTTTTGAAACTCGGAAAAGAACCGCCGGTTCCTTACGCCATTGCACACCTGGGTCATGTTCATTATGTAGCGCCTGAAGTGGATTGGAACTTATACAGAGAATAAAGAAGGAGCCAACTCGATTTAGGAGGCGCTATGAGTATTATTATCGGTCGGTGCGGTGAGGAACCCTATCCGTTTGTGGCGGTCGGAACTACTGACCGTGAAGTGGAGGCATTTTTCACTGTCGAATTTCGCTTGACCCGGGCATTTATGCGGCGGGTCAAGCGGGGAACCTGGAAGGGGAGGGAATTCTACCGTATCAGTCAGAAAATGGTATGGAATGCCACGCGGAAGGGTGCGGTGTGGAGTGATTCTAAGGAAATTGGCGATTTATTCGCAGAAGCACAGAACAAAGGGGGTGGTACGCGTGGCAGAGAACATGAAAAAGTGGTATGAGCGTCGTAGCGTGTGGGGCCTCGTGATTGCTGGCGCGGCGGGGGTCGTGAACGCCTTTTGGGGCGGCACGATAACCGAGGCCGAACAGACGGCGATTACCGACTGGGTGATTCAGGGTGTCGGATTCCTGGGCATCATCCTGGCGGCAATCGGTATAAAGAGATGAAGGCCACAGCGGACCGGAGGGAATGCTGTGGATGAGAGCGAGAAACGGAGGTTATCTGATGGACTTGGTGGAACGTGGTGAAAAGATCCATGAGATTTTCGTGGAGATCGAAGCTCGCCTTGCGGTGAAGGGCGAAGAGTTTACGCCGCCTGGCGGGGATATCTGGGCCGCACTTCGGGCGGATGGCGAAATGTTGGGCCGAGCGCTGGACATCGATCCCGTGCTGTGGCAGATAAAGCAGGAGATTGAACATAGAGTGTTCAGGGAGCCGATGACCGAAAAGGATGCCATTGATGCGATTGGCTTCCTTGCGCTCGCGTTGGTCTACATGCGTGAGAATGGCCTTACCGATACGGACGGGAATCTTCGCGATGGCGATGAAGGGCCAGGTGAACCGATGGAATACGTGCCAGAGGATACCGGGCCGGTAAACGCTCCGTGTTCGGAAGGGGTCGATCAAACCGGAAGTCCCGCGCCGTAAGGCGCTTTTGCTCCCCTCTCTACGCCGGGCGGTGGTCCTGGTCGTCTGACCTGCCGACCGCAGGGGTCACCGCCCGGCAGCCTGGGGGAAAGGAAAGAACAAAAATGGAATGGGTGGCGGTAATCGCAACGCTGGCAGGGATTATTTACGCTATTGTGAAGTGGAAGATCGCGAATGATCCACGCAGATTGCGGACGAAAGATCAGGAGGCGATCGCGGAAATTCGTGCAAAGACTCGTCAGGCATATTTTAAGGCAAAGGAGCGAGGGACACGCAAATGAGGAAAAAATATACGGTGGAGATAACATTTCGGCCTTTGAATGGTCGTGCGCCGTTTCAGACCACGTTTATGAACACAGACGACTACAGAGCGGGAGAAGATGCGTTCTGGGCGGCCGACGCAGCGGCCAAGAGAGCGATCAACAGTGAGAGAAAGGAACCTAAGAGCCGATGAGTCGCATGGGCGGAAATGTGCAGGTATTTTTCGTTCTGGCGATTATTGTGCTGGTCCTGGCTATCTGGTTTGGCGGTTGTATCTCCAGTCCCACGGTTGCAACGCCTGGCAGTGGTCTTGTGGCAGGGGATGAGATCCGTTGGCTTCCGGAGTATCCTGGCTGGGTGCTTGTGAGGGAAGATGTCTACGTCCGGTTACTGGAGGACAAAGCTGCCGCCGAGGAAGAACTGCGGGTGTACTGGAGAAATGAGGGTATTGGGAGTCCGAGATAGCCGTGATGTGGTCGAGAGGGCTATGACGTGGTGGACAAGGCGTGGGACGGGCAGGTGGTCGGGCCATGCGATCCGACTTCGGGGATCGCCGTTTCCTCCTACGCCTTCCTTATGGTTCCTCACACCTTCCGAGGATTAGTGTCGGTCCTCACTCCTCAAGAATTCAAACTCTATTTCTGGTTATTCTGGCATACATGGGGGAACAGAATCAACTACATTTCTGTGAACTATCGTGACTTGGCACAACAGACCGGGCAGAGCCGGTCCACAACGGCGCGCGCCATGCGTGGGCTTGAGACGCGGGGCCTATTGGTGCTGCGGAATAGCCACAGCGGGATCGGAACGACTGTGGTTGTAAGGCTGCCCAGTCCTACGGCAATCGTGCAGCGCGGGCGCCTGGCCGGTGAACCGGACCAGGTGAAGGATCTGCGGAAGGAAGTAAAGGAAAGGCAGAAAGAGCGGACGGCAGAGGCGTTGAGACAGTGGGGGTATACGGAAAATGGACTCGATAGGAGTGATGGAGAGAGTGGACAGGGAACGGCGAGTGCCGGTGCGGAAGTTGTCCCATTTTTAGGCCAAGTCCCGACCGAAAGTTGTCCCAAAAGTGGGCCAAGTCAGGGGAAGTTGTCCCAAAAACGGGCCGAAGTTGTCCCAAAAACGCCGGGAGGTTGGCCTAAAAATGGGACGTCTTTAAAAGAAGTAACAAGAGAAGAAGTAACAAGAGAAGAAAAAGACCCCCCTATAGTCCCCCCAAAAGCAAAATACATAGAACAAACAATCAGTTACAATGTAACGAAAGAATGGAAACCATGGACAGGGATCCGAAGAAACCTGGTAACGACGGATAAAAGTCTATCTTTCATTCCGACAGTGGTTTATGATGTGGAACCGGGAGTTATCTGTTTCGATACCCTGGCGGTTTCTCGGTTTGATCTCGAGCAATGGAATCGACTAAAGCAGTATTTAGGGAATTACGGTGTCACAAAGTTTTTTGTATGTAACAGGACTTAACACTCCAGGGAGAGGGAAGTGGGCGGGGTGGACGGTGTGGACCTCGTGGACGGGAAGACTGAAAGAAAGCGACATGGTCAAGGGCATCGAGTATGTGAATCACGTATGGAATCCGATAACCGGCTGTTCGCCGGTTTCCTCGGGTTGCTTGAATTGCTACGCTCGTCGGATGGCAGAGCAGAATCGTGGGAGGTGTGATTACCCCTCGGTGGAACCGTTCCGAGTTATGCGTCACGCCTATCGGTTGGACCGCGCGTATGCGCAGCATCCATGGAACCTGAAAAGCCCGAGGAGGATACTGGTCAACTCGATGGGGGATTTGTGGCATGAGGCGGTGCCTCTCGATTGGTGGGCGGAGATTCTTCAGGTCTTTCGGGAGGTGCCTCGGCATACGTACCTGGTTTTGACCAAGCGACCGGAGCGCATGGCGGCATGGGCGGAATCGCTCGAAATGGGGCGGGAGACTTGGGAAAAGGCGTTCGGGAATGTGTGGTTGGGAGCGACCGTTGAGAATGATGCGGTCTGTCGGGATCGATGCAAGGCGTTGTTGCGTATTCCTGGCGGCGTCCGGTGGGTGAGCGTAGAACCGATCTTGTCCGAGGTTCCAAGCCTTCGCCATTACCTCGGGCGGGATAAGATTTCGTGGGTCGTGTGCGGGCCTGAAACCGGACCGGGAGCGCGTCCGGCAGAGATGCGGTGGATCCAAGGGGTGCGCGATTCCTGTGTTGCGGCGGGCGTTCCCTTTTTTCTGAAGCCGTACAACGGATGGCTGGACGGCCGTCAGTGGCAGGAGATACCGGGGGAGGGGGATTTCGGATTGGGGATTGGGGATTGCGGATTGTTTGAGGGGTTGTAAGTGGGGAGAGCGGACAAACTGGACGGGATGGACACTGCAGATGGGTGGAAAAGGGCGCTGGGAGTTCCAAGGTTGAACGAAAAGAAGCCCGGCAGGGGATGGGCTTGCCGGGCGGTAGATCGTGGCGCCTAGAGGACGCTAGGGCTATTTATGGGCTTGATCAATTCGAGACTTGAGGGATTGGACAGTTTGCTCCAGCGTGGAGACTCGCCGCGTAAGATCATACTGCCAGATCGACGCGACGTGGGGAGAGGTCTCAGTTTCCTCGTGGAACTCGATATCGACATTTTCGCAGATAAATGCACAGTCGGCGAAAGAACGATACTCCCCCAGTCGGAGGAAGCGGCTCAATGCGTTCCGGACTGTGTCTTGTGGGTTAATGATCATCTGTTCGTCCAGGGGGAAAGTGAAGGTGATTGATTTGATGAATTGCATGGGAGTCATCCTTTCTCTTCAGTCATCCGGATGCAGGTAGAGTTGGGCCGTTCCGTACGGCCCATCGTGGTTATCCGACCGACGGAAGGCCGCAACAACGTCCTTCCGTCGGGTGTAATCGGCAAGACGGACTTGCCGAGGAACCGACCAGACGAAGCCGTCGTCTGGTGGTTCCCATCGAAATTCGACTCTTTCCTGTCCATTTCGGTAGATGTGTACAGCACCTATCAGCTTACTCATTGTCTTATCTCCTCTACGTTTTCGGGCCGTCGCCCCTTTATCGCCACCCATATTCCCACTGTCCATTTTCCTGGTGGACAGTGTAAATGTCCGTTCCACCAGGATGAATGCACAGGGCACTGTCTGACTCTGTTGTATACGGATGCACCAATATATACTCCGTGCCATGGACAGAGATCCGTGGGTTAGGTGTGGAGCATAGTCGATGCATCCTTCGCATGAACTCTTCATACGATTCGTGTGTTGTCATTTTTGTTTCTCCTTTCTTGGAGGGGGATTTATTTGAGTTTGTGCGTGTGCCGGCCCTGCTTCAATGGGGCCACGGCCTTTCAG
>ERZ795051.4215-NODE-4215-length-13715-cov-4.807028_pt1 | contig 13715 bp, 10 predicted proteins | sample MGYA00375135_ERZ795051 | MGnify/ENA primary metagenome ERZ795051 (study PRJEB30180, sample SAMN05720222) | activated sludge metagenome | isolation source: Anaerobic digester | place: Japan | collected 2015-05-26 ... | reverse complement strand
AGGGCTATTTTACTTTGTTTATGGCTAAGCTAAACTGTGAAGGAAATTTAGTGTGGGTAAGAACGGCAGGCTCCTACGGAAATACAGCTGATGGAGAGGCTTATGGTCTTGCATTGGATGATTATGGCAATATCTATCTTACTGGATATATTAGTGCCAACCAATTCAGTCCTACACAGTTTTTTGATACACTGATAACAGAAGAAACATATGATTTTTTCTTAGCCAAGTTTGATACCTCCGGCAATTATAAATGGGCAAAAATTGCAGGGCCGGGGCCGGGAGTAACGGGAGCAGGTGGATTCAAGATTCAAATTACAGATGACGATATGATTAATGTTTCCGGTACTGGAGGTGGAGGCTCTTCGGGAGTTTTTTTCCCGGGCTATAATATTAGTTTAAGCTGGTGCTTTTCAGCACGTTTTGATACTTCCGGAAATATTAACAGGCTTCAGAACTTAGGTAGTGTATATGGTCCAAGACAAAATGATTACAAAATAAGCCCAACAGGCGATCAGTACATTACAGGATTTTTTTATTTAGATTCTATGGTAATTGGAGATACAGTACTTTACAAACCGTATAATGCAGCCTGCCCCACATGTTGTAATATATTCTTAGTTAAATTTGATTCGACAGGGCAGTTTCAGTGGGCTCGTAATTTTGGTGATACAGTTTATAGCTTTAACAAAGGCTATGGGTTATCTATGTTTGGGCCAGATATATTATTAACAGGAGGACTTAATACTGCTGCAAATATTGATGGTTTCTCACCAACAAATAGTTTAAGTACTAACATATATATGGATATACCTTTTGTTGCAAAGTTTAACTCAAATGGTGTTTGTACGTGGTTTACAAACTCCCAACATAAATATGGTAGTTGGGCAACAGGAGGTATAACAACTTTGAGCAATGGAGTATCATACTACAGCGGTTTTTTTGGCGGACCGGCTAAGTTTGGTACGGATTCTTTTGCAAGCACAGGATTAACGGATATTTTTTTAGCAGAGGTATCACCATCAGGAGTAATTACATCCGGGACAAAAATCACAAGCATGGGTGATGGTGATGAGCCACAATGTATAACACACGATAGCAGCGGCAACGTATATGTTGGCGGTAGCAACAGAAGCAGTTTAACCCTAAATGGTGTAACCTACCCTTTTCAGGGAGGTGAATCCGATGGTTTTATAGCCAAGTGGGGTACTAACTGTACGGTGGGAATAGCAGAACAGGAGTCTATGCTGGCAGAAGATTTGTTTTTATATCCTAACCCGGCAACAACAGAAATAAATATTCAGAATAAAGTGCAAGGTATTACCAACATAGCAGTTTATGATGTTGTAGGCAAAAAAATATTGAGCAAAAAAATACTGAGTAAAGAACTGTTAGTTAAGATAGATGTATCGTCATTCTCACCGGGCATGTACATTGTAAAAGCCACAGGCAATGGGTATCTGTCAACTGCCAAGTTTGTGAGGGAGTAGGGGTGAAATTTTTTAACATGAATATTACCTTGAAACCCTTTCTAATCCCTCTTTGGCATGTGGATAATTATTTTGTCTCAATTGTAATGCTTTGGTGTAATCCTCTTTGGCAGCAGTAATATTGCCTACATATTCATAACACAATCCACGATTGTAATAGGCTTCTGCATAGTTGGGGTCTGCATTAATGGCATCGGTATAGTGTTTAATTGCCTGGTCATAAACTTTCAGGTATTCATGATGTATGTATCCTAAGTTGAAATGTGCATTTTTGTTTTTTGGGTTTATCTGAATAATGTCTGTATAAAACTGTATGGATTTGTTAAACTCCTGATTGTCCTGATACCATAAACCAAGTCCGTACATAGCTTCTTCGCTGTTTGGTTTAATCTTTAATGCATTTGTATAATAGTCCACACAGAGTTTGTTGTTCTGCAAATACATCAATAAACCTAATTGAATCTGCGCTTCATAAAATTGTGGATCTATGGCAACAGCATTTCTGAAAGCTGTGATGGCAGCTGCTGTATCTTTTTTCTCTTTTAAGTTGAAGCCCTGCATCAGTAAAGCCTTTGTGTTTTTAGGGTCTTTCTGTAAAACTGTATCTAAGTAATGCAATGACTGATCCTGATTATTGGTGTATAAAAATATTTCAGCTAATTTGAATGCAGCATTGTAGTTTGATGGTTGCATTTCGCGCACTTTCACTAAGGCATCGCGTGCATCTTTTACCTTATTCATTCTGAAGCTCAGGTCTGAATAAAGCATCAGATATTCAGGGTCTGAAGGATTGATTTTAATTGCTTTTTCCATATCGAAATAAGCCAAATCAAACATGCTTTTTTGTGAATAGGCAGTGGCACGGTCGAAATAGTTTTTTGGATTGGTACTATCTGCTTTGATGTTTTCTGTGAGCTGCGCAATTTTATCTTTTGACTCTTCTGTTTCTTTTTTGCCATTGGTACATGCTGCAAATAGAAGCATTGAAAATAGAACTATGTAATGTCCGTTAAATTTCATTTTTATGTTGTTGTGGTGCAAATATCGTTATATAATGAAAAAAGCCACCGAAATCCGGCAGCTCTTTTCTTTTACCAATAAACAAATAAATATTTTACTAAGCAGTTTTTAAATTCATTGCTTCTTTAATCTTATTTTCAATCTCATCGGCAAGCTCAGGATTGTCGGCAAAAAGTTGTTTCACCGCATCGCGTCCCTGTCCGAGTTTGGTGTCGCCATAGCTGAACCACGAACCGCTTTTCTTTACAATGTTTAATTCAACCCCAAGATCAACAAGCTCTCCTGTTTTGGAAATACCTTCGCCATACATAATGTCAAACTCTGCCTGACGGAATGGAGGTGCTACTTTGTTTTTCACCACTTTAACACGGGTGCGGTTTCCTGCTACGCTGTCACCATCTTTTATCTGTCCTATTCTGCGAATGTCTAAACGAACTGATGCATAATATTTCAAAGCATTACCACCCGTTGTTGTTTCAGGATTTCCGAACATAACACCAATTTTTTCGCGAAGCTGATTGATAAAAATACAGCAACATTTAGTGCGGCTGATGCTTGCAGTAAGTTTACGTAAAGCCTGCGACATCAATCGTGCCTGCAATCCCATTTTAGAATCACCCATTTCGCCTTCAATTTCGCTCTTAGGTGTTAATGCAGCAACAGAGTCAATAACAATGATGTCAATTGCACCTGAGCGAATAAGATTGTCTGCAATTTCAAGTGCCTGCTCGCCATTGTCAGGCTGCGATATAAGAAGGTTCTCAATATCACAACCTAATTTCTGTGCATAAAAACGATCGAATGCATGTTCTGCATCTATATAAGCGGCAATGCCACCATTTTTCTGTACGTTGGCAATTGCATGAATGGCTAATGTTGTTTTACCGGATGATTCAGGACCGTAAATTTCTATTACACGACCTTTAGGAAGTCCGTTAATGCCTAATGCAATATCTAAGGAAATACTTCCTGTCTGAATGGCTTCAACAGGTTCAATGGCTTCTTCGCCCATGCGCATGATGGTGCCTTTACCATAGGTTTTGTCAATGCGCTCAATGGCTGCCTGTAAAACTTTTAATTTCTCTTTGTCGGGTGCTTGTACTGTGCTCATGTGTCTTATTTTTTTGAATGTTTATAACGACAAAGTAATGGTTTTAGCCAATTCTGATTTATGAAAATCCAATATTTTGTTTTCAACAGCGGCAATGCCGTCCTCGTTGTGATTGTAAATCTGTCAATTAGGCTTCATTTTTGTTTTAAAATCAACAACTTTAATGGTCGTAATGCAATCAACCGGGTAGTTTTAAGATTTTGGCTAATTTTGTGTAAATATTATATAATCAGCATGTTATAATAATTTTAACATATTTTATGCTGAATGTGATTTTTTATTCAGATTCTCAGAAACGCTTCATCACGCGGGCAACTTCTCTTTTTGCTTCCTGTTCTTTTTCTGTTTGTCGTTTATCAAACATTTTCTTTCCTCTTGCTAAAGCAATTTCAAGTTTAGCCAATCCTTTTTCATTAAAATAAATACGTGTTGGAATTAATGTTGTGCCCTTGGTTTTTAATTTGGTTTGAAGTTTTTCCAACTCCCGTTTATGCATCAGTAATTTTCTGTCGGACTTGGCAATGTGGTTTGCATATCCGCCTTGTTTGTACTCGGCAATGTGAATGTTTTTCACCCACAGTTCTCCGTTTTTAAAAACACAATAGGCATCAGTTAAATTTACTTGTCCTGTACGCAAAGATTTTACTTCAGTACCTGTAAGTACAATACCGGCTTCAAACTTCTGCTCGAAAAAATAATCGAACGAGGCTTTTTTATTGACTGTTTCGGGAGCAAAATCTTTTTTAGCCATAGCGGTTGCAAAAATAAAATTATACTACTAACATCGGACATTTTACTTTGTGTCGCACTTTATCAATCGTAGTTCCAAGTAAAAAATCTTTTAATCCTTTATGGCCATGTTGACCCATAACAATTAAGCCTGCATCAAAATCATTTACAATTTCAGGTATAACTTTTCCAGGGTTGCCATGTGCAATCTGAAACTCGGCAAAGTAGCCCATATCTTTCAAAGTTTTAATGTAATGTTCTATGTGTTTTTTGTCATGTTCGCTCTCCATATCTTCAATTTCTTTGCCGAAGGTCAATGCACCTGCACTTTCTACTGCGTGAATCAACAGGTAGTGCGTATTTAATCCGCCAACTCTTAATGCATTTTCAATTGCCTTCTTATCACTTGAGCTAAAATCCAATGCAATGGCAATGCGCTTGTAGTTTATGCTTTCCGGAGTTGAAATCTGACTTGGTTCATCATGAAATACTTTTGACCTGAAAGAAGTTTTGCTCATTAATGGATAAAAAATTGCCATAAGCAACAACCATCCTGTGCCGGCACAACCAATGCCAAGCAGAACTTTCCAGATAAGTAAGGTGTTGCTGTGAAATACAACACTTACTTCTTCTGCAACAAGTTTAATGTTTAATCCTACAATGATTAAAGCACATACCCATGATAAAGTTTTTATTATCGGGCCAATAGCAAATTCACCCATTTTGTTTTTATCACTCACAAAATGAATGAGAGGAATAACAGCAAAACCTAACTGTAAACTTAAAATCACCTGACTAAGGACAAGTAACTCACCGGTGCTCCTTTCTCCAAAAACATGAATAGTGATGAGTGCCGGAATAATTGCGATAAGGCGTGTTACTAATCTGCGCACCCAGGGATGAATACGGAGATTAATATATCCTTCCATCACAATCTGACCTGCTAACGTTCCTGTGATGGTAGAACTTTGCCCTGCTGCTATCAATGCCACAGCAAAAAGAATAGGAGCAAGGTTGTTGCCCAACATGGGAGCGAGTAGCTGATGCGCATCCTGAATTTCTGCAATTTCAAAAAGCCCTGACTTGTGAAACACTGCTGCTGCAAGTACTAATATAGCTGCATTGACAAAGAATGCCATGTTCAATGCAATAGCACTGTCTGCAATATTAAATCTTATGGCTCGCCAGATGTATTTGCTGCTTTTTTCAATTTTTCTTGTCTGCACCAAGGAAGAATGCAGATACAGATTGTGAGGCATAACAGTAGCACCAATTATTCCAATTGCGATATACAATGCTTCATTACTCAATGCTGTTGGAATTAATCCTGATGCAACTTCTGACATGTTGGGCTTGGCAAAAAATATCTCGGCTAAAAATGAAAAGCCGATTATTGCAACTAAGGAAATAATAAAAGCCTCCATTTTTCTGATACCTAAATTGATAAGAAACAGAAGCAGAAAAGTATCCAATACTGTTATCATTACACCTGTGGCAAGTGAAATACCAAAAAGTAATTGAAGGCCAATAGCCATTCCTAGCACCTCTGCAAGGTCGCAGGCTGCAATGGCAATTTCTGCAAGTACATACAGACAAATATTTACAAAATGCGGATAGGTTTCCCTCGATGCCTGTGCAAGGTCGCGGTTGCGTACAATACCCAGACGGGCACTCAGGCTTTGCAATAATAATGCAATAAGATTACTCATTAGCAGCACCCAAAGCAACTGATAACCAAACTTGCTTCCACCTGCAATGTCTGTTGCCCAATTGCCGGGGTCCATGTAGCCAACACTAACCAAATATGCCGGCCCGAAGAAGGCGAAAATCTTTTTAAACAGTGAGCGTTTTCCCGAAGTGTCAACCGATGCATTGACCTCCTGCAACGAGGGTTGAAATTCTTTTTCCTTTTTCATTTTACTCTTATAATCCATAAATTTTTTGCAACATCACGACTTAGTTGCAGCACTTTTTTATTGTTGACCTTAATCTCTAATGAGCGGTCGTATTGATTAATTTCTTTTACAAGCAACCTTGCCCCTGGGGTCAGCTTATGCTTTGACAGGAATTTCAACAAGGCAGGGTTCTGATCTTCTACAGAACGAATTTCAACAGTGTCGTCTTGTCCGGTTTCTGAAAGACGAATAGTTTTTTGTTTTTCTATTTCGCCTTTGCGGTTAGGAATAGGGTCGCCATGAGGGTCGGTTTTAGGATTGCCCAGAAACTGTTCTAAACGGTTACTCAATTCATCATTGGTGGCATGCTCTAACTCTTCTGCCATTTCATGAACTTCATCCCAGCTGAAACCTAATTTCACTGATAAAAAAACTTCCCACAAACGATGCTTTCTGATAATGTTTAATGCCACCTGCTTTCCTTTATCAGTCAGCCTTGCACCATAATATTTTTCATAGTCAACCAATTTCTTATCTGATAATCTTGATAGCATATCCGTAGCTGTGGCGGCTTTAATCTTGATGGCAGCTGCAAGGTCAGATGTCAATACGTTTTGATGATTCCCATCCGATAGTGTATAAATCTGCTTGATGTAGTTCTGCTCTGTTGGTGATAGTTGATAATACATGTTGTCAAAATTTAGACAAATTTAGTAATAAAATTTAGATTCGTCTAAAAATTTAAATTTGCCATGAAAAAAAACCTCCTGACTGATTCTGTTGGTTTAGTTTTAATTTTGCAGCATGTATAAACTTTTAATCAAACCTTTGCTGTTTTTATTCTCTCCCGAACAGGCACATCATTTCGTGTTTAGTATGTTGAAGATGGTGTTTAAAATTCCCGGAATTAGCACTCTCGTAAAATCTTTATATGCTACAGATAGTAAACAGAAACCGGTTTTATTAGGCAACCTTCAGTTTAATTCACCGGTAGGGCTTGCAGCAGGCTTTGATAAAGATGCTTATTGTTTTGATGAGTTAGCAGCTTTTGGTTTTGGTTTTATTGAGATAGGAACAGTTACACCACGTCCGCAGCCGGGTAATCCTAAACCACGATTATTCAGACTTCCTGTTGATGAGGCACTCATTAATAGAATGGGATTTAACAATGAAGGCGTTGATGCTGTTGTTAAACGTCTTAAAAGCAGAAGGACTGATGTTATAATTGGAGGAAACATTGGAAAAAACAAAGACACTTCCAATGAAGATGCGCTTAAAGATTATCTTATCTGTTTTGAAAAATTGTTTGATGTTGTGGATTATTTTGTGATTAATGTGAGTTCGCCAAACACACCGGGTCTGCGGGCATTGCAGGAAAAAGAGCCACTAACAAAACTTTTAAACGGCATTCAGAAAAAAAATAACAGCTATAGTAATCCAAAACCTGTCTTTTTAAAAATAGCTCCCGACCTTACTTTTGAGCAAATAGATGAAGTTGCAGTTTTAGTTGAAGAAACTAAGTTGAATGGATTGATTGTCAGTAATACTACTATAAGCAGAAAGAACTTAAAAACTAATGCTGAGGCAGTAGAAAAGCTGGGTGCAGGTGGCTTAAGCGGAAAACCTTTACGAAGCCATTCAACAGAAATAATCCGTTATCTTTCTCAGACAAAAAAAGTAAAATTCGACATCATAGGTGTGGGTGGTATTCATTCAGCAGCTGACGCCATTGAAAAAATGGAGGCTGGTGCCAAGTTAGTGCAGCTTTATACAGGTTTTATTTATGAAGGTCCGGGATTAGTCAAAAAGGTCAATCGTGCTTTGATACACAAATGACAAAACAGTATGTTGAATACTTACGTTCATTGCTATGGAAATACTTCATTTACTTTTTTATATTTGAAACGTCATTAAAACCAATGAATCACCTTGCCGGAAAAGTTAAAAATAATTGAGTGTCCGCGTGATGCCATGCAGGGAATGCATGATTTTGTTCCCACGGACTTAAAAATTGAGTACATAAACAAGTTGCTGGAAGTAGGTTTCGATACCATTGACTTCGGTAGTTTTGTTTCGCCTAAAGCCATTCCACAAATGCGCGATACCGCAGAAGTGTTGGCAGGACTTAACAAAAGCACCACAAAATTACTTGCCATAATTGCCAATATACGCGGTGCTGAAGATGCAGTAAAACATCAGGCAATAAACTATCTGGGTTATCCGTTTTCTATTTCCGAAACTTTTCAGAAAAGAAACACAAATGCTACCATTCAGGAATCGTTGGTTAATTTAAGTACCATTCAACAGTTAGCACAAAATGCAGGTAAAAAGCTGGTTGTTTACATATCCATGGGTTTCGGCAACCCCTATGGTGATGAATGGAATGTTGACTATGCAGCAGGATGGATTGACAAAATTCAGGCTTTGGGAGTAGAAATCATTTCTCTTGCCGATACGGTTGGTGTGGCTAAAGAAGCAGACATTGCATACTTGTTTGAAGGTGTAATCCAAAAATTCCCTAAGGTAGAATTCGGAGCACATTTACATACCACTCCGGGCAACTGGCAAAAAAAGCTGGCAGCTGCTTATGATGCAGGTTGCAGGCGTTTTGATACAGCAATTCGGGGTTTTGGAGGCTGTCCGATGGCTACTGACAAATTAACCGGAAACCTTGCAACCGAAAATGCAGTACAATACCTTTCAGGTAAATCAAAAAATATAACAATAGATATTCAAAAACTTAATGATTGCATCTTATTCTCAAAACGGATCTTCAATGAGCATTAAAAAAACAGATTCATTCACAAAAAAACTTTTTGTGCTTGCTGTAATATTCGTATTAACATCCGCCCCTTTTGCTTTTGCCCAAAAAGGCAGCCTCGAACTTTTAGGCAACGTTAAACAAAACGGTAAAGGCCTTGAAGGAGCTGAAATCAGTATAATGAAAGGTAATGAACAGGTGGACAATATTCTCTCCGGAAATGGAGGAAAGTTTATTATCAACCTCGACCTGGATGCCGTTTTTACACTGGTATTTTCAAAAGCAGGATGTGTTACTAAGTCAATCGTATTTGATACCCGCGTACCTGAGCCTGTTAAAAATCAATTGCTGTCTAACCGAAAATTCGGGATTGAATTATTTAAAGTACCCGAAGGTGTTGAGCAACCAAAGGAGTTGGCCAAGCCTGTTGCCAAATGGAGTTGGAACGATGCTTATGACGATTTTGATTATGACTTAGAGTACAGCAATGCCCGTAAGCAAGAAAACGAAGTGGTTAAAAAGCAATTGGAAGAAATGGCTATTGTGCAGGAGAAGCAGAAAAAAGATTCGTTGGCAAAAGCACGTTTGGATTCAATCAATCAGGCTAAGGCAGATGAACAGGCACGACTGGCAGAACTGGCAGCAAAAAAGGCAGAAGAAGCCAAACAGAAAAAAATAGAAGAAGAGAGATTAGCCGCTTTGAGTGCTGCTAAGAAGCATGAGGAAGACAGTTTGCGTGCAGCACAACTAAAAGCAGATGCAATAGAGCGTGCACGATTAGTGGCATTAGAAAAAGCCCGTCAGGATAGTATTGCAAAAGCAAATGCACTTGCCGAACAGTTGGCACGTGAGCAGGCAATAGAGCAAAAGCGGTTAGCGGCATTAGAAAAAGCGAGACAAGACAGTATTGCTAAGGCTGATGCAGCAGCAAAAGCTCAACTTGCAGCATTAGAGAAAGCCCGACAAGATAGTATTGCCAAAGCAGATGCAGCAGCTAAGGCAGCAGAAGCGGCTCGATTGGCAGCTTTGGAAAAAGAACGTAAAGATTCTTTAGCTAAAGCTAAGGCAGAAGAAGAGCGTTTGGCAAAAGAACAAGCCAAGGAACAAGCCCGTTTAGCTGCATTAGAAAAGGCACGACAGGATAGCATAGCCAAAGCAGATGCAGCAGCAAAGGCAGCAGAAGAAGCACGCCTTGCAGCATTAGAAAAAGAGCGTAAAGATTCTCTTGCAAAAGCTAAAGCCGAAGAGGAGCGTTTGGCGCGCGAGCAAGCAAAAGAGCAAGCTCGTTTAGCAGCATTAGAAAAAGCCCGACAAGATAGTATTGCTAAAGTTGAGGCAGCAGCAAAGGCAGCAGAAGATGCCCGTTTAGCAGCATTGGAAAAAGCCCGACAAGATAGTATTGCCAAAGCAGATGCAGCAGCTAAAGTAGCAGAAGCAGCACGCTTGGCAGCATTGGAAAAAGCAAGAAAAGACAGTATTGCCAAAGCTGAAGCAGATGCCAAAGAACAAGAGAAACTTCGTTTAGCAGCATTAGAAAAAGCCCGTCAGGATTCTATAGCACAGGCAAAAGTTTTAGCTGATAAAAAAGCAAAAGAGGAAGCTGCAGAACGTGCTCGTTTAGCGGCATTGGAAAAAATACGTCAGGATAGTTTGACTAAAGCACAGGCATTGGCTGATGCTGAGGCAAAACGTAAAGCACAGGAAGAAGCAGACGCACAGCGTTTGCGTGAGATTGAAGCACAGAAGCAGGCTCTCGCACGTATGAATGAACAGAATGATAAAAAACAGCAGAATACGGCTACATTGCCTGTGTTTATAGATAAAGATTATGCAGAAGGGCTTACAGAGGAAACTATTGATGAATCCAACCGCAAAATATATCGTACCATCATTAAGAAGTCAAATACAACTGATGTGTTTTCAAAAGTAGTTTATAACTGGGGTGGAGTTTATTTCTTCAAGAATACTACCAGCATGTCAGAGTCGAACTACAACAACGAACTGAAAAAGTATAAAGATCAGTTGGGGAAATAGAAGTTAGTTAGCGGAGTCGCTACAGATTTTAAAGAGTATTATAGCTTGATACTATAAGAAGCAAAACTAATTCTCAGCCAACCGTAACAACTCATTTACTGTCTTCCAGTTTCTGGTTGTGGCTGTGACTTTAAGTTTGTTTTCAAAAAAACTATTTGTCAGTTTGGTATTGCCGTATCCATCGGGACAGTAGAGGTAAATACATCTTCCTTTAATAACAAAACGGTCGTTTCTTAGTTTGATAGCTTCTGCTTCTACCGAATTATTGACGCTTGGTTGTTCAGAAAGAAAGGTGACATGAAAATATGCTGCGTCTAATTTTCTTTCTTTTATAAAAGGGTTGTCTTGTAAACAACCTTTTAATTCAGACTGCGACAATGTGATGACCGGTACTTCAAATCCAAACTTTTTTAAAATAGCACTTTCTATCATTTTACTGATAGCGTCACAGTTGTGTAGTGTTGATTGAAAAATAATGTTACCACTTTGTATGTAGGTTTTTACTTGTTGCATTTTTAAAGAAGCACACAGTTCTTTTAATGCATCCATTTTAATCAACCGATGTCCACTGACATTTATTCCTCTCAGAATAGAAATAAAAGTGGTCATATAAGATTTAAAATTTTATTTTCCGTTTGCAGCAGTAAATTTCTCAACTGCATTATTTATCGGGGGCAGGCTTTGCAGATATACAAACAAAGCTGATAGGTCTTCTTGGTGCATACCGGCATACATTGTCCAGGGCATTGTTGTTTGGAATGTGCCTGGTTCAACCTTTACATTAGCATAAACACTGTCGGAGTACATTTTAAACCGTTCAACAAACTGCTGATTCGTCCAGGTTCCAATACCCGTTTCTTTATCGGGAGTAATGTTGGCAGAACGAACAACAGTGTTTCCGGGAAGCATAAATTCAAATCCACCGGCATAAGGCTGACCCACAATTTTACCTTTAACCTGTTTGGTATGACATTCCATACAGCCAGAAGCTGTTGCAATATATTTTCCATAACTTAATTGGTCACTCTGAGGAGGAATAGTAGTAAAAGATGGTTTCTTAGGAATAGTATTGATAATAAAATTCATTGGAAAATCGGACGATGATACTTCTGTATTATTTTCAATAGGTTTTAAGGTTCGGATAAAAGCAATAATAGATTCAATATCATTCTTGTCTAATTGACCATAAAGAAGATGGGGCATAATTGGGAAGAGTGCACGACCATCTTTGGAAACACCTGATGTAACGGCACGAAAAATTTCACCATCAGTCCAGTCTTTCAAATGAAATGGTGTAATGTTAGGTGCAATATATTTACCCGGAAAACCAAATTTCTGATCAAAAGTTTCACCGCCTTTGTCCTCGGTGCCTGCAACCATAGGTCCGGAAAAATAACTCCAGTCACGTGTGGAATGACAGTCCATACATAAAGTAACATGATGTGCTAAATAACTTCCACGTTCAATTTTTTCAGCAGTAGCTACAATTTTAATATCAGGTGGTGGGCCAACATCAGGCAAAGCTACTTTTACGTAGGTTAAAAATCCAATTACTATCAGTAATAATATGCCTAACGAATAGACAATAATTTTAATAAATTTATTCATCTTACTTGATTTAGTGATTAACTTTTAATCAAACAAAGGCCGGGTTGCTGGCATTGTTTCATCTACAAACATAATCAAGAAACTTATTTCACGGATGAACAAAATGGAATATTTCTTTTGAAAATGAGATTAATTTTTAGCTAAATTTTCGTCTTTTAGTCCATTTATAGATTTCCATCCACATTACAGATATTGCAGCCACAATAATTGACATTATTATTTCTCTAAGATTAAGTCCTGTCAGTTTAAAGAAGTCTGCAAATGCAGGTACATATAAAATCAGAAAAAGCATAATTAATGTTGCCCCAATAACAATTGGAAACAAGATGTTCTTATGTTTGAAACAAGCTAAAATGCTATAATAGAAAGAACGGTTTACTAAACTTAAAAACACATTAGCAAATATTAATGTTGTAAATACTAATGCTCTTGTTTTTTCTTCATTGCCGCCATGCCAAACACTCCATTGATAAATAAACAAAACACCTAGTGTAATCGCTAATCCTTGAAAAATACTTATTCCCAGTTCTTTCCAACTTAGAAATGTCTCTGTCATGATTCTTGGTTTTTGTTTCATGACATTCTTTTCGAGGGGTTCGTTTTCGTAAACTATGGAACAGGTTGGCCCCATAACTAATTCCAGAAAAATTACATGCACAGGAGTAAAAATGTGAGGGAAGATCCAGTCTAAAAACAATGGTAAAGTAACTGTTAGAATAATTGGAATATGGATGGAGATAATATACTGAATAGCTTTTTTCAGATTGGAATAAATTCTTCTGCCTGCAGCAATACCTACAATCAATTTGTCTAAATCGTCATTGGTGATAACTAATGATGCTGCAGCTTTTGCTATTTCTGTGCCTTTGTTTCCCATGGCAACACCAATATGTGCTGCTTTTAATGCAGGGCCATCATTTACACCATCGCCAAGCATGGCTACAACTTCACCTTTCTTTTTTAGAGCATGAACTACAGAGAGCTTGGCCTCAGGGTACATGCGGGTAAAAAGTGTCTTCTCCTCAACTTCTTGCCTCAATTGTTTTTCATTCAGGTTGACCACATCT
>ERZ795051.4213-NODE-4213-length-13732-cov-11.264312_pt1 | contig 13732 bp, 10 predicted proteins | sample MGYA00375135_ERZ795051 | MGnify/ENA primary metagenome ERZ795051 (study PRJEB30180, sample SAMN05720222) | activated sludge metagenome | isolation source: Anaerobic digester | place: Japan | collected 2015-05-26 ... | reverse complement strand
GCTAAACAAAAAAGGAGTTATGGCAAACTCACTTCGATATTCTCTTCTTTTTTCTATTTCAATATATTAGACCTACCATATCTCAAAATCGTTCAATGTTTTTAGTTCTTCTTGAAAGTTGATAATTAAAAATTATCTCAAAGAATTCTGTAAAAAAAATAAAGTAATTTACTATAAAGTTTTTGATAGACATTCCGATAATTATATTGAATCAAAGGGCGCCCTTAAGAGAATTTATTTAATACTTTAGTAGGAAGAAAACACATGGAGGTGAAAAGTATGAGGATTAACCATAACATCAGTGCATTGAACAGCTGGAGAAGCATTAACAGCACAAATACGGGCATGGGAAAGACGCTTGAAAGACTCTCATCTGGTCTGAAGATCAACAGAGCAGGAGACGACGCAGCAGGTTTGGCAATCAGTGAAAAGATGAGAGGACAGATCAAAGGTCTTGAGATGGCTGTGAAGAACGCACAAGATGCCATTTCATTGATCCAGACAGCAGAAGGAGCACTGACAGAAGTACACTCGATACTCCAAAGGATGAGAGAACTTGCAGTACAGGCATCGAGTGATACGAACACAAACGTTGATAGAAACCAAATTCAAGCAGAGCTTGACCAATTAAGAGAAGAAATTGACAGAATCGCAAGGACAACGGAATTCAACACGATGAAGCTTTTGGATGGAAAAATTGAAGGATTCAGAGCACAGGCAGATGTGAAGGTAGTTACGGGTGGAAACTTCGATCTGAAGATTTCTGATACACTCAAAGCTGGTACGCTTGTTGGAGAGTACGGTACCATAAGTCACGGCTTAACGAAGCAAATTACCTTGGATAAGCTTGGTATTAACATCGGAGCTTTGTCTGTAAAGGTTTCCACAAAGACGATAACCATATACGATGGTAGCACAGCGATAAAGTCGATTACAATTTCTACCGACGGTGTCAATAATTATGTACGAACTGTGAACGTTGGGGATCTTAAGTTTGAATTTAATGTAACTGATACTCACAGTGGTTCAACTGTTGAGCTAGGGATTAACTCGGTCAGGATTTCCTTGGCAACAAGTAAGACACTTGCGTTCCAGGATGTAAGAGAAGGTTCGTATGTTGTAGAAGTTGGTCAGTTCCAAGGAAATGCTACAGGTGAGCTTGATGTAAGGATTAATTACATTAACAACTCAGGAATTGCAGCACAACCCATAGTGGATTTTGAAGTCGGTGCAGCTATATACGGCGATGCTAATGCACAGTTAACCTCAACGACAACGAATGGGTTTTCTCTGAGCTTTACGAATCCAGCGAAGGGTGTGTTGTTTACTTGGTCAACGGATGTGTATAATATAAACTCATTCGGAGGAGCACTGCCGATTGAAGAAATTGTTGATAGTGGTGTTGTGAGGGCCGAAGAAAGGTGGTATCTAGATACTTCACTTGTCTTCCAGATCGGTGCGAACGAAGGTCATAACATGCTCGCAGGTCTTGATGATATGAGAGCAGCAGCGCTTGGATTAACAGAACAAACACTGAAAGTAACAGACCAGAACAGTGCAGAAAGAACTATAATGGTAGTAGACGCGGCGATACACAAGGTGAGTTCAGCAAGGGCAGCACTTGGTGCTATCCAGAACAGGTTGGAACACACAATAGCAAACCTCGGTGTAGCAGCAGAGAACTTGACGGCAGCAGAAAGCCGAATCAGAGATGCCGATATGGCAAAAGAGATGATGCAATTCACCAAGCAGCAAATCTTGCTCCAGTCGAGTATGTCGATGCTTGCACAGGCAAATGCTCAACCACAACAGGTGTTGCAGTTGATGAGGTAATTTTAAAAGCAACCAATGAAAAGTTAATAATCAACAAGATTTGGGAAAGCGGGCGAAAGCCCGCTTTCTTGCTTTTGTATAAAGTTTTAGGAATGTTCTTAGTGCAAGATGAATAATATGTTAGAAAAGTTATATCAAAAATTGGGGGTTTGGAAATGTCTGACAAAAAACGTTGCCTACTGAGTGTTGCGATGATAATGAAAAATGAAGAGCACAACCTTGATAGGGCGCTTGGAAGTATTAAGCCATATGTTGACGAAATCGTTGTTGTCGACACCGGTTCAACAGACAATAGTGTTGAGATTGCAAAGAAGTATACAGATAAAGTCTACTTCCACGAGTGGAGGAACGATTTTTCTGAAGCACGTAATTATTCATTGCAGTTTCCAACGTGCGAATGGGTACTTATCTACGATGCTGATGAAGAGGTAAGGGAAGATTTTGCTGGGATACGGGAATTTCTTGAGAAGCTTCCGAGGGATGTTAATACTGTTTATCTACCAACGATTAGTTACTTAGATTGGGATTTGAAGAAAACAGAAGTAGCTTCAACACCAAGGTTGTTTAAGAACGGAACGGTGTACTACAAGAATATTGTTCACAATCAGCCGATATATAAAGGCAGAGTCATAGAAGCTCCTTTCCCCATTTACCATTACGGATACATATGGACAAGAAAACTGAAAAAGAAGAAATATGAAAGAACACGAAATCTTATAGTTAAGCTTCTGGAGGAAAGCAAGGGCTTATCTGAGGTGGAGAGATTTTACTACCTATGCCAGCTCTACAAGACAGAGCTTATAGGTGGAAATTTAATCGAAGCTCATAGTGTTGTGAGAGATATTTTGAAGGTGGTAGATACATCGAGTAACATAACTTCTATAGCGTTTGAAGTCCTCTTCTTACATTCTATGGAGCTAATTCAAAAAGGTTTTAAGGACCAGGCGCGTCATATCTTAAATCAACTTGCAAGGGCAGTTCCGAAGTATCCGGATCCATACTATGGACTGTTGGTTATTGAAGAATTAGAAGACAACCACGACAAAATGATTGAGTACGGTCACAAGTTTATTGAAAATATCGAATATGTTGAGCGTAATCCTCAGGAATTTGGTTGGACCATCATTTCAATTAAGTACAAAATGGTAGGTCATTTGTTATTGGCGATTGCTTATCTAAAGAAAGGGGATATCAGTAGCTTTAAGAAACATTTCTACATGGTTTTTGATAGTAAGGTGTTAACAACTGATGAGGTTATAAAGTTTTCGAACGTTTTGCTGAATAGAATGCTGGAACTCAAAGATGAAGTATTTGAGAAACTTCTGAACGAAGTGCTTGTACTCTTGAATAGACTATACGAGCTTAACCAGAATGTAAATGTGTTAGAAATCGTTGACCGGATTTTAGAATTGAAGGTCGAATTTGACACGAGCTTACTCACAAGATTCTTGGAAAATGACCGTTTTGGGAAATTAGTTCTACAAAAGATAAACGAGAACAAAGACGGACTTGTAGAATACATTTTTGGTTCTGAAGTCGATGAGTGGGTTAGGAAAATAGAAGAGACAGGAACGGAAGGTTTGCTGTTTTTCTACGAACAATTTCCAAATGATAATCCTCTGAAATTAAAGTTACTGAACAAGCTGAGGATGTCTGAAAACAATGTTATTAAAGGAATAGCGCATAGTCTTATAGGTGATATATACCTTGAGAAGGCAAACTACAAGCTTGCGCTTGAGTATTATAGAAAATCGATAGAAATACTACCAGAGCTCTCACGGTTTGTTAAACCAATACTTGATGATTTGAAAACAAGGCTTGACCCAACAATAGACGGTATCTTCGCAGAATTGAAGAGTTTCTATCTATCGAATAAAGAGATGCTGGTAGATATCTTGAAAGAATTTCCAAGGCAGGAATTAGAAAAGCTTTACCTTATTTCAGGCAATGATTACGCAAAATACATAGCTGCCATTACTTTAAGAGACTCCAAAAAGGAAAAAGCAATCAAATTATTAGAGAGCATCCGAGATTGGGAAGAATTTCCTTTCATAGAATACAGATATGCGAAACTGTTTGAGAATTCCAAAGTTCAATCAGAATTAAAAAAGGCATTTGAATACCACTTGAAAGCTCTCAAAAAAACTACCACGCTTGGTGACATTGCTTTGGGAATATTTAAATTTGATAATTTCTATCCTTGTGAGGATTTTCCAAAAACAGAAGATGAAATCGTGTGGGTTGGCAACATATCGGAGAAACAATCAGGGCTTGGAGTGATATCTCCTCTGAGAATTTGGCGAAAGTCTGAACAGTATTATTATGTTGATCCCTTCCACACTGATGAGGCAATTAGGGTTTACAAAGAAAAGGTAAAAGGTTACAAGTTACCATTGTTGACAATTGGGAAACAAGAAATTCTAAGAGTTATTGAAGACGTCAATTTCCAGACTGTTAAGGTTCTTGAAACTGACAAGAATTACGAAGATTTGGTTAAAAATGTTTGCACGGAACTTGGGATTCAGTATTCACAGAATTCAAAGAACATGATTACCTTTGAACTTATAAATACAGCTAAGGATTTCCTTGAACTTGTGAAGAATTTTGAAAGTGGAATATTATTCTATTATGTTCCTGACTTTGATAATCACGACGATATAATTTGGTATTATCCAATCTTCCGGTTTATTCGGACAAAAAAGCAGGTAGAAGAAGAACTTAAGAAAACTGGAGCGAGAAAGTTTAAGCACTACGTGTTGAACAATTTGTTAAGAGCTGTTGTTTTTGAAAGATGATTATAATCATTTACTTTCCATGGAGGTGGGTTTATGCGGATTAACCACAACTTGTCGGCTCTTAACTCATGGAGACAGCTCACTCTGACAAACAACGATATGCAAAAGACACTTGAGCGATTGTCTTCTGGTTTGAAGATAAACAGGGCAAGCGATGACGCTGCTGGGCTGGCGATAAGTGAGAAGATGAGAGGTCAAGTTAGAGGTCTTGACATGGCTTCAAAGAACGCTCAGGATGCTATTTCTCTGATTCAGACTGCAGAAGGGGCTTTGAGTGAGGTTCACTCTATCTTGCAACGTATGAGAGAACTTTCTGTTCAAGCAGCTACTGAGACAAACACTGATGTTGATAGGTCAAACATCCAATCAGAAATAGACCAACTGAGAGATGAAATTGACAGAATCAGTAGGGCAACAGAATTCAACACGAAGAAATTACTCAACGGCAACTTGGAAGGTTTCAGAGCAGATGCCGATGTCAAGGTGGTCGCAGAAGGTAACATTGATCTTTCAGCAACAGTTTCTTCTAATGCAAGTGAGGGAACATTGATCATCGAAATTGGTCAGTTTACCGGTACAACAACAAGTCAAATCGACGCAAGAGTTGTCTTAATTAAGACAGGCGGCATTAGTGAGACTATAGTAACGTATTCTTTGGGAAGTGCAGAGATTGGTGGTGTAAAGCTTTCATGGAATACTACGAGGTTCGATATTGATCAATTTGGCGGTGCACTACCAAAAGAGGCAGTTATCGATAGTGCCGTAGCTCGAATTGAGAGTGTAAATACTTCTGGAAATCAACTGATCTTCCAAATTGGTGCAAATGAAGGGGCAAACATGATCGCAGGTATAGATGCGATCGATTCAAAAAACCTCGGATTAACCACAGCGACATTAAAAGTAACAAGTCAGGATTCTGCTGAAAGAACGATCAGCGTAATTGATGCTGCTGTTCACAAGATTAGCTCAATAAGATCACAGCTTGGTGCCATCCAAAATAGACTCGAACATACGATAGCTAACCTTGGTGTTGCATCGGAAAACTTAACAGCAGCAGAGAGCAGAATAAGGGATGCAGATATGTCTCAAGAAATGATGCAGTTTACCAAACAACAAATCTTGATGCAGTCTGGTATGTCTATGATTGCCCAAGCAAATGCACTACCGCAAAACGTTCTTCAGTTATTGAGAGGATAATTGCAAACAAAAAAGCGGGAGGACATCTCCCGCTTTTTAATTCACATTGAGGATGCTAAAAGACGTTCTTTTCATCTGGGAAGATTTTACTTTTCACATCTTCTTTGTACTGTGATACCGCATTCAACATGATGTTATACGTGTCAGCATATCTTTTGACGAATTTGAATTCCCCTTGACTCAATCCCACAACATCGTGGAAGACAAGTACCTGTCCATCGCAATATCTTCCAGCCCCTATGCCTATCGTTGGTATCGTCACAGACTCGGTAACTTCTTTTGCCACCTCTTCTGTGACAAGTTCAAGCACGATTGAGAAACATCCTGCATCTTCCAAAGCCTTTGCGTCTTTCAGTAATTTCGCCCTGCTTTCTGGTGTCTTTCCTTGTACTCGATGACCACCAAGTAAGTTGACCGATTGGGGTGTAAAGCCAAGATGACCCATCACAGGAATACCGGACGAAGTTATTTTCCTTATAGTATCTGCAAATTCTTCTCCACCTTCAAGTTTTACTGCATTTGCACCAGCCTTCAGCATCAATCCAGCGTTTTCAATAGCCTTTTCCGGGCTGATTTCGTACGATAAGAATGGCATGTCACCTACTATAAAGGCCTCTGGCGCACCTCTTCTAACTGCTTTGATATGTATCAACATATCTTCCATGGTAACTGGAACCGTACTATCATATCCAAGTACTACATTACCGAGCGAATCACCTACTAAGAGTATGTCAATTTCTGAACCTGCTGCTATTTTTGCGGATGGGTAGTCATATGCAGTGATCATGACTATCGGTTCTTTGCCTTTCATTTCCATGATCTTCCGTATGTTCATAAAATCACCACCTTTACTATACTGATGTTTTGGAAAACCTATCGCGGTTTCTCATAACACCATAGATTATACCACAGATGTTGAGTAGTCAGTGTCTTTCAACGTACAAATGTGCTATAATTATTAGTAGATCTGACAATTTTGTCACATCGAGGAGGTTTTTGGATGGGATTGCTTGAAGTATCTGGACCAGTGATGATTGGTCCGTCGAGCTCGCATACGCTTGGTGCCCTCAAGATTGCGAGATTTGTTTATAAACTCATGGGAATTCCACAGCGTGTAAATTTCGTACTCCATGGTTCATTTTCAATGACTTATTATGGGCACGGAACTGATAGGGCCTTGATTGCAGGTGTCTTAGGGCTGAAGCCTGACAGCTTTGATGTAAAAGACTCATATGAAATTGCGAAGATGTATGGACTAATGTACTCTTTTGAAAGCGATGATCTCGGTGATGTGCATCCAAATACAGTCCTCATCAAGGCATGGAAAGATGATTTGTACAACGAGATAGAAGGTTCATCAATAGGCGGTGGGGCAATCAAAATTACAAAGATCAATGGCGTGGAATGTTCTCTAACTGGCGATTTTCCTGCAATAGTGATAGTCAACAAAGACAGACCAGGTGCATTGAAGGAGATACTCGATTGCCTAAGTGTTAATATAGCCAACGTCTACCTTAGGCGTATAAATGCATTGGAAGGTATAGCACTTACTATCATTGAGCTCGACGAGAATGTGGATGATGAAGTACTTCGTTGCTTGAAAAGGCTTGACAATGTGACGGAATTGTACTTTGTAAAGCTTGAAGAGGGTGAGTTGCTGTGACGTTTTCAGAATTACTGGAAATTAGTATCAGTACGAATCTTGAATTTAGCGAGATCATACTTGCTCAAGAGATGATGGAGACCGGTAGAGATCCACAAAAGGTCAAAGAAGCTCTTAGAAAACTCATGTACGTAATGCTGGAAGAGGCTGAAAAGAATTATGGGAAGGAATTCAATACACTGACAAATCTCACAGGCAACAACGGCGCAAAGCTTTCTAATGCTGTGCCATACATGATGAGTGAGTTCAATCACGTGGCAACTGTTGTAGCCATTTCCATGGGAGAATCAAATGCTTCGATGGGACGTATCGTTGCATGTCCTACGGCAGGTTCATGTGGTGTGATGCCAGGTGCACTGTACGCATTGAAATATGTCAAGAAGGCTTCCGATGACGAGCTTTTGAAATCATTCATCGTTGCATCAGGCATTGGAAATGTTGTAGCAAAACGTGCTACCCTTTCCGGTGCTGCAGGTGGTTGTCAGGCTGAGATAGGTACCGCAACAGCAATGGCTTCTTCGATGATCACATACTACTTCTCACGAGATCCAGTCAAAGTGGGCAATGCTGCAGCCATTTCTTTGAAATCATTGATGGGACTTGTATGTGATCCAGTTGGCGGTTTTGTAGAAGTACCATGCGTGAAGAGAAATGGTTCTGCAGTCAACGTGGCAATTGCTTGTGCAGAAATGGCACTCGCAGGAATCGAGAGTGTTATACCATTTGACGATGTTGTCAACGCAATGTACAACGTTGGAAAGTCATTACCGGAAAGCTTGAGAGAAACGGCAATTGGTGGAATCGCGGGGACCAAGAGCGCTCAAGAAATTGTTGAGAAGATAAGAGAAAAGTGGGATAGCAAAAACTGAATAATCTTTGCGTTCTATAATCGTGTATTCACTCCTTTTTAGCTCTTTGAAAATGGGATAATAATTGATAGAATTTTGATGATTGAATCGATGTAACGTCAACAACGGAGACAAATAATTCTTAAGATTGGGAGGTCGAGTTGTATGGCAGAAGTAATTAGAGCTCCAAGGGGGAACAAACTTACATGTAAATCATGGCAGACAGAAGCACCAATGCGTATGATCATGAATAACCTTGACCCGGAAGTTGCGAGAGACCCAGCAAATTTGATTGTCTACGGTGGTAAGGGTAAAGCCGCAAGAAACTGGGAATCGTTCTATAAAATTGTCGAAGTACTTAAGACTTTGGAGAACGATGAAACACTCATGGTGCAGAGTGGTAAGCCAGTTGCAATTTGGAAGACCAACGAATGGGCTCCGAGAGTGCTCATTGCCAACTCAAATCTCGTCCCAAAATGGGCAACGTGGGAATATTTCAATGACTTGGAAGCACGCGGACTCATCATGTACGGTCAAATGACGGCCGGTAGTTGGATATACATCGGTACTCAAGGAATACTTCAAGGCACGTATGAAACATTTTATTCACTTGCAAAGAAATATTTTGGTGGTTCACTAAAAGGCAAATTTATACTCACAGCTGGACTCGGTGAGATGGGTGGAGCTCAACCACTTGCAGTAACCATGAACGACGGTGTAGTCATAGCTGTCGAAGTGGACAAGAGGATGATAGATAGAAGATTGCAAACAGGCTATCTAGATACATGGACAGATAATCTCGATGAGGCATTGAAAATGGCGAGAGAGGCCATGAAAGAAGGTAAGGCACTTTCAATAGGCTTGCTTGGCAATGCAGCTGAAGTTCATCCTGAATTGGTGAAAAGAGGCATCATACCAGATGCAGTGACTGACCAGACATCCGCACATGATCCACTCAATGGGTATGTGCCTGCAGGCATTTCTTTTGAAGATGCGCTGAAATTGAGAAAAGACAATCCACAAAAGTACTTAGAAATGGTTTACGAAAGTGTTGCAAAACATGTTGAGGCACTCTTGGAGATGCAGCGGCAAGGTGCGAAGGTCTTTGAGTACGGTAATAACATAAGAAGACTGGCACAAGATCACGGTGTCCAAGATGCATTCAATATTCCTGGATACGTACCTGAGTATATACGAGATCTCTTCTGCGAGGGTAAAGGACCATTCAGATGGGTTGCACTATCAGGTAATCCTGAAGACATATACAAGACGGATCAAAAAGTTTTAGAACTTTTCGGTGAAGATGAGCACATAAGAAAGTGGATAGAAATGGCACAAAAGAGAGTTAAATGGCAAGGTCTGCCTGCTCGTATCTGCTGGCTTGGACAAGGGCAGAGAGCTGAAATGGGTCTTGCCATGAATGAAATGGTAAGAAAAGGCATTTTGGAAGCCCCCATCGTCATAGGTCGAGATCACCATGATACAGGATCTGTAGCAAGTCCATACCGAGAGACAGAGGCGATGAAAGATGGTAGCGATGCGATAGCAGATTGGCCACTGCTTAATGCCATGCTCAATGTGGCAAGTGGTGCAACTTGGGTTTCCATACACCACGGTGGTGGAGTTGGAATAGGATATTCTATACATGCTGGTGTTGTCATAGTGGCAGACGGTACAGAACTTGCAGATAAGAAACTCGAACGAGTCCTAACAAACGATGTAGGGATGGGCATAGTAAGACATGCAGATGCTGGATACAACATCGCGATCGAGACCGCAAAGAAGCACGGAATCAAGATGCCAATGATAGATAAGTAAATCTGCAAGTGTTATCTAACATCATTTCAGATAAGGGACGTGGTGAAAGCTAATGTACATAGGACCGGAAAAATATAGAATAATGGAAACACTTGATTTTGATAGTTCGGAATTGATTGCTTTCCTCGAAAATAAAAAAGAGAGATTAGATGTTTACCACCGCCATGTTGCGGTGGTAACTTGTTATGGTAACTATAGTCAATCAACCTACATAGATTCTTCTAGTAGTGGCAAAGAGAAAAGGAGCAACAATTTTTATTTGAACTTCATCGTAACCCCTTCCAATGAAAAGCTTGTTGGATTGTCAATTTCTCAACCTATGCTCAAATCGCCAGCGATATATAAACTCCAAGACTTGAAGAGTGCAGGACAGTTCAGCGATACGTACTATAGGCTTTTCGCAGAAACATGTGCATTGCAATGTGGTATAATTAAACTGCCCATGAAGACTAGGTTCATAGCAATAAACGGTGATGAGTCTTTTCTAAACAAGGAGATATACAGGGAAAAGGTTATGAACACAGAATCTTTTTCGTTTGCTCAAAGAGTTAACGATGCTATACTTGAGCGGTTAGAAAAATATAAAGATGGCACATTCGATATGTGCAGAGTGATTATAAATGACGAGGGAATAAATTTCTTTGTAGTAGATAAATCTTTGAGAGATGATCATGTTCCACTGTACTCGGAGGTTATCTCACTCCTTCGAAAAAAGTATGCACTTACTCCGGCAAGGTTTTTTCCGGTCAACGAGAAGGTTATCGGATCTTTCGTATTAGGCTTTGACAGTATCTTCTCTGATGAACTGTTCACGCAAGTCTCCAAATTATTAAGAGAATATTCGATGATCAAAGAGAACTTAAGTAAGTATATATAAATATCTTGGTGGGTATCAAATTGGTACTCAATTGGAGTTGATTTTAGTGAGAAGAGTATTTGTCTATATTTTGCTTTTGGTAAGTGTTTTAACCTTGGCAATAACGTTTCCCCAACCTACCCCTTTCAAGTACATCAACGATTACGTTGGGGTCATAGACCAAGCACATGTTCAAAAGATAGTCAACGTTGGGAAAGAACTGGAAGATAAAACTGGTGCGCAAGTTACGGCAGTCATCGTCAGTACGCTTGATGGAATGAGCGTTGAAGATTATGCAGTTGAGCTATTCAGAAATTGGGGAATAGGTCAAAAGGGAAAAGATAATGGAATATTGCTCTTAGTTGCCGTCGATGATCATGTTATGAGGATTGAAGTTGGCTACGGCCTTGAAGGTGCGGTACCAGATGGAAAGGCTGGAAGAATAAGGGACGATTACATCATTCCGTATTTTCAAGATGATAACTATGCTGATGGTGTGTATTATGGTTATCTTGCATTGGCAAATGAAGTTGCCAAAGAGTATAACGTTAACCTATCTCTTGACATAAACGCAGAACTACCAGAAGTGGATGATACATCAAGCAGTTTAGAAAGTATAATAGCGCTCGTAATCGCTATAGTTGTACTTATTTCAATATCCATCTCTTCAAGGCGAGGATTTGGTAGATACTCTGGGCGTGGTCCATTGGGACCTGGTGGATTTGGTGGGTTTGGAGGATTTCGCGGTGGCGGGAGAAGTGGTAGAGGTTCAAGCTCCGGTGGTGGATTCGGAGGATTTGGAGGAGGCAGAAGCGGTGGCGGTGGTGCCAGCGGGAAGTGGTAATATCAAGAAACAGTAAAATTCCTTGGAGGATAGGAGCCGATGGGAGAAAAAGAGTCAAAGATAAACGTTTTGCTTATGGAAGGTATAACAATATTCTTTGTCATCTTCGTGCATTCCGGAACACCTAATCAGGTCTATGCCTTTTTTAGCTACGGTCTATCCGCGATGTGCTTTGCTCGAGGGTATCAATGGAGAGATAGAACATTCAAAGAACTTGTCAAATCAAGATTTCAACTCGTGAAGACTTACTATTTTGCTGGACTTGTCAATACATTACTTTTTCTTACCATACCAAGCAGGTTCTTGCCAGTTTCGAAGGGCACTTACTTTCTTAACTTTATCACCGGAAGACTCGATAGATTAGACCAAATTCCCATAACTGTGGTTCAATTTTGGTTCCTCTTAATGCTCTTTTTCGCAGAGATTTTCTACTGGATATTTGAAAAAAATAGGTTCTTGTTATCAGCAGCATTTGTATTATCCCTCTTGTTAAGGTTGATACCACACGCTCCAGTTCCTTTGAAATTAGATGCTGCACTCTGCACAATACCATTTTTTGTGATGGGAAGAATCTGGAAAGAGAATAAATACACTGTTAAACGTACTGATTTCTTGCTTTCAGTAGCAGGACTAATCCTGATCAGCCAAACTAATGGTGATATTTCGTGGAACAACCAATGGTTTGGGAAAAATGGGTTGATAGCATTCTTGGGCGAGATATTGGGAGCCTTAATAGTTATTTATCTTGCGCAAATTGTAAAAATATTGAAGATAGATAAATTTTTCTACAAGATAGCGTTCAACTCACTCTTTGTTATTTCTTATCACATGCTTTTGGAATCGATAATCAGCATTCCATTCATATTCTTGGTTGGAAACATAAGTGATCCCATGTTTGCGATTCATAAATTCTGGTATGTGATATTTCCGTTAGTCTTGATATTCGTATTTGCTTGTCTCAAATTCATACCCCAGAGAATCAGAAACTTTCTCATAGGGGACTTCAAAAGAATGAGAAAAGGAGTGAAGAGCCCTTGAAACCTCTTGTTTCAGTGATAATTCCCGCTTACAATGTTGAAAAATACATCGGAGAGACTTTGAAAAGCGTTTTCAATCAGACCTTCAAAGATTTTGAAATAGTAGTTGTAAATGATGGTTCAAAAGATAATACGTTACACGTTGCAAGGGAAATCTTGAATGATTCGGGATTTCCATTCAAGATAGTTGATCAAGTAAATCGTGGAGTGAGTGTGGCAAGAAATGTTGGGATGGAAAACTCTGTAGGAAGGTACATAAAGTTCTTGGATGGCGATGATAGATTGGTTCCCAATGCGATAGAAACATTAGTCAACGCAATTCAAAAATGCGGTTGTGGGTTAGTGTACGGAGGGCAAGATGTTGCAGCGCTGTCTGGAAAAGTCATTCAAAGATACGAAGATATGTACAAACAGGAATGGATTTATGCAAATTATGAAAAAGCTATAAAGGAGTTCCTTATTTCTAAGGTATACATCTCTGTTAACTCTTGCTTAATAGATCACGAGTTGATAGATAAATTCGGACTAAGGTTCGTCCCTGGGGCAAAATATTCTGAAGATACCGAATTCATTATGAAGGTCATTTACTACTCCAACAACGTAAGCTATGTTGGGCAATCTATATGTTTAGCAACCAATAGACCCAATTCAACGACCAAGATAGCGACTCTATCCGCTTTCCATAACGCTGGTTCAATGAAGAGATTGAAAAGATTTTTTGAAGCGAAAGGCGAATACGAAATAGTTGAGATATTGGAACGATACTCAATACCTTCTTCATATGCGTGGAGCCTTGGAAGTCTTGCATACAACGGTTACCCGTACAGAAAATGGATAAAGA
>ERZ795051.4212-NODE-4212-length-13734-cov-5.050223_pt1 | contig 13734 bp, 10 predicted proteins | sample MGYA00375135_ERZ795051 | MGnify/ENA primary metagenome ERZ795051 (study PRJEB30180, sample SAMN05720222) | activated sludge metagenome | isolation source: Anaerobic digester | place: Japan | collected 2015-05-26 ... | reverse complement strand
CATGCGCGGGCGCAATGCTCTTGTGCGGCCTCGCGGGCGGGCGGGCAGCCGGCGGGATCGGTTCCCCGGCTCAGTCCCGGGAGGGGCTTCGGAAGAACAGTTCCTCCAGGTTCCATGTCACCCGGTAAGGCGTTAACGCCGACGGCCGAACATTGCCAATCTCGGCGCGAACGCCCGCGTAGGCAACTGGCGAGAGGATGTAAATCATCGGCAACTGCTCGGCCAGGATCATTTGGACTTCGTCAAAGGCCCGTTTCCGCTCGGCAAAATCCAGGGTGCGCATCTGCGCGTCCATGAGGGCATCCAGGCGCGCCTCCCAGGGCGTCGAAGGGGCGCTTTGGCGCGGAAACCACTGGTGCAAGTCCTCCGACGAGCGCAGCACGTTGAGCTGCGAGGCGGGGTCGAGCCCCCCGCCGCCCAGTCCCATCAGCGCGCACTCGTAGTCAAAGGTGACATTGATCTTCTCGACCAGTTCCCGGAAGGAGATTGCCGCCGTGTTCAGCTTGAGGCCGGCGTGCCGCAGGTCCTCGGCAATGAGCGCGGCGGCTTTCTCGCGAAAAGGATTGCCGGTGTTGCAGAACATCTGGATTTCGACCGGCACTCCCTGCGCGTCTTCCCGCACGCCATCCCCGTCCCGGTCAACCAGCCCGACCTCCGCCAGCAGGGCGCGGGCGCGCTCCAAATTGAACTCGAAAACCGGCACGGCGGGGTTGCTCCAGCGGCGGTTTTCGGCGCCGATAAAGGTGTGGATGGGCTGCGCGCGGCCCGCGCAGGCTTCTCGCACAATCCGCGCGCGGTCAATGGCGCAGGAAACCGCCTGCCGGAATGTCTGATTGCGGAACCACCTGAGTTTGGCCGGCGCGACGAGGGGCCGGCCCGCGGCATTGGTGCCCGTGTTCTGGTTAAACCAGAGAAAATCCCGCTCCACTCCGGCGCCGAGGTCCAGGACCCGGACCCCGCTTTGGGGGGCAGCCTGTTCGCAGCGCTCCACCGCCTCGAATCGCAGTGCGTCCAACGCATGAGTCTTGCCGGCCAGAAACAGGACCGTATCCGACCCGGGGCTCGGATCAATTGCAAAGCGAACCGTCTCAAAGTAGGGCAAGCGGTTGCCGGCGCGGTCCGCCGCCCAGTATTCCGGGTTGCGCTCCAGGCGCACATGCTTGTCGGGCACAAATTCTTTCAAACGAAAGGGGCCGCAGCCGACAACACGCGCCGGTGTCGAATTCACGGCCAGGACGCTGGCGAACCGGCCCTGCTTGACAGCCGGTTCGAGAATGTGTTTGGGGAGGATCGCCACCGACCCAAAAAACTCGAGAAAAGGACCGAACACCTCCGGCGTCACCACCCGGACGGTGAGTTCATCCGGAGCCGTCACCTCGAAGGGTTTGCCCTGGATTCGAAACAGGTCCGGCGTGAGGCGGTTGAATTCACGATCGTACATCACCTCGTTCCACGTGAACACCACGTCCGCCGCCGTCAGCGGCGCGCCGTCGCTCCAATGAAGCCCGCGGCGCAGATTGAAGGTCCAGGTCTTCTGGTCCGGCGCCACGCTCCAGGAATGAGCGAGACCGGGAACAATTTCCTGGGTCGTCCAGTCCAATCGAATCAGCGAACTGTGCAGCAGGCGGGTGACGGCGTCCGACGCCGCATCGAAGGCGAGCAGCGGATTGAAAGTCCGGGGATTACTCGACAGCGACAAAACAAACTCGCCGCCGGAGCGCCCGGGCTCGCCGGCCGCCTGGAAGGGCGGCGCCGGCAGGGGATGCGCCGGCCGCGCCGACTCGCGCGACCCGCAGCCGGTCAGCAGGACCGCCAGCAAGCCCGCCACCATGCCCCGTGTCAACCGGCCCGCAAAACTCGCGCTCATGCGCCACGGACATAGCCCAAAAAGTGGGGCTGGGCAAGCCGCCGAACCTTAAGCCCGGCCGGCCGGCGCGCCACCCAGCACGCGTTCGAGCAGTTCGTTCAGGCGCTGCAGCATCGCGCGCGGGTCCTCCAGCAGCCCCGCCGCCACCCGCGCGTTGTCCAGCAACTGCTCCGCCACCTTCGCGGCCAGCGCGGGGTCGGCCTGCCGCTCCTGGGCCAGCCGGACGAGAATTGCATGGCGCGGGTTGATCTCCAGATCGTACCGCTCGGGGGAGGGCACGGCCCCTTCCCTGGCCGCCGCCCGGAGGATGCGGCGCATCGTCGTCGTCATCAGGGCGTCGCTATCCACAATCACCGCCGGACTCCCAACCAGCCGCCGCGAAACCCGCACTTCCTTGACCTTGTCCCCCAGGGTCTCCTTCAGCCATTTGGCGAGGTCCGCCGCCGCCTCCGCCGACAGTGCGCCCTCCCCGCCCGGCGCGTCGGAGACGTCCAAATCCGCCTTTTCGGCCGGGCGCAACGGTTTGTCCTGGAAGGTGTGCAGGTGGTCCATGACAAACTCGTCCCACGGATCGTAAAGGAAGAGCACCTCGAACTTGCGGGCCTGAAACCCTTCGAAATAGGGGCTGGCCTCCGCGGCTTGGCGGCTGGGCGCCTGGAGAAAATAGATTTCCTTCTGCCCGGCGGGCATGCGGGAGACGTATTCGGCCAGCGAGGTCCGCTTCCCGGCCTCCAGCGCGGAGGATTCAAACCGCAGCAGCCGGCCCAGCGCCTCGCGGTGGGGCAGGTCGGTGACGACCCCCTCTTTCAAAAACCGCTGGTACTCCGAGTAGAACTCGTCGTAGGCGGCGGGGTCTTTGACGGCTTGCTCCTCGAGGAACTTGAGGAACCGGCCCGTGAGCACCCGGTTCAGTTTCTGCAGCAGGGCGCTGTCCTGCATCGTCTCGCGCGAAATGTTCAACGGCAGGTCCTCGCTGTCCACCACCCCCTTGAGGAACCGGAGCCATTCCGGGAACAGACCCTTGGCATGGGACTGAATCAGCACCTTGCGGCAGTAGAGGTTGACCTCGGACTCGACGCGGCCGAGGCCCAGGGTCTCGAAATTGCGCTGCGGCACAAACAGGAGCGCCTGGATGGCCAGCGGTGCGTCCGAACTGAAATGCAGCCGGTAACGCGGCTTCTCATGATCGTGCCCGACATACCGATAAAACTCGTGGTAGTCCTCGTCCTTGACTTCGCCCGGCTGGCGGGCCCAGATGGCCTGGACGGTGTTGAGTCGCTTGCCGTTCAACTCAATGGGGAACTGGATGAAGCTCGAATACCGCTTGATGATGCGCTCGATTTCCTCGCCCCGCGCGAAATTCTTCGCGTCGGCTTTGAGCTGCAGCACCACCTGGGTCCCGCGCGGCAGGTCCGCGGCCGGCTCCAGCTCGTAGCCCGCGCCCCCTTCGCTCACCCACCGCCAGCCGGCTTCCTCAGGCAGCGCCGAACGGCTGAGGACCGTCACCTTTTCCGCCACCATGAACGCGGAATAGAAGCCCACCCCGAACTGGCCGATCAGCTTCGCGTCCGGGCGCTGGTTCTCCGCCAGTTGCTTGAGAAAGGCGCGCGTGCCCGAATGGGCGATTGTGCCCAGGTTCTCGACCAGCTCGCCGTGCGTCATGCCAATCCCGGTATCGGCAATGGTCACCGTGCCGGCCGGCTCGTCGGTCGTGATCGAAATCGTCAGGGCGGCTTCCGGCTGGTAAATCGGCTGCCCGGACGCCTGCCGGAACCGCAATTTTTCACACGCATCCGCCGCGTTGGAAATCAGCTCGCGAACGAAAATCTCCCGGTCGGTGTAAAGCGAATGGATGACAATATCCAGCAGTTGCTGAATCTCGGCTTGAAAATGGTGTTTTTCCGTCGTGCTCATAACGCAAAAAAATCCAACCCTCCTCCAGTTACCCGAGGCTGAGAGGCCTGTCAATCCGGGCTCGAACCCCGGCCGGCACGGCGTTGCCAACCCTCCCGCCTGGCGCCGGCGGGCTTAACGAAGCCGGGCCTGGCCGGCTTGAAAAGTCAGGGGTTGGGGCCTTCGTGGCTGTGGCCCTCCCCCGAGTGGGCTTCGCCCCCGGCAGGCGCGGCGCCGTGGTCCTCATGCGAGTGGCCGGCGAAGGCAATCAGCACGGCAACCGCCAGCCCGGCCAGCATGGCCAGCGAGAGTTTGAACCGGTCGTGGGTATGAAACTGGAGTTCGGGCAGCAGGTCCGCGCAGGCAATGCACAGGAAGGTGCCCGCGCAAAACGCCAGCGCGGCCCCAATCACCGCGGGGTTGCTCTCGACGAAATGCGAGGCGCCCAGGTACGCCAGCAGCATGCCCAGCGGCGTCATCAACGCAAACAGCCCGTTTAGCAGATGCCGCGCGGCGCGGGAACAGCCGGCCGCCGCCATCAAGGTGACAATCGTGATGGCGTCGAACGGCTTGTGCAGAATGATGGCCAGGGCGGTCCCCAATCCCACCAACACCCCGCCATGCACGTGCGTCTCGGACACCACCGCCGCCGCCAGCGCCACGCCCCCCGTCAACGAGTGCAAGGACAGCCCGATCGCCGTGGCAAGCCAGGAGTAAGACGCCGGATCCCCGTGGGCGTGCGCGCACCCGCCGCCGCCCGGTTCCGGGTGGGGATGGGGATCGTGCTCGTGCGAATGGGCTGCGGCCGGGAGCGCTTCGCCGGCCGGCCCCACGTCGTGATCATGAAACGGCAGGAACCGCTGCAGAAAGAACATGGCCAGAAAACCCGCCAGGGCCCAGAGCATGCAGTGGGTCAGCGACGGCAACTGGTGCGCCGCATGCGGCAGAAAGTGCAGGAGCGCCATCCCCAGCATCAGCCCCGCCACCAGGCTCACCGCCATCTGGAGCCGGGCATGACTCAGCCGCAGGGTGAGCAGCGCCCAGCCGCCGGCCAGCGACGAAAACGTGACCAGCACGCCGTAAATGAGCAGCAGAGCTGCCGCAGACAGCATTCCATTACTCATAATTCGATGGCCAGGGCCGGGTTCCAGAAATCATATTTGACCACACCGACCCCACCAGCCTAGTCGTCCTGCCCCCGCGTATCAATACCGCAGTGTCCGGCCTCGCCTGTTCTCCGGCCGGCCTCCCACCCCAACCGTCTTAAGCCTGTCCCAATTCAGCGAACTTTCTCGAACGGCCACGCCACAACTCCGCCGTCCAGAATGCGGACGCGGGGAAAGCCCGCGCCCTGCAATATGCGGGCGGCCTCGTAGCCCCGCAACGACACCTTGCAGTAGGTGACAATTTCCTTGTCGCGGGGCAATTCCCCCAACCGCGACCGCAGCGCGCCCAGTGGAATCGAAATCGCGCCGGGCAGCCGTTCTTGCTTGAACTCGTCCGGCCCGCGCACGTCCAGCAGGACAAAATCCGCCCTGGCCTCGAGCCGCTGTTTGACTTCGGCCGCGCTCAAACCCGCCACCGCGCCGTCGAGTTTGTTCCGGGCCACATTGGCCGCCGTCAGCAGCGCGTCCAGCGCCGTGGCGTACGGCGGCGCATAACACAGGTCCGCCTTGGAAAGCTGGTCAACGGTCATGCCCGCCGTGAGGGCCATCGCGGCCACGTCCATGCGTTTGTCGCCGGCGCCGGGTCCCACCGCCTGGGCCCCCAGGAGCTTCCGGGTCCGCTGGTCCACCACCAGTTTCAGGATCATTAGCTTCGAGTCCGGCATGTAGTGCGCCCGGTCAAAGTCCGGAACCACCACCGTGACCGGCTCATACCCCTCTGCCCGCGCGGCGGCCTCCGTCAACCCGGTGCGGGCCACGCAATAGTCAAACACCCGGCAGACCGTGCTGCCCAGCACGCCCGGGAACCGGTCCGCGCCTCCGCAGATATTGATCGCCGCCACCCGCCCCTGCTTGTTCGCCGTCGAACCCAGCGGCACAAAACACGGCTTTCCCGTCACCAGGTCGCGGCTCTCCACGCAGTCGCCCGCGGCGTAAATATCCGGGTCGGACGTCCGCAGCATGTCATCCACCTGAAGGGCCCCCGTCACGCCGATTTTCAAACCCGCCGCCCGCGCCAGTTCCACATTGGGCCGCACGCCAATGGCCAGAATCGCCAGGTCGGCCGGCAGCCGGCCTTGGGGGGTCAGCACGCCGCTGAGCCGCCCATTGCCCTCGAAACCCGTCACCCGCGTGTTGGTGAGCACCTTGACCCCGTGGGATTCCATGTGCCGCTCGACCAGCCGCGCCATTTCCTCATCCAGCATCCGCAGGATTTGGGGCAGCATTTCCACCACCGTCACGCGGCAGCCGCTCTGCACCAGGGCTTCCGTGGTTTCCACCCCGATCAATCCGCCTCCAACCAAAACCACGTCCCGCGCCTTGTGCTCCCCGAGCAGCGCCTTGATCGCCTCGGCGTCATGAACCCCGTGCAACGTGTAAATGTTCGGAAGGTTGATGTTCGGCAGCGGCGGCACGACCGGCCTGGCGCCCGTGGCAATCACCAGCTTGTCATACTCCAGCCAGAAATCATTCCCCTCCCCCGCCCGCCGCGCCCGCACCCGCTTCCCCGCCCGGTCAATCTCCAGCGCCTCGGTTTCGTTCAACACCTTCACATTCTTCACCTTCCGGAAAAAATCCACGTCCCGCACCACCCCCACCGGTGTGCTCATCAAATGCTTTTGGTCCGCCACCTGCCCGGAAATGTAATACGGCAGCCCGCAGCCGGCGTAAGACAGGAACCGGCCTTTCTCCAAAACGGTGACCTCCGCGGCGGGATTAAGCCGCATGATCTTGGCGGCAACTTTGGGACCGGCGGCCACGCCGCCGATGATCACAACTCGAAGTGGCATAAATATTTGTTGGACTGATTCTGATTGATCGTCTGCCCGGCAACTGTTTACCGGGCGCAAAACGCAACCCGTTTAACCGGCCCATCAATAACCGGCCTGCACGGGTTCTCTGTGACATACGTGTTGTCGTTGCGCTCAACGCGCAGTTTACCTTGAAGTCCGAGCCGCCGGGCTTCAAAAAGTTACAAATTCGCTCCCCCGCCGCGCGCCGGGCCCGACAACTCGCAAGGGCCTTCATCCTCAGGCAATAAGCCCGGTCATTTGCCACGCTTAAGAATCTTAATACATAAAAATGTCAAAAAAAGGTAATCAAATGCCAATTCCCGCACAGCCCCCCGGCGCCGCCGTGATAGGGTCTTGAGCGGGACTGGGTGAGGTCTGCCTGGCAACGCATGCGGGCGGGTCATGCCCGGTCCCAAAGCCTGTTATGACTGCAACGCTTTTGAGCAAGAAACAGAACCGGCTGCCCAGGATTCTGGAGCATGCCAGCGGCGACAAGCGCTTCAAAATTCTTGAGGCGCACATGAAAAAGCACCAGTTCAAGCACGACGCGCTGATCGAGGTGCTGCACAAGGCGCAGGAGCTGTTTGGCTTCCTGGAGGACGATTTGTTGCTTTTCATCGCCTACAAGCTGAAACTGCCGGCCAGCCGGGTGTATGGCGTTGCGACGTTCTATCATTTCTTCACCCTCAAACCCAAAGGGCGTCACACCTGCGTCGTGTGCATGGGCACCGCCTGCTACGTCAAAGGCGCCGACAAGGTGCTCGCCGCGATTGAGGAGCACGCCGGCATCAAGGCGGGCGAAACCACGCCGGACAACCAGGTGTCCGTGCTCACGGCCCGGTGCATCGGCGCCTGTGGCATCGCCCCCGCGGTGGTTTACGACGGCACGGTGACGCCCCGGCAGACGCCCGAAACGGCCCTCGAACAACTGAAAGGATGGACTGGCCATGGACATTGATGACCTGAATGAGATTGCGCAAAAGGAGCGCGCCGCGCGCAAGCGCTTCACCCTTCGCTGCTGCATGGCGGCCGGCTGCATCTCCTCCAACTCCAAAGGCGTCAAGGAGGCCCTCGAAAAAGCCGTCAAAGACGCCGGACTGGAGGACCAGGTCGAGGTCCGCGGCGTGGGCTGCATGAAGCTGTGTTGCCAGGGCCCGCTGGTGCAAATTGACGCCCAGGGCGAAGGCGCCACCATTGAAATCAGCGCCGACGGACAGGGTCCCCTCTACCAAAAGGTCACCCCCGAGGACGCCGCCTCGCTGGTGGCGACCCTCAAAGGCGGCAAAACCACGGTCCAGCGGGGCGACCCCGCCCATCCCTTCTTCACCAAGCAGCTTTCCATCGTCCTGGCCAACAGCGGCTATGTGGACCCCGAGCGCATCGAGTCCTACATCGCCGCCGACGGCTACCAGGCCCTCCATGACGTGCTGCGCGAAATGACCCCCAAAGAGGTCATCGAAACCGTCGTCAACAGCGGCCTCCGCGGCCGCGGCGGGGCCGGCTATCCCACCGGGCTGAAGTGGGGCACGGTGGCCAAGACCGCCAGCCCGCAGAAATATGTCATTTGCAACGCCGACGAAGGCGACCCCGGGGCGTTCATGGACCGGTCGGTGCTCGAGAGCGATCCGCACAGCGTGCTCGAGGGCATGGCGATCGCGGCCTACGCCGTCGGCGCCAGCCAGGGCTTCATCTATGTCCGCGCCGAATACCCCCTGGCCATCTCCCGCCTCCAAACCGCCATCCGCCAGGCCAAACAATACGGCTTGCTCGGCAGCGGCGTCTTCGAGTCGCCCTTCAATTTCAACATTGACCTTCGCATCGGCGCGGGCGCCTTCGTCTGCGGCGAAGAAACCGCCCTCATGGCCTCCGTCGAAGGCAAACGCGGCACCCCGCGCCCCCGCCCGCCCTTCCCGGCCGAGAGCGGCTTGTACAACAGCCCGACGCTGATCAATAACGTCGAGACCTTCGCCAACATCGCCCCCATCATCCGCAAGGGCGCCGCCTGGTTCGCCGGCATCGGCACCGAAAAAAGCAAAGGCACCAAGGTTTTCGCCCTCGCCGGCAAAATCACCAATACCGGCCTCATCGAAGTGCCCATGGGAACTCCCCTGCGCACCATCGTCGAAACCATGGGCGGCGGAGCCCCCGACGGCGGCCGCATCAAGGCGGTCCAGACCGGCGGCCCCTCCGGCGGCTGCATCCCGGCCGACGCGCTGGACACCCCCGTGGACTACGAATCCCTCTCCAAGCTCGGCTCCATCATGGGCTCCGGCGGCATGATCGTCATGGACGAAACCACGCGCATGGTGGACGTCGCCCGCTTCTTCATGGAATTCTGCATGGACGAATCCTGCGGCAAGTGCATCCCCTGCCGCGCCGGCACCGTCCAAATGCACCACTTGCTCAACAAGATTCTTGCCCGCCAGGCCACCATTCGCGATTTGCAGAAACTCGAGGAGCTGTGCGACATGGTCCGCAACACCAGCCTCTGCGGCCTGGGCCAGACCGCTCCCAACCCCGTCCTGAGCACCCTCCGGTTCTTCCGCAAGGAATACCTGGACCTGCTGGTCCCCGACACCTACGGCCCCCGCCAAAACGGCAAGGCCGGCGCTCCGCCCGCCGCCGCTCCCGGCCGCTAAACCCTCATCCTGATTTTTGCTTATGGCTGCTCGAACTCTCACGATTGACGGCAAACAAGTCAGCGCCGACGAAAGCGCCACGATCCTGGAAGCCGCCACCGACGCGGGCATCAACATTCCCACCCTGTGCCATCTGGACGGGGTCTATGATGTGGGGGCCTGCCGGATTTGCCTCGTCGAGGTCGCCGGCGTCGCCAAGCTCCTGCCCGCCTGCACCACCCGCGTCGCGGAGGGCATGGAAGTCAAAACTGATTCCGAACGGCTCCGCAAATACCGGCGCATGACCCTCGAGCTGTTGTTTGCCGAGCGCAACCACGTCTGCGCCGTCTGCGTCGCCAACGGCCATTGCGAGCTCCAGGCCCTGGCCTACACGCTCGGCATGGACCACGTCCGCTACGAATATTGTTTCCCCCGCTGGGAGGTGGACAACACCCATCCGCTCTTCGGCATGGACCACAACCGCTGCATCCTCTGCGCCCGTTGTGTGCGCGTTTGCTGGCATATCGAAGGCGCCGGAACCAAGAACGTCTCCGGCCGCGGCGCCCGCTCCCAGATCATCTCCGACCTCAATCAGCCCTGGGGCGCCTCCGACACCTGCACCAAGTGCGGCAAGTGTGTCATGGCCTGTCCCACCGGCGCCCTCTTCGACAAAGGCGCCACCGTCTCCGAAATGGAGCGCGACCGCACCAAACTGGAATTCATCGTCACCGCACGGGAGAAAAAACAATGGATCGCTTAAGAATTGCCACGGTCTGGTTGGGCGGCTGTTCCGGCTGCCACATGTCGTTCCTCGACCTCGACGAATTCCTCCTCGAGCTGGCCGACAAGATTGAGTTGGTTTACAGCCCCGTCGTGGACACCAAGGAATATCCCGAAGACGTGCAGGTCTGCCTGGTTGAAGGGGCGGTCTGCAACGAGGACAACCTCGAGCTCCTGCGCCAGATTCGCGCCCGCACCCAGGTGCTGGTCGCCTTCGGCGATTGCGCCGTGACCGCCAACGTCCCCGCCATCCGCAACCAGCTCGGCCTGCGCAACGACGAAAGCGTCCTCCAGCGCGCCTATGTCGAGGGCGCCCAGTCCAATCCCGGCGTGCCGCGCCACCCCGGCATCGTGCCCCCGCTGCTGCCGCGGGTCCTCCCCGTCCACGAAGCCGTCCATGTGGACTACTTCCTGCCGGGCTGCCCGCCCCCCGCCGATCGCATCAAGGCCGTGCTGACCCAGGTGCTGGCCGGCGCCGAGCCCCGCCTGGAAGGGCCCCAGCTCAAATTTGGCTGAACTCTCAACCGCTCTTACCCCCATGTCCAAACGCATCGTCATTGATCCCGTGACCCGCATCGAGGGCCACGCCAAGATCAGCCTCTTCCTCGACGACGCCGGCAACGTCTCCGACGCCGAATTCCATGTCGTCGAGTTCCGCGGCTTCGAAAAATTCTGCGAAGGCCGCCCCTACTCGGAAATGCCGGGAATCACCCCCCGCATTTGCGGCATCTGCCCCGTCAGCCACCTCCTGGCTTCCGCCAGGGCCGGCGACGCCATCATGGCCGTCAACATCCCGCCCGCGGCCGACAAACTGCGCCGTCTCATGAACCTCGGCCAGATCGTCCAAAGCCACGCCCTGAGCTTCTTCCACCTCAGCGCGCCGGATTTCCTCCTCGGCTGGGACACCCCCCAGCCCCGGCGCAATGTCTTCGGGCTCATCGCCGCCAACAAGGACCTCGCCCGCGCCGGCATTCGCCTCCGCCAGTTCGGCCAGGAAATCATCGAAATTCTGGGCGGCCGCAAAATCCACCCCGCCTGGGCCGTGCCCGGCGGCGTCCGCTCGCCGCTCAGCGACGACGGCCGCGCCCGCATTCGCGCCTGGCTCCCCGAGGCCTTCACCACCACCCAGACCGCGTTCGACCTGTTTCGCAAAGTCATGGATTCGCACAAACGCGAAATCCAAATCTACGGCAACTTCCCCTCGCTCTTCATGGGCCTGGTCGAACCCGACGGCACCTGGGAGCATCACGGCGGCAAACTCCGTTTTACCGACGCCAGCGGCAGCATCATCGCCGACCAGCTCGACCCGCAAAAATACTTCGACTACATCGCCGAGGCGGTTCAAAACTCGTCCTATCTCAAATCGCCCTATTACTCCCCGCTGGGATTTCCCGACGGCATGTACCGCGTCGGCCCCCTCGCCCGCCTCAATGTCGCCGAGCAAATGGGCACCCCCAAGGCCGACGCCGAACTCAAGAAGTTCAAAAAACTCGGGCGCGGCGCCGTCACCTCCTCCTTCCTCTACCATTACGCCCGCCTCATCGAAATCCTCGCCTCGCTCGAACGCATCGAGCTCTACATGGAGGACCCGGACCTCTCGAGCGAGGACCTGCGGGCGGACGCGGGCATCAACAGCCTCCGGGGCGTCGGCGTCAGCGAGGCGCCGCGCGGCACCCTGTTCCATGATTACACCGTGGACCGCGACGGGTTGTTGCGGAAGGTGAACCTGATCGTGGCCACCGGCCAGAACAACCTGGCCATGAACCAAACCGTGGCCCAAATCGCCCGCCATTACATCAAAGGCGCCTCCGATGACATCCCGGAGCCGCTCTTGAACCGCATCGAGCACGGCATCCGCTGCTACGACCCCTGCCTGAGCTGCTCCACCCATGCCGTCGGCCAAATGCCCCTCCAGGTCCGCCTCATCGGCCCCGATGGCGCCCTCCTCCGCGAGGTGTCCCGCGGCTGAAATGAGGGGCGGGACGTCGCGAAGCCCTTCGAGCGCGCCGCAGCCGCAGCGCTTTCGCTCCCCCGCGCCTTGCCGCGGCTTGCGCCGGCCCCTTGCCGGAACCGCCCCCGCGGGTCGCAATCCACCTTGACCGCCCGCGCGGCCCTCCCCGCCCATGACCTCGCCCGCCGTCGAACTCACCGCCGATTTGCTGGTCATTGGCTATGGCAACACCCTGCGCAGCGACGACGCCGTCGGCCCCAAAACCGTCGAAGCCGTCGCCGCCCTGCATCTGCCCGGCGTTCAAACCCTCATCTGCGGCCTGCTCACCCCCGAGATCGCCGATCCCATCGCCCGTGCCCGCCGCGTGGTCTTCGTTGACGCCGCGGTGGACGCGCCCCGCCAGGTCCTTCTCCGGCCCCTGCAACCCGCCGACTCCTCGCAAATCATGGCCCATGCCGCCGACCCGCGAACCCTCCTGGCCCTTGCCCGCGACGTGTTCGGCCGCGCGCCAACCGCCTGGTGGCTGACCATCCCCGTCGAAAACCTCGCCATCGGCGAGACCCTTTCTGCCCTCGCCCAGCAGGGCCTCCAAACCGCCCTCGCTCAGATCCAGCGCCTCGCGCTCGAGCGGTCCTGAGTTTCCTGCAGCCATCCCCGCCCGGGCAGAGGTTGTTTTTCTTGGGGCGCGAATGGAATTGCGAATTCGCCTTTTCCCCTGTATATAACCGGCCTTTATGCGTTGCGGTAAAACTGGAATTTCGCTCGTGGCAATCGCACTCCTGGCGCTGGCTGGCGGCTGCAAAAAATCCTCCGCCCCGCCCGCGGGCCCGCCCCCGGTCGAAACCGTGGCCCGCATCCATTGGGTTGGCAAACACAAGCTGGAGGCCGACCCCGCCGCCACCAACTTCATCAGCATCTGGAACCTGCCCGAGAGCGCCCGCCTCCAGGCTCAGACGCTCGACAAGCTCGCCCTGGCGCCGTGGCTGCTCGGGCGCGGCCCCGCCGCCAGCAACGGCGCCCCCGCGCCGCTGCTGCGGGCGCTCCTGGACGACCTCGTCCAGCAGGAGGCCTGCCTCGAAATTCGCAACGCCACAAACCTCCCCGGCGAGCTGGTTCTGGCGGTCCGGCTGGCCGACGACCGCGCCGCCCTGTGGCGAACCAATCTGGCCACCGTGCTGCAATCGCTCACCGGCCTCGAGCCCGCCGCTGACACCAACGGCGGCTGGACGCTCCGCAAACCTGACACCCCCAACCGCCTGGACCTCGCCCGCGCCGGAGAATGGACCTTGGTCGGCCTGGCCAATGACACCAACACCCTCCTCCCCGAGATCGCCGCGCGGATCGCCCGGGCCGGCTCGCCCGTGCCCAACCCCGCCACCAACGCCTGGATCAGCGCCGAGCTGAACCTCCCCCGCGCCGCCGCCGCCCTTGGCCTGAACTGGCGCCTCCCCAAAGACTGGCCCGCCATCTCCCTCAACCTCGAGCCCAAAGGCGACGCCGTCCGCACCGCCGGCCACCTCAAATTCCCGCGCCCCCTCCCTTTCACCCTCGACCCGTGGAACGTGCCCACCAATCTCATCAGCGAACCGCTTTCCAGCTTCACTGCTGTTCGCGGTGCCGACGATTGGTTTGCGAGTTTCTGTGCCGCAAGCGACCTCCCGTTGAA
>ERZ795051.4209-NODE-4209-length-13737-cov-5.658310_pt1 | contig 13737 bp, 4 predicted proteins | sample MGYA00375135_ERZ795051 | MGnify/ENA primary metagenome ERZ795051 (study PRJEB30180, sample SAMN05720222) | activated sludge metagenome | isolation source: Anaerobic digester | place: Japan | collected 2015-05-26 ... | reverse complement strand
TCGACAGCTTATTTGATGCGTTTTCTATAATCGCCGAAGGAAAATACGTCTTCCTCTGCGATATGAGCGAGGATATCTCACGCTGGTCACAGTCAGCTGTGGATTTCTTCGATCTTCCGTCTGAATACATGAAAAATGCCGGAGCGATCTGGTCTGAACATATTCATCCCGATGACAGAAGCTCCTACGATAAAAGTATTGCGGATATATTCTCCGGCGCAAACAAATCCCACGATATCAAGTATCGTGCTCTTGCCAAAGACGGCAAATATGCCTCATGCACCTGCCGTGGAGTCGTCATCAAGGGTACCAAAAATATCTACTTCGGCGGCGTTATACAAAACCACGATCTGCTGAGCTATAACGATACTATTACCGGCCTTAGGAGTCTCTATGGCTTTCTCGATGATCTCCAGGCAATATTCTGGAACAAAGTTCAATGCACTATACTCCTTGTGGGACTTTCAAGATTTTCTCATGTAAATGACGTGTACGGCTATACCTTCGGAAACAGCGTTCTTCGGCAGATAGGCAATACTCTCTGTGAACAGTTTGCCGGCAGAGGAGCGGTATACAGAATGGACGGAACAAAATTCGCTGTCATCTCAAAAGTTCTGAATGAGGAACAGATGTCTGCAATATGCAAGGAGATACAGAAAAAGTTCTCTCATCAGTTTGAAGTCGAGAACGAAACTCTCAGTCTCTCGCTGAACGCAGGCATCGTCAAAGTCGAAAACTTCGACATAAGTACCGAAACCGTATACAGCTGCCTTAAATACGCTTACTATCAGTCCAAAGACCGCAAGCTTGGCCATGCTGTGATATTTGCGGACGCTCTGACTGATGACAACCGCCAGCTCATAGGCAAGCTCAATACCATCCGCAACAGCGTTGCTGAGAACTGCAAGGGATTTTTCCTTTGCTATCAGCCTATCATGGATGCAAAAACCGAAAAAATCAAGGGCATGGAAGCGCTGATACGCTGGAAAAACAACAGCTACGGCACTGTTCCTCCGGTGCAGTTCATACCCGCGCTTGAACAGGATACACTTTTCCCAGAGCTCGGACAGTGGATACTACGTCAGGCTATGAATGACGGTAAGCTGCTCCTGAAAAATCATCCGGAGCTGATACTCAACGTCAACCTTTCTTATACCCAGCTTGAAATGAGCTCTTTCCCGGCAGAGCTTATGAAGCTTCTGGACGAGACCGGATTCCCGCCTCAGAATCTCTGCCTGGAGATAACCGAGCGCTGCAAGATCCTGGACAAGGGACTGCTCAAGAACGTATTCCGCATATTCAGAGAACACGGCATAAAGATCGCCCTGGATGATTTCGGTACGGGCTTCTCTTCCATAGGCCTCCTGAGAGATATTCCTGTGGATATCGTTAAGATAGACCGTGAATATGTCAGCAAGCTGGATACCAGCAAAGACGATCAGCAGACTGTGAAGCTTATTTCTGATTTTGCTGAGGCTTTCGATGCAGAGGTCTGCGTTGAGGGCGTTGAATCCGAAAATATACGCAATTCTGTCATGCAGTATAACGTAAGCAGTCTCCAGGGCTACTACTATTCAAAGCCGGTGGCCATAGACCAGATCCTCGATAAATATGGCAGCTGAATATTAATTATAAACGCTCCCCGGCAGTTACAGCCGCATGGGGAGCGTTTTCTGTTCTCTTTACACTTGCATTTGCCGGAAAAATGATGTATAATTAGTTGATAAACAATCATGTAGGAGATAATATGACAACTTTAAGAGATATCAAAGTCGGAGATTCCGCTAAGGTTATTAATCTCAGCGGAGAGGGTGCGCTCCGGCAGCATTTTCTCGATATGGGAATAATCCCCGATACCGAGATAACAGTGGTCAAATACGCACCTATGGGCGATCCCGTTGAGCTTCGCCTCCACGGCTATGAGCTTACGCTCCGGCTTGCCGATGCGGAAAAGATCGAAGTTGAACCGATCTCGCCTTCCGAGCAGACAATTGAAAAGAAGAAAAAGCATCATTACCCTCATCATCCAGGTCTCGGCGAAGGCGGAAAGTTCCACCCCAAGGGCTCCGGCTCCCCTCTCCCGGAAAGCACTGTGCTCAGATTTGCTCTTGTAGGCAACCAGAACAGCGGAAAGACTACCCTGTTCAATCGCCTGACAGGCTCAAATCAGCACGTAGGTAATTTCCCGGGAGTTACTGTTGACCGAAAGGACGGCGCTATAAAGGGATATCCAAATACCCTTATCACCGACCTTCCCGGCATATATTCCATGTCGCCCTATACCTGCGAGGAGATCGTTTCACGAAACTTTGTCCTCGATGAAAAGCCTCATGCGATAATCAACATCGTTGACGTAAACAATATTGAGAGGAACCTTTACCTTACGATGCAGCTTCTTGAGCTGGATATCCCTGTGGTGGTGGCTCTTAATATGATGGATGAGCTGACTGCAAACGGCGGAAGCATCGATGTCAACTCTATGGAGCAAATGCTGGGCGCTCCTGTAGTACCTATATCCGCAGCTAAAAATGAGGGTATAGAAGAACTGGTAGAGCACGCTGTTCACATTGCCAAATACCAGGAAAAGCCGCTGCTCCAGGACTTCTGTGACAAATCAGAAAACGGCGGAGCTGTTCACCGCTGTCTCCACGGCATAAGCCATCTTATCGAGGATCATGCCGAAAAAGCCGGTCTGCCGCTCCAATTCGCCTCAGCCAAGGCTGTTGAAGGCGATGAGCTTATCCTCAAAAAGCTGGAGCTGGACAAAAACGAGGAGGAAATGATAGAGCATATCGTCTCACAGATGGAAAACGAGCGTGCCCTTGACAAAAGCGCTGCTATCGCCGATATGCGATTCAGGTATATCCGCAAGCTCTGCGATAATACCGTTATAAGGCCCCATGAGAGCCGGGAACATATCCGCAGCCGGAAGCTTGATAGTATCCTCACCGGCAAGTATACTGCTATACCGACATTCATCCTCATTATGGGAATGGTGTTCTGGCTGACATTCAATGTCATCGGAGCCTTCTTCCAGGGACTGATCGAAAAAGGCATAGATGAATTGACTGAACAGACTGACCGTGCTCTCAATAATTCCAACGTGAACGAGGTTATCCACAGTCTTATCATAGACGGAATTTTTGCCGGAGTAGGAAGCGTCCTCAGCTTCCTGCCAATTATCATAACCCTGTTCTTTTTCCTGTCAATGCTTGAGGACAGCGGATATATCGCCCGTGTTGCCTTCTTCATGGACAAGCTCCTGCGTAAAATAGGCCTTTCCGGACGAAGCATCGTTCCCCTGCTCATTGGCTTTGGATGTACTGTTCCTGCTGTTATGGCAACAAGAACGCTGCCCAGTGACCGTGACAGAAAAATGACGATACTCCTCACGCCGTTTATGAGCTGTACTGCAAAGCTGCCGATATACGCATTCTTTGTAAGCGCTTTCTTTCCTAAGCACGGCGCACTTGTAATGATAGCACTCTACCTTTTCGGCATACTCACAGGAATTATCGCCGCCTGCTTCTATAAGGCATCGATATTCAAGGGGGAGGCTGTGCCGTTTGTAATGGAGCTGCCGAATTATCGTATGCCAGGAGCTATAAACGTTGCTCAGCTGCTCTGGGAAAAGGCAAAGGACTTCCTGCAGAGAGCCTTCTCTGTAATACTCATTGCTACTATCGCAGTATGGTTCCTGCAAAGCTTTGATCTGCATATGAACCTCACTGATGACGCTGAAGACAGCATACTCGCTTCGGTTGCAGGCCTTTTTGCACCGGTAATGAAGCCTATAGGTCTTGGAAGCTGGAAAATATGCGTGGCTCTGTTCAGCGGCTTTATGGCAAAGGAAAGTGTCGTATCCACTCTTGAGATACTCTATCCGGAAGGCGTTGAAAATGCGCTCTCCACACTTTCAGCCGCAGCAATGCTGATATTCTCACTGATATACACACCATGCGTTGCCGCAATAGCCTCCATAAAACGTGAGCTCGGTGCAAAATGGGCAGTGACCGTTGTGGTATGGCAGTGTACAATTGCATGGCTCTGTGCTCTGCTGGTATACGGTGTAGGTCTTTTAATGGGAGCAGGCTGATGAATACGATAGATATCATCCTGCTCATATTGATAGCCGCCGCACTTGTCTGGGCAGTGTCATTCTGTATCAGAAGCAGAAGGAATGGAAAGGGCTGCGGCGGATGCTGCGGGGATTGCAGCGGATGCTCAAAAAAACATATTGATAAGTAACGTATAAGGCGGCAGGGAACAAATCCCCTGCCGCCTTAATTATTTGCATGATAAAAGGGTGTGATAAAGATCTTTATCACACCCTCTTTTCTTGTTTTACATCAATGAAATCAGTCAGAATCTGCTGCGTCTACAACTTCGTCAACTATATGATCAATAAGATCATCTCTGTCTTCGTCTTCTTCTGCATAGATTCCGATCGTATCCTTGATAAGCTCCTTAAGACCTTCCTTGATCTGATCTGCTGTGGTCGAATCATCCGGCGAGAGCATTCCAAGCAGGATGTCCTTCATATCCTTCAGCATTTCAACTATCAGGTTCATAGCTGCCACGCAGGCCTTTGCCTGATCCTCCTGAGTCTCTGCCATGCAGTAATCATAGAATGTTTCAAGAAGTGTCACTCTGTATCCGATAATATCTGCAAGGTGCTTAGCAGCTCTGTAGAGCTCCATTCCTCCGAGGAATACAGGGATTATACCGCCGCCGCTTGCTGCAGAAAGTGTTGCTACAGCCTGATTGAACTCAACTCCGATGCTGAATTCAAGGAGGATATAGTACATCGACTGAGCACCGGTGAACAGACCTGTATACAGCCTGTCTATGTCTACATTAAGATCTACCAGCTTCTGAGCCATATCATCGCCGAACAGATCCGTATCCTCGTCCTCAGAACCGCCGTTTGTACCGCCTGAGAGCTTGAATACGAAGTGATCGTAGCCCACAAAGTCTGCAATGATGTATCCTGTACCGCTCCACTTGTTGATCGTTACTCTCTTCTCAGGTACTATTACTGAATAGCCCTTTTCAACACTGCTGCGGATCTCACTTATCTCGTCAGCGTCAAGCTCAGCCTTTGCAAGCTCGGTATCGATATTATCTGCGTTGATATTTATCAGGCCGATACCCTCTTCAGCTGCCTTGTTGAATACCTCTACTGTGGATACGCCATTTGTAAGGAGCAGGTCGTCCCATATCGAACCCTCATAGTAGGATTCCATGTATGATACATTGAACATATAATCGTTTCTTGCATCAGTATCACCGCTTCTGCTGAATGTGATACCAGTGTTGTATGAAACGTCGATCATAAATCTGCCTGGGAGCATACCAAGCGTACAGTGTGTGATCTCATCCTCAAGGGAATTTGTTCTGTAGGCTGTCATCAGCATCTTTGTATGTCCGCCAAGCTCGATATTGTTCATGCTTGCAGTAGTACTTCCATATGCATCGCAGCTGAGGAAGTAGTAGTTACCTGCAAAGTTAAGGTATGCACCGATCTTGTCCTCGTCGTAATAGCTCTTCGGATCAGGTGCTTCTGCTGCCGGCTTAGGTGCAGACATATCGCTTATATCGAGACCGTTATTCTCTGCTGCTGCCTTAAGTGAATCATTGAACTGGCTTTCTGTGATGCCGCCAATATCGAATACCATTGAGTATGTGCTTCCGATATTCAGCTCGTCAGTCCATGTTGTGCTCATGCCGTTTGTGGTTATGCGGGTAGTAAGTGTACAGTTCTCACCAAGCCTCCATGAATCATTACCGAAGAAATAGTACTGATCTTCAAGCTCGATGAATTCACCGATCTCTGAGTCAAGATCCTTGATAGTGTACTGTGAAGCGATCTCGCCGTCAACATATATTGCAGGAAGGAATGTATTGTAATAAATGGAATTTCTGCTCATATCGAATATATTCGCACTTCCACCCATATTTCCTTCAAAGCGAAGAGTCATACGCTTATTGTATACATCGCTTATCTTATATTTGCCCATGTTCTTGCCGGTATAACGATTTGATACTGAAAATTCTACTGTATCGCACTTGTTTATCGGCACTGAATTGAAGCTTGTGATATTTTCGTCTGCAAACTGGTAGTCAAGTGATGAAGGAAGTCTGTTGAACTCCTTCTGATCTGTTGTTCTGCCGTATGCATATGTCACCTCTGTGCTTACTGTAACAGGACCGCTGAACAAATCGCTGAGTGTGCTGTCACCTGTCTTTTCTGTCAGTGCAGAAACATATGGCTCAACAGAATCAAGTATATCGCCAAGGTCTGTTCCGGCATAGCTTTCTCTGTCGGTAACAACGTCCAGAGTCTCCTCAGAAGCAGGAGTTACCTCCGCGCTGACGAGGGTCGAGCTCTTGATAGAAGGATCAAGCTGAGCCCATACGCCAAGGTCCTTAAGTCCCTCATTGGTCTCGCCCATCTCGCTGGCAGGAACAAATACCTGAACGAAAACCTCTTCCATCTTCAGTATCTTTGAACCGTCTGTTCTGGTTATGATACCGGCATTCTTTCCGTTGCTTGCGATTATCCTCTGGCCGATATCAAATGTATCAACAGCCATGAGGGATTTGAGTTGATCTGATGTGAGGAGGATCTGTGCGTCTGAATACTTTGCAGGATATCCCATCTCACGGAGAAGACCGATGAGCAGGCTGGCCTGGTCGTAATCGTTGCCTCGCTTGAGCTCGTAAGCTCCTACAGCACCTCTTCTTGAATTTGAATAAGGCTCAAAGCTGATGTTGTTGTATACATACTCATATGCGTCTGTCGGAGATTCAAAGGTCTTTGCAAGATCCTTGAGCTCAGGGCTAAGCTCTGTCTCAGAGGTCTGCTTGAGCGCCTCCTGCATCTCAGGCTCTGCAAGCTCGGACTCATATGTGCCGGCAACCTGGATATCGAAGATCTTCTCGTCTGAATAGCCGTCGTTATCCTTACCTACTGCCTTGAAGCTGTAGCTTCCTGTCTTGTCGAGTGTGAAGGAAGCAGCCAGGCTTCCATCGCTGTTCTGTGTGAGAGCAGATGTAAGATCCTGCTGTCCCAGCCAAAGCTCTGTTGCGTCAAACGGTATTCCGTCCGCAGATGAAAGCGTAACTGTTATAGCTTCTCCCGGCTTTGCTACTGAAGGAGCCTCCACTGTTATCTTACGGTTCTCGGTATTTCTGTAAACTGTAAGGGATACTTCCTTTTCGGTATAGTTTCCGGAAGGATCCTCTGCTCTTACAAGCAGCTTTACCTCGCCCAGCTCATCTGCTGTGAAGGTGTATGTGCCGCTTACAGCGTTCTCTTCCAGCTTCTTGCCGTCCTTTGTTACGGTGAGTATCACCTCTCCGCTGTCATCAGTTGCCTTTACTTTAAGAGTTACCTCGTTGCCCTTGCGTATTACTTCAGGCACTACAGATATCTCCTCGATCACAGGGCTCTCGATATCATCTGACGATGACATTGTAAAGCTAACCTCTACAGGCTCTGATGCATTTCCTGCTGCGTCATAAGCCCTGATAGTTACCTTCTTCTCGCCGGGAGCTATATCCGCAGGCATTACTACCTGGCCGGACTCCATGTCGAAGTCAAGGTTCTTGCCGTCCATAGCTGCGGTAACTCTTGTTACTGCAACGTTATCGGAATACTCGCACTTTACAACGGGAGTTTCGCTCTTCTTATATGTTTCCTTGTCTGCGGAAGCTGTTATAACAGGAGCAACTGTATCCTTTACTGTAACGGTGTATGTGGTGTTCTGAGCGTTTCCGGAGCTGTCTGCTGCGGTTATCTTAAGCTCATACTTACCTGCGGCTGCCTCGGGGATAGTGCAGGTGAAGCTGCCGTTTCCGGTCTCTACAGCCTTTCCGTCAAGCTCTGCTGTAACAGTCTCAAGCTTATAGTTGTCTGTTACATCAATTGTAAGGACAGCGCTGTCGCCTGTGCCATAGCTTGTCTTATCAGGAGTTACCTTGATAACAGGCTTTGTTGTATCAACTATGGATACAGTTTTCTCTGCTGTCTTCTGGTTGCCTGATGTATCTGTTGCTGTTGCAACGATGCTGTATTCAGTGAGCTCTGATGTATCAAAGAGGTACTTGCCGTCTGCATCAAGCTCAACAGGCTGGCCGTTGACTGTTACCTCAAGTGAAGCGACCTTTATGTTATCGCTGGCAGTAACTGTCATATAAGCCTTATCGTTGTTATACTCATACCTTGTGCTTGAACTGATGTTTACAGAAGGCTGAGTCTTATCCTCAGTCAGAACTCTGAGGCGTGATGTAGCAGTTCTCTCGTTTCCGCTGGTATCTACAGCAACTACCTTGAACACATCGTTCTTTGTGCCGTTCTTATCAAGGTTTGTGTCATCGGATACGAAATGATATGTATCGTCAGCAGAAAGTTGTGCCTCAACATCATTTATGTAGAATGTGTAGTGGTCTACTGCAACGTCGTCTGTAACGGTAACAGTAACATCTGTGCTTTCGCCGGCAAGAACTTCCGACTTGCTGAGCTTGATGTTGATAGAAGGACCATTGGTATCTGCGACAACAGTTGTCTTATATGTTACCTGCTTGACATTGCCCTCCCTGTCAGCAGCTGTCAGTGTGAATACGTAGGTTCCGGTGCTTTCGGGAGTGAATTTATAAGTGTTCTCCTTCTCGATAGTTCCGTTCTTGCGGTCGGCTCTGAAGAGTTCCTTTTCCTCATTTTCAGGCTCGCCCTCTTCGTTTGACTTCTTAACGCTGAGTACAAGCGTATCGATCTCTGTCTCATTGTCATATGCAGTCAGCTTCATGTCAGCACTGTTGCCGATGATGATCCTTGAGCTTCCGTTCAAGTTTACATAAGGCAGACCTTCGTCAGGACGTACCGTAACTGTATACTTGTATGTCGAGCTGTTTCCTGCCTTATCCGCAGAAGTTGCCTCGAATACGTACTCGCCGGGCTGCTTGTTGGAGAAGGTGTATGTATTATCATCAGCAAGCTTTACTTCCTCACCGTTGCAGGTAAGAGCAAGCTTTGCAACTTCATCATTATCGCTGGTAGAAACTGTGAGGTGTGCCTCATTATCAGGATATACCCAGCTTCTGTCAGACTTGATGCCCACGCTGGGAGCACTTCTGTCCATTTTGATAGTACGCTGCTCGGTGGTCTTGTTTCCGTACCAGTCGAATGCGTCAACAACAATGGTAGTCTCTGCCAGATTATGTGACGGAAGAGGTACTACTACGAGATTATCCTCATCCTCCTTGATCTCTGCGATACGGTATGTGTCTCCCCATGCGGTAGGATTCTTGTACAGAGCTCTTACCCAGGCTACCTTTTCAGGATCCTCAAAATTGATATTGAAGGTAAGTGGCTCCTGATACTGTGTGGCATATTCAGGAGTCTCAGTGAGAGACATCTTTACTGCCTTGAATTCTTCCTTCTCTATCTCCTGCCAGAGAGTAGTCTTGGGAAGTACCGTGATAACAACAGAGGTCTCGGTCTTTATGCCGCCTGCTGTTACCTCAGCAGTAACTGTGTAGTCGCCTTCCTTGCTGAATACGGCAGTTCTGCGGAGGCTGTCATCAGTATCGGTGAATTTGCCGCCGTTGATGTTCCACTTAACATCGGTAACGCTGTCATATTTTCCGTCGATATCCAGCCAGAGTGATACAGGTGCGTCCACCGGAACTGTTCTTCCGCCTCTGATAACTGCATCTGCGCCCTGACGGAGGTCTGAGACTTCCGTTTCATCTGAATATACAGTCAGGTCATAGAGTACCGGTGTAGCGCCGTCCTCAGAGGCCTTCATCTCAACCTCTGTACGGAGGTATCTGCCCTTGAGGTCAAGCTCCTGACCGTTTGTGACTCTTGTTCTTCCGGAGAAGTTTACGCCGTCATCGCTGGTGCTGAGATAGATGTCCATTGCGGAATCACCATAGTAATCAGCATCCCACTTGACGTATGACCACGGACAGCTGTTTACGCCGCTGTCGAATACCTTGCTCTGCCACTTTCCGCTGTCGCCGCAGCCATCATTGCCCACAACGATATCATCAAGATATACAACATCTCCGTTGCCGTCAGAATCGTAGGATACCAGCTTTGTATCCCTTGTCACCTGAACATATCCCTTATTGGTGATAAGTCCTGTTGTAAGGTCAAGTCCGATATCGTCTACTGCGTCTATCTCGAAGGTGTTATAGTTCCATGAGAGAGTAACTGAGCCGTCATCGTTATATACTGCTGAATCCGGAGCCTTCTTTATGGCGCCGTTCTTTATCCAGTCTTCATTGGTAACGGTAGTTGTAAATGTGATGTTTCTTGCTGCAAGATTATATACTGTATCAGCAATATTGAGCAGGAACTTTGTGATAGCATCTGCATCGGGACAGAGCTTATATGCGCCGTTGGTATTGATAGCCACATCCTGTACTGTAGATGTATCAGAGAAGTTAGAGGAGAAAGGATTGATCTCAAATGTGTATATCTTTGTACCATTCTGGCGGCATATCTCAGCCTGCTCCAGAGCTACCGCATCGTCGTTTCCGAAGTTTTCACCGTCTGCAAGAAGGAATATATACTTGTTGCGGTCAGCACTGTCCTCATCGAACATCTCATCATTTGCGATCTTGATTCCGTTACCATAATCACTTCCGCCGCCGAGAGTGTACTTATCGATAGCAGTGATAAGAGCTTCCTTATCATTTGTAAGAGGAGTATTGAGCCTGTCAAGAGACGTTATACCAAGCCGGTCATTCGGTCCCATGGACTCTATTATCTGAAGAGCTGCTGCCTTGATAGTAGGTCTGAATTCTGCAATACTTCCTGAGTTATCGATACAGAGGATAACATCATTTCCGTTTCCTGAAAGGAGCTTTCCGTATCCCTCAAGTGAGAAATCCAGTGAAAGCTTATCTCCGCCGGCATTTATCGAAGACTTGTTCTGCTTTGAAGTAACATTGATGCCGCTTTCTTTGTTGTTGCCGAACTTCTTTTCCTTTGGAGCAGGAGTATCCTTAGCCGGAGCTATCTTCAGTTCATCTGCTGAACCGTCAGCGGAATCAAGGCTGCCAGACTTGAAGTCATCAGTAGATGTATATGTTACTACAGGGCCGTCTGTTACGATGACCTTTATAGTATCTGAAGCGTGCTTGTTTCCAAGGTCTGCGCTAAGTGTGACATCATATTCGCCTGAAGCAGAGAAACTGAGCTCAGGAGAAAGAGTTCCTGCATTTTCAATAGTTACCTTATCAGCCTGAGATGCAGGGACTGAATATTCAAGATCAGCAGCTTCATTGGATACGCTTCCGCTGAGTGTAAGCTTTTCAAGCTTGTTTATAACTACCTTATCCTGGGTATGAGCCTTACACTCAAGACCGAAGAAGTTCTTGTATGCAACGCTTACCGATGTACCGTTGATCTCGATACTGTCAGCATAGATGCCGCCGACAATGTCTATATTCTTGGCGTTGATGCTTATCTTTCCGTTTGGAGCATAGATAATACCGGTAAAACTCAGATCGGCTGCGTCAATTGTGATATCGCCGTCCTCTGACATTATCATTGCCTGAGCAAGCTCGCTGTTGTCAGCAACGCTCATATCTATGTCGCCCTTTGCAGAAAGTCGTCCGCTTCCTCTGAGGTCAGCGTGATCTACCTTCAGATCACCGCTTGTATATACAGAGCTGGTCGTAAGGTCGATGACTGAATCAAAAAGTTCCTTGTCACCTTCAAATTCAAAATCATATGCCTCAGCAGCATTTATAAGCTCGGAATAGTCCGGGAGCTCACACTCGGTATTCTGATCTCCGAGGGATCTTGCGCCTGTTACAGTGAACTTATCACTGCTGCCTGTATAATCAGTCTCATCGCCGGTATACATTCCGCCCTTGACAGATACGTTCTTCTCGTTCAGTCTTGCGCTGCTTCCTGCGTAAAGAGCTATCTGAGCAGCTTCAAATTCGATATCCTGAACTGAATCTGCAAAAGTCTTTGAGAATACTGCCAGCGGCATATATGCAGCCGTAGTTGTGAGTGCCAGCGCAGAAGCTGCCGCTCTTTTAAGTATCTTATTCATCGTCCTCAGCCCTCCTCTTTCTGGTAGCTGCAAGAACTATCAATGCAGCAGCACCTGTTCCGGCAAAGGCCTTGGCGCCCTTATCTCCTGTCTTGGGAGAATCCTTCTTTGTCTCATTGTTGCCTGTTCCGGGCTTTTCGCTGTAGAGTCCGTACTTGGTGCCGCAGGTCATATCTGCTCCGGCCTTGAGAGTCTTGCTGTTCCAGGTAAGTGCAACAGCATTGTCGGATATATCTCCGTCAGCCTTATAGCCAAAGCGCTCATTGCTGAGATCCTTCCAGTCTGCAATATCAAATACATCCGGAGCTGTGCTGCCGTCAGAGGTGATGCCGTAAGCTGTGATAACGCCGGCGTCATTCTTTATGCACCAGGTCTCAGGAAGATTGTTTCCGGAGAACGAAGTCTCCTTTGTATATGCACTTCCGCCTACCTGTACTGCATCGCTTTCAGAATCAGCTATAGTCGGATCGATAACTGTGCGGACTGCGATACTGATGTCGCTGTCAGTCTTATTCTCGGCAATATACTCTATTCTGAGCATATCATAGTTCGATGTATTTCCGGTTGTAAAGGAAAGCTTCTGTGTGATCTCCACACCATCGAAATCCTGAACAGTGATAACTGCGCCATCGCTGTCGGTATAGGGCTTCTTTACTGTCTCACCCTCACTGAACAGCTTCACACTGCCGTTGATATCCACCTGTGCAAATGAGGTACAGTACTGCGAATACGTAAGAGTCGCAGAGGGATCGTCATTGTTCCTGCGGAGCATATATCCGCCGAAATCATTGGCGTCCTCGTCATCCTGTACGGTCAGTGCGAGATAATCATTGTGGATGTTGATACCATTGGTCTTGATCGGTCTCAAGGAAAAAGCTGCTGCTGTAAAACTGAATACTGATACCGCAGCAAGACTGGCAGTAACGTATTTCTTATGCTTTTTCAGCATTACTTTATCCCCCTTTCCGAAAAACGGTTTGAACTGTTTTTCATTATTTTTCTCCTTCTTGCCGCATTCTGCTGCCGGACTGACAACAGGATACGTCTGTGTTGATCGGGTACAGCAAGATTCAACAAAATGTATAATCCATCCTTTGCATTATTTAATTTTAATATAATGTTTACTATTGGTAAATTAATTAATCTTGACTGTGACAAGATTTTATCACAACATCAACAAAATGTCAAGTCAATTATTGTGCATTTGTAACATTAAACAATTATTTGTATATCACGCCCATTTTATTGAGCTTTTCACGCATCCTGAGCAGCTTTCTGCCGCTGAATCTGGTGCCTGTTGCATCGCTAAGCAGACTGACCTTCAGCCCGGCTTTTACTGCGCCTTTTGCCGTTGCACCTACACAGCCGCACTCATCCAGCCCACAGACTGCGATCTCCGAATATTGCTGTCTTGCCATAAATTCCCTGAACTTTTTTGCAGTAAATGTATCAGGCAGATTTTTCTCAAAGAATAAGTCTGATACTCTGTCCATTCCACCGTAAAGCTCTGCACCCTCGGTTCCCTTTATAGAAAAACCGATGAGGAGCCTGTTTGTAGGAAGGTTCGGGAAGATCTGAGCGATATAGATGACATCATCTCCGTTCGGTGATGCTCCATAAAGAAGTATCTCTAAACCAAGACAAATAGGCAGGCTAT